>Ga0247844_1008818_pt1 | contig 10786 bp, 12 predicted proteins | sample LaCtaG_FD_192421 | JGI IMG/M metagenome (GOLD analysis project Ga0247844, IMG submission 192421) | Freshwater microbial communities from meromictic Lake La Cruz, Castile-La Mancha, Spain - LaCruzMarch201714.5m_1 | ecosystem: Environmental > Aquatic > Freshwater > Lake | place: Spain: Castile-La...
AGAGGCGTATCTCGATAAATTAGAGAGTCCCTTAGGAATTTTTGCCATTATTGAGTCATCTATTGCACTTGAAAAGGCTTTTGATATTGCTACAGCCTCTGTGAGGATGCGTGGACTTCTTCTTGGCGGTGAGGATTTGACTGCGGATTTAGGGGTCGTGCGAACTAAAGAGGGATTAGAGATTCAATATGCGAGAAATAGAGTAGCGGTTGCGTGTAAAGCAGCGGGAATTGTGGCTATTGATACCCCTTATACGGATGTGGTTGATGAGAGCTATTTAGTAACGGATATTGAAGAGGGAAAACGTTTTGCTATGATGGCTAAGGCAAGTATAAGTCCAAGACATATCGATTCCATTCACTCTGTCTATGCTCCGAGTGAAAAAGAGGTTGTATATGCTTATCGGGTACTTTCGGCTATGAAACAGGCACAAGCGAAGGGACTCGGAGTTTTTTCCCTTGATGGAAAAATGATTGATAGTCCTATTGTAAAACGTGCTGAAAGAATATTTGCGTTGGCTAAAAAAATTGGTCTACAAGTTACGGGGGTTGAGTATGATGCGTAAAATACCAAATTATATAGAGGGCTATGGGAAAGTCACACCCTTTTCAGGAGCATTTAGCGATATGGGGGCTAAAAAGGTTATTGGTGTTGAGATAACCCCTAAAGCACCTGGGGAGTCTAAACTTGTAGCCTCAATAGAAGAATTTTTTAAAAAATATCCTCCATTTGATGGGATGACCCTATCGTTTCACCACCATTTGAGAAATGGCGACAGTGTGTTAAATGCGGTATTTTCTGAGTTAGAAAAATATCCAGTCAAAGAGATAACCCTAGTAGCGAGTTCACTTTTTCCCGTACATGCCCCTTTAGTGAAGTGGATTGAACAGGAAAGAGTGGTAAAAATTTATACCAATTATATGAGTGGCCCAGTGGCAAAATCTGTGTCACAAGGGAAGTTAAAATACCCAGTGGTGATGCAAACGCATGGGGGAAGAGCACGGGCGATTGAAGCAGGTGAGATTACTATTGACTTTGCCTTCATTGCTTCTCCGAGTTGTGATGCTTATGGAAATATCAATGGTGTCAATGGAAAATCAGCTTGTGGTGCACTAGGATATGCCCATGTGGATGCTGAGTATGGACGTCATGTCGTGGCTATAACCGATAATTTAGTTTCATACCCAAACACCCCAATTGAGATATTCCAACACCGTGTAGACAGTGTGATTGTTGTGGAGTCTATTGGTAATCCTGCTGGAATTGTGTCTGGAACAACAAAGATTACAAAGGACCCATTAGGGCTAAAAATTGCCAAAATGGCTGCGAAAGTTATTGAACACTCAGGGTATTTAAAAGAGGGATTCTCATTTCAAACGGGTGCAGGTGGAACCTCTTTAGCAGTGGCAAAAGAGGTTAAAGAGCTTATGCTCAGTAAAGGTATCAAGGGGAGCTTTGCCTCTGGTGGCATTACAGGGTATATGGTGGATATGCTTCGTATGGGGCTTTTTCAAACGCTTTTTGATGTGCAGTGTTTTGATTTAGATGCGATTAACTCTATGAAAGAAAACCCATCACATCAGAGAATGTCAGCGTCACTCTATGGAAATCCCCATTGTAAAGGGGCTATCGTGAATAATTTAGACGTTGTAATCCTTGGGGCAACTGAGATAGATACGCAGTTTAATGTAAATGTCACCACGGCTTCGAATGGAATGATTATGGGAGGAAGCGGAGGACACTCTGATACCGCTGCTGGTGCAAAATTGACGATTATTGTAACCAATCTCATCAAGGCACGCTTGCCGATTGTAAAAGAGTGCGTTACAACCATTACAACACCAGGCGAGAGCGTAGATGTTGTGGTAACGGAGCGTGGAATTGCTGTAAATCCTAAACACAGTGAACTGATTGAAAAATTAAAAAAAGTTGGATTGCCACTCTATACCATTGAAGCGTTAAAGGATATGGCTTACGCCCTATCGGGAAAACCTGAAGAGATAGCGTTTGAAGAAAAAGTGGTTGGAATTGTTGAGTATCGTGACGGAAGTGTCATTGATGTTATCTATCCAATGAAGGGGTAGAGATGTTTGAGATAAGAGTGGCTGAGAGTTTTGATATCATTGAGCGTAGAAAAGCTACTGAGCTTCTTGATAAGTTTGGACTTGAATTTGAAAAGGGAATAGAGGTAACCATCAATGTGTATCAAGAGGGGCATCTGATTGCCACAGGCTCAAAAGAGCATGATATTTTTAAATGCTTTGCCATTGATGAGCATGTTCAGGGTGAGGGTATTTTGAGCATTCTTCTCTCGGCGCTACAAAGAAAATGTGAAGAGGAGGGGATATATCACTATTTTTTATTTACAAAAGTGGAGAATCTTCCCCTCTTTACACAAACCCTTTTTAAAGTAGTGGCGCAAACGGATATGGTAGCCCTTCTTGAAGGTGGGATTGGAAATATTCAAGAGTATCTTACTGCTACAGTAAAACAGTTAGGGGTAGAGGCTGGTAGAGGGCGCAGCGCTATTGTAATGAACTGTAACCCCTTTACACTTGGACACCGCTATTTGATTGAAAAGGCTTCTAAGGAGAGTGAAGAGGTCATTGTTTTTGTCCTTGAAGAGGATGCTTCACTTTTTGATAGAAAAAGTCGATTGGAGATGGTTAAAAGGGGTGTTGCTGACCTAAAAAATGTTAAGGTAGCTCTGAGTGGAGAGTATAGCATCTCAAAAAAAACCTTCCCAACATACTTTTTAAAGGAGAAAACCCAAGCGACGGGAATCTATACAGAGTTAGACGTTACTATTTTTGCCACACATTTTTGTCCTGAATTCAATATTAAAAGACGCTATATTGGGAGCGAACCCTTTTGCCTAGTAACACGGCAATACAATGAGAGCATTCTGAAAATTTTACCGAGTTTTGGAGTGGAAGTCGTGGAAGTGGAGAGGATTCATGGGAAATTTGGGGCCATCTCGGCAACGCAAGTTCGTCAAGCCATTAAGGAGAACTCTTTGTCAAAATTGCAAGAGTTGGTGCCACAGACAACGGTGGATTTTTTAAACTCAACAGAGGGGAGAGCAGTCATTGAGAGAATACAAGAGAGTTCATTTTGAGGGCTTGAGTTTAGAAAGCTACCGCGAGAAAGTGCTAGAGTGTCGTGACAAACGGTTTGAAATACTTCAAGAAATGGTTAGAAAATTTGGGCACTGTGTGGTGGTTGGGGCTAATTTTCCTGGCCAGTTTAAACGTACAGCTGAAGCTAAAAAAGTTCAGTTAGAGGCAGTGAGAGCCATTAACCACCATTTAGGGGTAAAGCGTGTGTATCAAAGAGATGAGAGCTTTTTAGATGGAGAATTCAGTTTTTTTGCCTTTCATACCTACAGAGAGGGGCGTCGTGCTTTTAAAAAAAGGCTTGTAGAGATTGAGGAGAGCAACTATCTAGGCAGATTTTTTGATTTAGACTATTATGTCTTAGATTTAGATGATACGATAAGGTGTATCTCACGTTTAGATATCAACATGAGAATGCGTCCCTGTTATATCTGCACAGAGGTTGCAAAAGTATGCGTGAAAAAGCAGACACACAGTTCACAAGAGCTCTTTGAGGTGATTTCAAAGAGGGTGAAAAACTTTAAGAGATGGATGAACTTATGGAGATAAATTTTGGAGATGAGATGGCAATTTTAGCCACACAATCCCTTTTATATGAGGCGGTAACTTGGCCAAAGCCAGGATTAGTTACTCCTGTGAGCAGTGGAAAACATAGCGATATGAACATTTATCACTTTATGAATAGCAGTGTAAGTTTGTACCCATACTTTAAAAGATTAACCCTTCTTGCGCAGGAGCCATATAGTTTGAAAGAGATATTTGAAAGCTCGAGAGAGTTGGGAAAAAATGCTGAAGAGCGTATGTACCTTGAGACAGAAGGGGTCAATACCCATAAAGGGGCGATTTTTATTTTAGGTATTTTAGTGATGGCATTTTCTTATACCCGAAGTAGAGGTCTTGACTTTTCGACACTATCAGAGAGTGTTAAAGAGATGACAAAAGGGATTGTAAAAGGGGATTTTTTAGGAATAAAACAAGCCACAACACATGGGGAGCGACTCTTTATAGAGGAGAAGATTGAGGGGATTCGGGGAGAGGCAGAAAAGGGCTTTCCTATCATTTTTCAGTTAGGATTGCCCTATTTTGAGAGTTTAGAAGGAAATTTAGAAAAAAAAATCTTACAAACCTTGATTTTTGTGATACAATATTTAGAGGACACAACCATACTTCATAAAGAACCGATAAAAATTTTAATAGAACTTCAAACACTTGCAAAAGAGTGTATTGAAATGGGTGGCATATTCACTGAAGAGGGCATTTATAAGTATCAAAAATTAGAAGAGTTTTGCTTAAAAAGGCGTGTAAGTCCAGGAGGTGCAGCAGATTGTATCGCAGGAATACTTTTTTTGAGCAGAGCGAGAGAGAGGTTTTTTAGATGAAAAGCTATTACAAGTTGGTAACGATACTGTTTTTTATTTTGATTGTGGTGATTGTATCAGCAGGCGGGGTTCATTATACACAACAAGCTCAGAATAATACACAAGCGATTAAAGCAATTCAAAGTGCGGATATCGTTTATATTAATACGGGTGCAAGACTTTATATGTCTCCAGATGAGAACAGTCAAGTTCTTTGGTATTTTACACCAGGGGATATCGTACAGGTGAAAGATATTAAGAAAATGGGCAAATACTATTGGGTACAAGTTGTTTTCAATGGTCAAGTAAAAGCTGGATTTGAGGGATTAAGAACACCGCCTTTAGCAACTTTGGTGAGTGGTTCAAGTGTTATTAGTGGAAGCGCTGCAACGCGTGCATGGCTTCAAGGTGTAAAACTCCCTATGACGGGTTGGGTGACAGGCAATCTTGGGTATATCTTTGGAACAATGTAAATCAATATTAAATAAAACGGGGGCATTGCTCCTGTTTTTTTTATTCAAAATAATATAGAGAGAAAAGAGAGCTATTCATCATGAACACTCAAGAGCGTTTATTGAAAATATATTTCTTACCAATAGAGTATTTTTATAATATTAATTGTCATTATTTTGATTATCAATATAGTTTTGAAAAATTGGGAGATTTCATATAAATCAAGTGTATATATTAAAAAATTCTTGACTTTTTTTATAAAAAGGTATATACTTTGACTATCAAAGTAATATGGAGGCAGATATGTTTGGATTCCTTAAGAGCAGTTCAGCTAAGAAAAAAGCTGGATGTGATTGTGAAGATACAGTATGTTTTGAGCCAGGTATGGAAGTTCAAAACAATTTAAGTCAAATAAAACCCGGTGATGTTGTGGAGATTTTAGAAATTTCTAGCCCATGTATGAAATTTAAGACACGTCTTTTAGACCTTGGAATTCGCGTAGGCAAAGAGGTTACGTTGGTGCGTAACGCGCCAATGGGTGACCCAATGCACATTAGTGTAGGCAATTATGACGTAACCATTCGAAAGAGTGAAGCGAAATTTATTAAAGTAACTAAAAAATAACCCTACCTCTAACCAATTTGGAGATAAGGTGAGAAGTTTAGAAAGAATGTAAAAGAAAAGTGAAAGGAAAGTTGGATGAAAAGACAGATTAGTGTGGCACTCATTGGTAATCCAAATTGTGGAAAAACAACCCTTTTTAATGCACTAACAGGAGCCCGTCAGCACGTAGGTAACTGGCCAGGAGTAACCGTTGAAAAAAAAGTGGGGAATTTTTCCTATAAAGAGTTTGATATAGAGCTTGTTGACCTTCCAGGAATTTATGGTTTCTCAACAAATTCACTTGATGAAGTGGTATCAAAAAACTATTTGTTAGAAGAGAAGCCTGATTTAATCATCAATGTGGTAGATGCGACAACACTTGAAAAGAGTTTGCAATTGACCACTCAGTTAATAGAGATGAACCAAAAAGTTATTCTGGTTTTCAATATGTGGGATGAAGTTGAAAAACGTGACATCAAAATGAATATTCCTCTTATGGAAAAATTGCTCGCTGCACCCATTATTAAAGCAGTTGCTAAAAAATCAGATGGAAAGCAAGAGCTTTTAGCACTGTTAGAGAGCTCGCTAGATACTCCGTGGAAACATAAGATAGTTCCTTATGATTTGCATGTAGAAGAGAGTATTGCAAAAATTTCGGAACAGTTAGGAGAGAATTTTCTCGCTTCAAAACGTTGGACAAGTGTTAAACTTTTAGAAGGAGACTCTCAAATTAAAGAGAAACTCAATATTACGCCTCAACTTCTTGCAATAGTTGAGAGTGAAGCGAAAAAATTGAAATCACAACATCAACAAGAGGTGAATTTCCTCATTTCTGATAGCCGTTATGGGTTTATCAACGGTGTACTTTTAGAGTGTATGGAGTCTAAAGGGCTCGATAAAATGGTATTGACTTCGGTACTTGATAGTTTTTTACTTAATAAATGGTTGGGATTTCCACTCTTTTTTGTCTGCTTGTGGTTGATTTTCTATCTAACATTTACCATTGGGGGAATATTTCAAACATGGATTGCTAGCGGGGTTGATTTGCTTGCAAATGCCTTGAACTATCTTCTTCCAACAGGTGCACTTCAAGATTTGGCTGTGAATGGAATTTTGAATGCGGTGGGAAATATTTTAAGTTTTCTGCCTCAAATTGTGCTGCTTTTCTTGCTACTTTCTATCATGGAAGATTCAGGATATATGTCCCGTGTGGCTTTTTTAATGGATAGATTGATGCATTTAATTGGAATACATGGGAAATCCTTTATTTCACTCTTCTCATCGTTTGGGTGTAATGTGCCTGGAATTATGGCGAGTCGAATCGTTGAGAGTGAAGATGATAGAAAAATTACCGTCTTGATTAACTCATTTATGCCATGTTCTGCGCGTTTTGCCATTTACATTGTTCTAGTTGGACTTTTCTTTCCACATGGTGCTTATAATGTCATATTTGCGATGTACATCATTGGAATAGGTGTGGCGATTGTAACGGCAAAGCTTTTAAAGAAGTTTATTTTTAAGAAAAATTCAGAACCATTTGTTATGGAGCTTCCACCGTATCGTGTGCCGACATTGAAGTCAGTGCTTTTACACATGTGGGATAGAGCCTCTATGTTTGTGAAGAAGATGAGTACTGTCATTGTGATTGGAACCATCATCGTTTGGGCTTTAGGATACTTTCCAACACATACCCCTGTTACCCCTCAAATGAGTTATGTTCAATCTCAAATTGCGACCACAACAGGGTCAACTCAAAAAGGGTATGAATTGAAACTTCAAGATTTACAAAAGGCCGCACGAATTAACAACTCATATCTTGCAGATATTGGCCACATCATGCAGCCAGGGCTTGCTCCACTCGGATTTTCATGGCGTGAAGGGGTATCGCTGATATCAGGATTTATCGCAAAGGAGATATTTATCTCATCGATGATTGTCATCTATGGGGTGAGTGGTGGTGCTGCTAACCTTGCAGGCTTAAAAGATGGGCTGATACACCTCTCTAATATGGATGCGCTGAAAATGTTCTCACTACTTGTATTTGTGACACTCTACGTTCCATGTGTTGCGACCATAGCTGCCATTAAACGAGAGATGAACTCTCAAAAATGGATGTGGTTCTCAATTTTTTATGGAATTGGGGTTGCGTACCTTGTATCTTTTGTGATATATCACGTTGGACTACTTTTCTTTAGATAGTTTTAGAGCTTCCTCGAAAGAGGAGGCTTTTTTTTGTTGAATATATAGGCTAAAAATGCTAAAATATAAACATATATTAATTGTTTTTCTGGTGATGAAACATTAAAGTTTCGAATAGTTTAATTTTTGAGTTTGAGAAAAATCTGTTCAAGATATTGCGTAAAAAAAGTAAACTTTTTAATCGGACAAACTAGATTCAGAGAAGCTACGCTCTTGTCATATCAAGTTTTTTAAAGTTTGGCAAAGATTTATATGAAAAAAAGGATTTTTACAAAAAACATTATTTGGAGGAAAATAGATGAAAGTAGATTATAAAGAGTTTATTTTTTCCAATATTTTGAGTAAATCTGTAATTTCTATAGCAATTACAATTACAGAAGAAATTAATATTTTTTACCCTTTTCAATGGAGAGTTCACTTTTATCCATATTATAAAATACCACTATTTTTCATTGGAGTATTCATATTTTTTTTATTTTATTATTTTTGTATATGTCTAATATACAAATTTTTCAGAGTGATGTTTAAAAACCTCACATATAAAGGGGAGTATTCAAATTATGTTAGAATTGTAACACTGGTAGTTATATTGATGGTGGTATTTCGAATAGTGCATATTTTTTTAAAACGATGACATTGCAAGTTATTAAAAAGAATACAAAAAGAAAACTAGCTCAAAAAATATTTTCTAATAATGGAGAACAAATAGCTTGTATCAAAACAATATTCCAAGAGATAATAGTCGCAAATAAGTATACCAAAATTACTCAAGTGAAAAATGGTATTAGGACAATCGTGAATGCTTTTTCAATAAAATAGAAATATAGCATATATATACAAATCTTTTTGACAATTGCTTTGGTATTGATGATTATCAAATTATTTGGAATTTTTTCATAATACCGTTGAAGAACTGGAGTAACCACTGGAGTTATCGGTACTTATTCTGTCACTGGTTCTACAAATGATTCAATTCAGCAAGTAAAAGCAATAAAAAACGCTGTAATAGCGATTATTGGAGGGCATTGATGAAAATTAAATTTTATAGATACTGGAAAATAAAGATTGTTATTTTTGTGATTTTAATGATTTTGTTTGTTTCGTGGCTCGTTATTGGAGAAATTCAAGTAAATAATTTTTTCTCATATGAAACGTTATTATTAAATATTTTATTGCTGATTATGTTTTCTATATTTTTTTTGTTAGCAGTATTTTTGTTAGATGTATTTATTCAGATAGTAACGAAAGCCTATACAACAAAGCAACAAGGTGCATGGTTTATCAAAATCATGACAACGTTCGCATTAATCGTTTTAGTGGGTGAACTGATTCCCATAATAAAAGCAATATTTAGTAGTTAAAACATTAGGCATTTGGAAATAAACTCAGTTAATAAGAGATTCCTGTTGCAACTGTTTGACAGATGAAGAGTTGACATAGAGGCTCAAAGTACATAGTGAGAAGAATGGAGTAATTCATTAAAGAAAAAAATCAAAACACTGTCTTAACCACAGATAAAAGAGGATGTTCACAGATAAAAAATAAAAAAAGGTTTTATCCGTGTGCATCGGTGTTCATCCGTGGTTAAATAATTATTTTTCAATGCTATGTGCTTGAATTATCCTATAGCGAAAAAGGTAGAATGAGCCAATGAGCAGATTTCTGTATTGCAAGCAAACGGGAATGACAAGGAGAATAAAGGGAAAATATACCCCCACTAACTCCCCCTAGAATAGGGGGAGAAAAGAAAAAAGAAAGCGAGAAAGAAGATGAAGAAAAAATATCTTATACCCCTGATAGTATTGGTGGTAGTAGTAATCGTAGTAGTAGGGAAAATAGCATTAGGCCCAGCGCCCTTTGCCAGTGCGTATACGAAAATAGCACTGAAAAAGAATTTCAGTACAGCCTATCTAGCCCATACAAAACCCAATCCAGGGACTTCACCAGGAAATATTGCAAATGATGCTTCTCAAAATGCAGCTAATGTGATGGTCTATGTAATGTATGCGTGTGAGGATTACCAAGCAGGGCATATCTCCAAAACTCAACTGCTTCAAGTGATGCAAAACACCAAACCAGCCATTGATTACATTACGAGTTTATTCAATCAAAATTACCCTACGGTAATGACTTATCCCACAATTAATGAATCTAGAGGACTTAGTTATGTAGAAACAGAAAGTGATGGTTCACAACAAGGTTCTACGGTAAATTTTGTTAAGTTGCAACCTAAGATATTTGATTTATTGACTCAAATGTATCAAAGCCAAGACCCAAACACAATCATACAAGATATGAAACAGTTTGGAGTATATATGGAGCAAGGCAGTTTTTATTTTGAGTTCAATACACAGTATGGACTAGAGCAGATTAACGTGGGGAGCTTTAAACCAGAGTGGATATTGAAGAATGTCAATGAAACAGCTGATTCGGTTCAAGAATGTATGAAAACATGGATAAAGGAAGATAAGTAGGAGGAGTTTATGCCATATATTATTGTAATAGCTCAATGCTTTGAAGATGCAACACAAATAGCAAAAGTAGTACAAAGCACAACGGGGTGGACTAGCGGACAATATAATATTGGAAGTTCAAAAACCATCCAAGTGGGAACGCCCACCACGAAAGTAAAGGGAGCGCCGAAGAGTTTGAGTGGCCCCGGGAGTATCAGTAACGCCATCATCCTAAATGAGAGTACGGATGGCGGGAAATATATCAGCAGCGTCCAGTGTAGTCTGACCACCCCGAGCACAGGAGGCCAAAGTAGCCAAGATGTCACCCGCCAGATAACGAAAAAACCCTTAAACCTTAAAACTGCCTAAAGATAAACAAAAAAACCTTAGAGCGAGCAAATGGTGTATCTGTCTGAAAGCGAAAAAGTATTGTGTCATTCCTTGCTTGACAAGGAATCTCGAATTGAAGGTAAAAAGAGAGATTCCTGTTGCAACTGTTTGACAGATGAAGAGTTGACATAGAGGCTCAAAGTACATAGTGAGAAGAATGGAGTAATTCATTAAAGAAAAAAATCAAAACACTGTCTTAACCACAGATAAAAGA
>Ga0247844_1008822_pt1 | contig 10783 bp, 12 predicted proteins | sample LaCtaG_FD_192421 | JGI IMG/M metagenome (GOLD analysis project Ga0247844, IMG submission 192421) | Freshwater microbial communities from meromictic Lake La Cruz, Castile-La Mancha, Spain - LaCruzMarch201714.5m_1 | ecosystem: Environmental > Aquatic > Freshwater > Lake | place: Spain: Castile-La...
TGGGCAATACACGCTGGTACGTGGTGCCAACTGTTCCAATATGACCTCATCCCCACCGGGCAATGCGATCAAGGTCATACGATCAACCGTATGCCGTGAACGGATGTAGGCACCTCGACCATGGCGCTGCTCCTTTGTTTCCAACCCCATTCGATCTAAAAACTTAACGGCAGCGGAGTCAAGTCTGTGCCCCAAGACCTGTGCTTCTGTCGGCGTCGAGAGGTCGTACCTCTCCAAGGCACTTGCATGGCGAGTGGCACCGGCATACATGGTTTCGAGTCCCGCCATGATCCGAACAAACATCTTGGCATCTGTGATGGGGTCGGGCAACTCAAACGCCAAGAGCAACTCCCCACCCAATTCATCCTGGCGATATGCCGCCACCGAACCGTATTGCTGTGTGAACCCCGCTTCCAAAGCACTGCCAAGTGACAGCCGCCCCAGATTGATACGTACCATCACTGCATCAGCAACGCCGAATCCAGACTTGTTGTCCTTGCCCCTGACACCACGCTGCGCGGCCACTGCGGCGCCTGACCGCCAGAGGTCAGCAAGGTCATGCTGACTAATGTTGTCCAAATTGAGCCACACTGCCTCGCCGCCAAGGGCTGCTTCGTTTACTGAGATTTTCATAATGTTTCCTTAAATAGATGGACGATCAAGCACATGACTCGTCCGTTGAGTGACCGCCGCCCCAAAACGCGGACAGCGAAGCCCGTCAAACTGGACTGGCACGTCTGTGCTCCTGCGAGCAACTACATCTGCGCACATGGCGCAATGCAGGCACATCAATAATCCCGACCCAATATCAGGGGTCGGGATATTGCGTACCTGTTCAGTACACGGCACCTGCGATGGCGTCTGGAATCCGAGTGATTCGGAAAGGCTGTGCCTTTGCCTTCCGTCCGAGCTTCATCTCGCTACCGGATTTGCGATTGGCGCGCACCAGTTGGAATTTCAGTTCCGATGCTGCCTCTTGTTCACGCGGTTCCCCATGAAGTCGAACATCGATTTGTCGATGTTCAAACTGCGGTTCCTGCTCAAGTTCAGCAAGCAGTTCTGCGAACTGTTTCTTAACGATTCCGCAAATGCATCGCTCAACGTCTTCTCGTTGGGTGATGCCGACGTAAACGCAAGACTGCCCATCGGAAAGGCGAGGATCGTGCAGACTGAAGACCTGTGAGGTCAATTTTTCTTGGGACATACTTTTTCTCCATTGATTAAGGTCAGCAGGATTGCGTGACCTCAGCAAGCGCATGGCGCATTGCAGGCGTCGTCGTTGACCTTCGAGGTCACACCGCACCATGACAGTGCGTGCGAGACAGACGCCAAGAGAAAAAGTTGAGTACGAGCGCTATGTCGGACTACGTGCAACTTGGCTATCGGTAGTGTTTGAGCTGGATGCCGTTGACAACCGATGCCGCTATTCTGCCCAAAAACTTGAGGGATTGCGAATGGCTGAGGTTGCCTTTTCAGACAAAAAAAGTCGCTTTTTGAAAATCGCAATGGATTCGCTTGTTTTCTGAGAAAAGTGCCCTGATCGCCACCGGTTTGATTGCAAATGTGGCTCCAAATCAAGCTGAAATATTTTTTCAACTTTTCCACAACATCGTTTGTAGATCAGCGCTGTAGCCGCTGCCTTAAGTTGGGATGTTTTCATTAGAAAACATTTGCCCGTTCGTAAATATCCGCTGGTTATTGAATGCGATCCAACTGTGGGTCGTTGACGCACCTTTGTCTTGTGCGCTTTCGCCAGACAACACCTTTATGTTGCGCGCCGCAAATCGGCAGCGTAAAGCAATCCTATAGGTAAATGACTAATAGACACCAACAGAGAGACTAGCCCGATGACTTATCTTCACAGTTCCGTTCAGACACCGATGCGCATCGCATTGAAACAGATGCTTGGCAATTTCAATGCGACGCACATATTGACGCTTGCGTTTCACGAGCAGATAAACATGGCGCGTGCCACCGCAAAAATTTCCAGATGGCACAACCATGCCATGCACCGCCTCTTTGGTCGCCGATGCTTTCAACTACCCAATGAACAGACGATTGAATTTCTGCTGCTACCTGAAGCAGGAAATGCCAACCTGCATTTTCATGGGCTGATTCGCGTTCCGTCTAGCCACGTCGCCTACTTTGAACGCTTTGCGCTACCGAGATGGAAACGTGTTGCCTACAAGGGAACGATTGACTTCCAACCGATCAGACCGACCACTGATGAGCGTGATCAATGGTTCAACTACATAACCAAAAGTACGCTCGCGAGTGAAATTTTGCATTCATCCATGTTGATTGGATGTCAAACCCAAAGTCCAGTTTTCACCAAGGAACTACATGAATATGTTTTGACTTGAAGAGAGATTGAAATATGAACCAATTAGTCCGAGGAAGAAATTTCCGATTCATCTGAAATTACACGACTGCATAGCGTTCCGTCAAAATGAGCTCTGATATTTCTGCCGATAACTGGTGCGAATTCAAAGGTAACACTCACACTTTGCTGTGCATCTTCACCTGCTTGGGCATGTGCCTCTGCCGTCGCCTCGAAATACCGATTGATCTTATTCAGTTCCTCATCCGACAACAAGAAATCGATTTTCGTCAGTGCCATGAGAACTCCATTTTTGACAACAAATCAATATGCGTAGGTTTTTCGATTTGATTGATCAAGTCTGTATCTACCAAGGTACTACATGAACCGGTGTTGATCCATGCAAAAAAAGGAATATGTATTCATTAACTCGATGCAGATTGAAGCTCTGGTCATCTACTAAGGAATCGCATAAGTTGATTGCCTTTCAGTTGCTCACTGCCGATGACGTTGGTCGTCAAATCTGTGCTTTTGTTATAAGTCGCAAGTAACTTGCCATGTTGATCGTAGACGTATTGACAGCTTTTGTTTTCATCAATTCGCCCGATGACATTGCCATGTGAATCGCGAAAGTAACTCATGTTTTCGCCTCAGTGAAATTTTATATCGGTGCTTGATTCGTCGATTCAATTGACACATCGAGATAGCTACCGCTGCCAAATAAATAATATAGCCGATAGGTCAATGCCGTATTCGGCAAGGTCCGACCTGAACCTGTACTGATCTCTACCTAAAAGAATAATGTTATCCATTAACCCGATGTCGTTTTGAAGCACTAGACCCATACAAGAACCCATCTACTGACCACCGCCAAGGAGAACCCCATGTTTTCATTTAATATTTTCCGTCGCAATCCCCGTCCATATTCAAACCGACTGCCGCCAAAGCTGGCACGTCGAGCAATGCTTTCCGTTCGTATCCATGAGGCCGCACGACGTTCCTTTGGTGAGCTTGCCGAACAACGTGGTGTTTCCGTTTCGGAATACGTCTGCCACTTGCTAAATGACCACCTGCGCGATGTTGTCAAACAGGACATCCGTAACCCTTCGTGGAGCACACCATGAAGCCAATGCACATGTTTTCGCCGCTGCGCAAACAGCCAGGTTATCCAACGACTTCGGTGGTCATGACCATTGCGGATGCAACGTATGACTTGGTTTTGCCCGCCGAGGTCAGCGATGAACTGCTAGTTCATTTTGTTGGATCAACTGACTCGTACAGCCAAGTTGCCCGCTATTGCAACGCCGAGGGAATTGATGCAATTCGCGCTCGCCCAACTTTGCTAGACGACGAATATCGAGGACTTCCAACTTTCGCTATTTCATTTTATGGCGTTGAAGATGCGGAGGACCAAGACAAAATGAATGGCTGGGTTGCATTGCGACTTGCTGTAGGCCCGCTTGCTGCGAGACAACTCTATAACCGAGCCTGTAGACGCGAATCAATTACTCCAGAGCTTGCCGATTACATCATCAGCCGTGATGCTTATTTCAAGCAGTGCGGTGGATTTGAACTGCTGCGCATCAGGTATTACTTTGACGCTGAGGATAGGTATTCCGTGATGCTGGACCTAGATCGAGATGAACCGCCTGGAGCATTGATCAAAGAACGCAATGGAATGAAAACTCGCTTTCGTGACATGTGCGACATTCACTGAGTAGGAATTTTGGCTCACTCAACTCCAAATAGATGCTTTTGTATATGAAGCCGAAATTCGTCTGTGCACACCGAGTTCAATCGTCTCTTTTCCATCTAGCGCTCCGACCCTATCTCAGGCTTGAAGGTACTCCTTCCTTGAGTCCTGAAAATTGAACCGCTTGGCTGCGAGTGCAGTTCCACTGCTTGTCATTCGTAAGATTCTGCGTGGACACCCCATCCCACGAAGTTAATCGAATGGGCTTCAAAACCAGTCGATCCGTTGACCTTTCGACAATTAGGTCTTCTTCAGTGCGATAGTTACTTTCCTGAACATTTCTCCCTCGTGACGCCTGTGTCCATCCAATTGGAACTCCATTTGGTGTTCGTGGGAATGCTTGCGCAGTGGTTTCACGAAATAGCCTGTCACCCTTTATCCAAACTTTTCCATATTCAACAATCTCCGTTTCAGAGTTTGGAGTGACTCGCAATATAAATGTATCATCTGAGAATATCTCTATATTGATTTGATAATTGGTCTGACATGACCAGCCACCTTGGACAACCGTTTGCGATTCCGGTTCGGCTGGTTTTGATATCACTGTTAAATTCGGTTGTACGGAATTTGAAGTATTACCGCCAACAAACACTTCATATTGTCCGTGTTCAGATGGACTGTAGCTGCACTGAAAAAGCAATGATTCAACTGTTCCGAAAGAGCGATTGTCTTCAGTGAATTTCCATTGATCTTCAGATGCCCTACATACTTGTGTCAATACCTGACGAAGCTCTTGTGTGGAGAGTTGACTATTATTCATCCACATTTTTATACCGCCATTCCATGTCGACTTTCCGCTGACCGAAAAGGTTTGTCCAGACAGTGTCTTGGATGCGCCGTTATATACTGCCTGATATGCTTTAACGTGCAACCCGTACCACGATGGATTCTTTGTTAAACCGCCTGAATCTTTAAATTTTTCAAAATCCGCTCGTGTCGATTTTCCTATAATTGAAACACTCTCAAGTTCAGAAGGTGGGGCAGTTAATTCGCTAAATGTGGGTGAAAACTGAAAAAACTGATAAAGCGCATATCCAGTAAAGATAAGCGAAATTATTCCACCTAGACCCTTCAATAATAAATGACTAGTCTGATTATTCTGAATCGTAGTGTTAGTTTTGCTGTTGTCTATTTCGCTTGACGTTTCACTTTCTGGTGACTTTTCGCTCACTGTCTCTAGAGCATCCTTTAGAGGTTCTGATTCAATCGCTTTCAAATGTGAACTGTTCGCGGCAACGCTGAAATTTGGATGTTGCTGCGTACTTATCGACACGGATTGTTCTTCTTTCCGGTCTGGGACCGCCAATATTCCTGATTGCTTTTGAAATCTTCGATAACCAAGAATGACCAGAATCGCAATTGCCGCCCCTCCGAATCCTGCCAATAAGACGGCGCTGATGCCAAACCCCTCGCCGGTCGATGTGACACTTGGATTAGAGGCCAATGGTGTTGCTGGCGTTGATGTGCTGCCATTTGGTGATGAAACCAGCTGGTTGTTAGCTGGTTTGTTCTGAGTCACTGGTTCATTTACGAATGATCCAATCGAGGACGTTTGTTGACTAGACGGCAAATTGCCAGCTACAACCATCGCCCCCGCGTCTTCAATAATGGAGGTTGGATTAATCAGAACTTTTGTTTGATGGTTCCCGTTGTCGGAATGGAATAATGTTCCAGACACAGCAACGCTCTTGCCTTTTAGTTGATTGAATACTTCCTTAGTACTATTGGTTAGTATCAAGTGTAATATTTTTATGTCATTTTCGGTCGGTGTTTCTGGTGAATTTCCATGAACAGTAATGCCATTAATTAGCTTCAGAGCTGGAAATTCGATCGATTTTCCATCAGGTGATTCTCCCTTCTCTGATATTAAGGCTCCATTCAACTTGACTAACGCAGGCTCATATGAATATTGATTGACGGTATTAGGTGATGTTGCTGAATTAACGACCATATATTCAACTTTGGCAGCAACAGCTAAGGTTGGCTCCTGTATTGGCTGTGATGTTTGTTGGGCAACATGTTTTTCACGACTCGCCATGACCGTTGGCATTGCATCAAGCGTTGTATTCTTTTTCGCCGTTGCTGCAACCGGGACTCTTGGTATTTCTGCTGTTTCCACCGAAACATTGCAATCACGGTACTTCGTCATGCCGTCACGACTTTCGATAGTCGCTCTGCCCTCGTAGCGTTGCCCTGACTTTGTCAATACTGCCCGTATTTTCCAAGCACCGTCTGGGTTCTTAAAACGCATGCCTGTGCCCTCAAGTCGTAGAGGTTGACCGCGAACCAAAGTCCCTTCGCTGTGTTCCGTGCCGTTTGCCCAATCGCGATTTAGGACAGCGCTACTTTTATCAATCGTGAGGGTCACTGCGCCCGTGAATGGAGCGACTGATTTCGCATTTGGGGAGTTCTGCAACTCGCCGCATGACATCTTTCCCGTCCATTCGGTTGCAGACGAAAAAGACGTTGCGCTCAGAAAAAGCGCGCCGATAGTCAGTTGAATTTTGATTGCTGATTTCATGTTTCCCTTGGCTTGTTTACTCAAGCATTCTTGAAATCTCGCTTTAGACAAGAATTGCCGCTCTGCTCTGTATTGGTCATGGTCTTCACATATTCCGTTATCGTATATCCAAAAAGTGAAAATGTAGAAAATATTCCGTGGACTGTGAGTCACGTTGACGCGACTCTTGGGGCATGGATAGCCAGTTCAACCAACTTCGAAACGTGCTTGCGCAAAACGTCCGCGCACGCCGTAAAGCGTTGGCGCTGTCGCAAGAAGAGCTGGCTTTTGAAGCAGAGATTGACAGGACCTACGTCAGTCAGATCGAACGATCAACTATCAACCCATCGCTGATGGTGCTCTACAAAGTGGCGCGAGCATTGCAAACTGAGGTTCCTACCTTACTGGTACTTCCACAGACATAGCAAATCAGAGTTTAAAAACCGTTCAATGCGGTTCCACTTTGGTCAGTATCCTGCGATTTCCACCGACTTTCTCCATAAATGGCTTCACATCAAAGAAATGTGAAGTTCCGCCCAAAGCGTCAACGTACTGAATCGCAACGGTCGGTCGCTTATTTTCTGCATCGCAGTAAAAATACACCGCCTTAAGAATTCGACGAAGCATGCTTTGCAGTTTCAATCTCATTTCCACAGGTATTTCAGATCCACTTGACCATTTGAGAGTCTCAAAAATTCTCGCGGCTTCAGTCAACGATTGTTTGCGTACCTGCGGCTGCATTTCTGTTGCAATTTTTTTATCAACTTCCTCAAGTTGATATTGAATCTCTTTGATCTTTGCTGCCACGAAACTTGATCCCGAGTCAGCTAAATTTTCAACTAGATTACCAAGTCTTCGAACAATTTCTTCGCGACTGTCTTTCAATACAGTGGTTTGATCCTCACTTTCAGAATCATCCACTTTAGATATCAGTTCAGATAATTCATCTGCCATGCACCTTAAGACTGCACGTTCCGCTGCCAGATATGGAAAACGACCTTCATCACAACCACTATTTGAGTACGCAGCTAGACATTTCAAATATACGTGTCTTCCTCCGCTACCTACAATCCGCATTTTTCCACCGCAAACATGGCAATATGACATGCCTGCAAAAAGGTTTGCTACATTTTCGCGACTGCGACCGCCGATCCATTTTCTTTTGGACATACTTTCCTGAACTAAAGCGAATTGTTCAGTAGATACTATAGCCGGGTAGTATTTTTCTACAGGATCTGCAATTGCCTTCTTTGGGGTGTAAGTTCCGATTACGGCTCGATTTTTTAAAATCGCATTCACTGTTCCAAATGTCCAATGCGGTGCCGATTTCATAGTCGGAGTACCGGCATCGTTTAGCATTCGTGCAATGGTCGGCGCTCCGTTTCCTTCAAGGGCAAGTTTGAATATGGTTCGAACAACTTCAACCTTGTTTTTATCTTCTTTCCAAGCGGTTCGATCTTCCGATACTGCAAGCCATGCAGGAGCCATTGCAGTTATTATTTTTCCCGATTTTCGCTTCGTGTCCCATGCACGCTTGACTCGATCAGACTTCATTGCAGATTCGTCGTGAGCCCTGCCCATGTACATGATTGAAACAATTAAAGACGATGTGTCGTTACGAAGTCTCTTTTGTGTATATACCTGTTCATCCTTCAGTGTCACTACAGTGATGCCACTGCGAATGATTTGCAAAAAAAGAATGAGGGCATCATCAATTTCGTTGCGCGATAACCGATCAAAGTCCTCTATCAACAGCGTTGATCCACGTGGAATGAGGCGCTTCTTTACAGCTTCAAGAAATGCGGCGAGTTTGCCGTCTTCGGCATTTTTGCCTTTAAATGCTGAAATCCCAAGGTCGCGATAGGACGTGTGATCCAACGTCAGTCCATGCTTCTGCGCGTAAGTTTCAGCGCGCTCAAGTTGGCGCCGCAAGGAATCGCCGAGCTTTTGCTTTTCAGAGCTAAACCGTATGTAGCTGTAAGCAAGACTCAACTTGAGCAATCGAAATAAAACTGAACATTCATTTTATACTGTATTGATGGCGTTGAATTCAATATGGGCGATGGAGTGAATCAGAGCACAATGGCCTTCCACCGTAAACGGAGACCGCCGGGGAACTTGCTGCGGGTGCACCAGCTCCGGGCGGGCGGGTCGACCGGGTGGACCGTCGTGTGCCAGCTGGGTCGAGCAATCTAACGAGAAGGCGTCAGCGCACACCATGGCCCGCACAGCGGCGACCTTTAGGTCGGGTTCGGGCAGGCAAAAGGCCTCAAGGGCGCGTCGTCTAAGTTCCATACTTACAATTCTAGGCATTGCAGAGACCACTGCCCATTGAGAAACTTGCTTTATTACCAGGGATTTTTGAACTATGGCGATTTACGAACTCGATCTCATTGCACCCCGCGTTGCGGTTTCTGCCTGGGTGGCTGACAGCGCTCAGGTTATGGGAAATGTAGAACTTGCTGAAGACACCAGCATCTGGTTTGGCGCCATCCTGCGGGGTGATACAGAAATCATTACGATCGGGCGCGGATCCAATATTCAGGATGGCAGCGTGTTGCATGCTGACATCGGTATGCCCTTGTCGGTGGGCGCGAACGTGACGGTAGGCCACAAGGTCATGCTGCATGGTTGCACCGTTGGCGATGGTTCTCTCATCGGCATTGGCGCCGTGGTTTTGAATGGCGCGAAAATCGGCAAGGACTGCATTGTGGGCGCGGGAGCCTTGGTGACCGAGGGCAAGGAATTTCCCGACGGATCCATGATCATTGGCAGCCCGGCCAAGGCCGTGCGTGAACTCAGCGCAGAGCAGCAAAGTGCACTGAAAATGAGTGCTATTCATTACATTGAAAACGCACGCAGGTTTAAAAACGGGTTGAAGAAAATTGCATAGATTCGCATGCGCCGCACAGGCGCCATATTTCATCGGGGTAGTGCGTGTCTGAACTTCACAAATTCTTGTTTGACGGCCTGCCTGTGCGTGGCATGGTGGTGCGCTTGACCGATACCTGGGTCGAGATTTTGCGCAGGCGCGCATCCAACAACAGCACCGGGGCCTATGACGCGCCGGTACGTGAGATGCTGGGTGAGATGGTGGCCGCAGCAGCGCTGATGCAAGCCAACATCAAGTTTGATGGTTCACTGGTTCTACAGATTTTTGGGGATGGTCCAGTCAAGCTTGCCGTAGTGGAAGTCCAGCCTGACCTTGCGTTGCGAGCCACAGCGACGGTGGTGGGTCAATTGGATGACTCGGCCACATTGAGCCAGATGGTGAATGTGACCAACGAAGGGCGCTGTGCTATCACGCTTGATCCGAACAACAAGTTTCCCGGGCAACAGCCTTACCAGGGAGTGGTGCCGCTATTTGATGACCGCAAGCACAAGATCGAAAAAATCAGCGAAGTACTGGAGCACTACATGCTGCAAAGCGAGCAGCTCGATACGACTCTGGTACTGGCTGCCAATGAAAAAATCGCAGCGGGTCTGCTGATCCAGCGCTTACCCGTGCAGGGGTCAGGCAATCTGTCGGGCAGCATGGTCAGCAAGGAAAACGAAGACCAGATCGGTCTGGATGAGCATTACAACCGTATTGCCATTTTGGCGAGCAGTCTCAAACGTGAAGAGTTATTGACCCTGGACGTAGAGACCATTTTGCACCGCCTGTTCTGGGAAGAGCAGATCACCCGGTTTGAGCCACTACAGGGTGATACAGCGCCGCGGTTTGCGTGCTCCTGCAGCCGGGAGCGCGTGGGGCGCATGATTGTGAGTTTGGGTCGCGACGAGGCAGAAAGCATTCTGAGCGAACGTGCCGACATTGAAGTGGGATGCGAGTTTTGCGGCGTGCAATACCGCTTTGACGCAGTGGATGCGGCGCAACTCTTTACGGCGCCCGTTCAGCAACTGAACGGTGGACCGGTGCCTCACTGAAACAGTCACAATGTGCTAGCGCGCAATCTGGACGTAAATCTCGTTGGCTTTGACCATGCCCAGTTCTGCGCGTGCTCTTTCTTCTACGATTTCAAGACCCTCGCGCAGGTCATTGATTTCTGCGGTCAGTCGCTCATTGAAGCGTGCCGCATTGGTATTCTTCAGTCTTTGCTCGTCCAGTTGACGTACCAGGCTGGACACATTGGGCACACTGCCCCTGCCAAACCACAACTGACCGTGCAGGATGACCAGCAAGGCAATCAAGGCGGCAGGAACAATGCGA
>Ga0247844_1008823_pt1 | contig 10782 bp, 11 predicted proteins | sample LaCtaG_FD_192421 | JGI IMG/M metagenome (GOLD analysis project Ga0247844, IMG submission 192421) | Freshwater microbial communities from meromictic Lake La Cruz, Castile-La Mancha, Spain - LaCruzMarch201714.5m_1 | ecosystem: Environmental > Aquatic > Freshwater > Lake | place: Spain: Castile-La...
AGATTCCGCGCTTCGGATCGCACCCTACGGGGAGACTCGCTCTTCCCGCCGGGAAAGTGCGTCTCCTCGATCTATCCAACCCGAGGAGACCACCATGACCAAACAACTGTCCCTGTTCGCCGACGAATTGGACGACGACGACCGTCGTCCCGCCCTGTCGCGCACCGACCGCACGCTGGTGGCGAAAGCCATCCGGTGTCTGGAGGCGGTGTACCTGGCCAAAGGGGACTGCCTCACCAGTCCGCAAGCGACGCGCGACTACCTGAAATTGCGGCTCTACGGTTTGCCCTACGAGGTGTTCGTGTGCCTGTTTCTCGATAACCGGCACCGGGTCATTCGCTATGAGGAACTGTTCAAGGGCACGATCGATGGGGCGAGCGTGCACTCCCGCGAGGTGGTGCGGCGCGTGATCGAGACCAATGCCGCCGCGGTGATCTTTGCGCACAATCATCCGTCGGGCGTGGCGGAACCCAGCCAGGCGGACCTGCGCATTACGCAGCGATTGAAGGATGCGTTAGCCCTGCTCGATGTGCGCGTCCTCGACCATCTGATCGTCGGTGACGGCGCGACCACCTCACTGGCGGAACGCGGCCTGATGTGAGTGGGACGTTGATTCGGCGAACCGGGCTGGGCCCGGTGCGCCGTTCCCATGAACCCGGCGCGGCTGTGCTCCCCGGCGCAGCGGATGGCACGAACAACACGATGAGAACGCGCCGGGGTGACACCAACAGCAGCAACGCTGGGAGGGCGAACGTGAATGCGGTGAAGCGTCCGATGCGTGGCGGTGATCAGCCAGCATGCCACGCGTTAAGAGGAACCAGAACGATGAATGATCGGACAACGAAGGTGATCGCCGCGAAAGTTCCCGAAGACCTGGCCGCGCTGCCAGGCTCCGCGAATACCGACGCCAATGCGGTGAGCGGATGAACCCGTGGGCACCAGACGAGCGCCTGGTGGCGCAAGGGCGGCCCGCCCAACCCAACCGTACGCCGGCGACGCTGGCCATGACCCGAATGATTCAGGAGAAGCGATGCGCGCTCAAGCGATGAATGCACCGGCCGTCAAGGCCATCGCGCGCGGCCATTGGAGCGGTATCCTCAGCAGACTCGCACCGATCCTGGAGGCGGCGCTCGCCCGGCCGGGACGCCATGTCCCCTGTCCGATCCACGGTGGCAAGGACGGGTTTCGGGTGTTCAACGATGTCGACCTGAGCGGGGGCGGGATCTGCAACACCTGCGGGTCCTTCAGCGACGGCTTCGCGCTGCTGATGTGGGCGAACGACTGGGGGTTTCGCGCCGCACTGGACGCGGTGGCCCGATCCCTCGGGTGCACGGATGGCGGGACCCTGGCGCCGGTCACGCCGCGCCCGCCACCGGTCCCGGCGCACTGCCTGGATCATGCGGCCGCAACGGCGGCGCTGCAGCGCGTGTGGTCGCAGACCGTCGACCCGGACGCGCCCGCGGCGCAGCCCCTTCAGCGGTACTTCGCGTACCGCGGGATCGCGGCGGCGCTCGATCCTGACGTGGTGCGATTCCACCCGGCGCTGGGGTATTACGAGGACCGGATCCGGGTCGGCACGTTCCCGGCCATGGTCAGCCGGGTCAGCGCGGCGGACGGACAGCCGGTGAGTATTCATCGCACCTATCTCACGCCGCAGGGGCGCAAGGCCCCAGTGAAGAGCCCGAAGAAATTGATGCCCGAAGCAGGGACGCTGATCGGGGGAGCCATTCGGCTCTCTCCGGTCGGTCCCCTGCTGGGGATCACTGAAGGGATTGAGACGGCTCTGGCGGTGCGCCAACGCACCGGCACCCCGGTGTGGGCCGGCCTCTCGGATCGCCTGATGGAACACTGGCAACCCCCACCCGGAGTGGACGTGGTGTTCATCTGGGCCGACCGGGACCGCTCCGGCGCCGGGCAAGCCGCCGCCCAACGGCTCCAGGAACGGCTCGACGCCCGTGGCGTCGGGGGGATCATCCACCTGCCCAGGGGACCGATCCCCGACGGCGCGAAAGGACTCGACTGGGCGGATGTCTGGCGGTTCCCGCCATCGGTCGTGGCCTAGTTCCGGGCCCGACCTTCGCTCCCCCCACCGCGGCGTGCCGCGGGGGGCGGGGCACTTTTTCACGCACCGGCCGGCAACGCCGGTGCACCACAGACCCTGCTGGCGCGGGTGCCGCACGGTCCACCGCGCGGCAACGACGGGCGCCTGACACGGCACCGGGCGTCAGCGCATGGTGTGGCCACGGAGCACGCGCAGGATGGCGACGTCCCCCTCCTTGGTCAGCGGTGCCGGCGTGATGAGCGAACGCAACGCGCCTCATTGCGCCGCGCGGCTGCCCAGCCCCTCGCACCGGGCGGTGTCGCCGACCAGCGTGGCGAGCCCCGCGGGCGTCGTGTGATTGGCCAAGAACTGTTCCGTGCCGGTCTCGCGGGTCGCGGTCACCGCCCATCAACCAGTGGACCGTGACGCCGAGTGCCGTCGCCAGCGCTTTGACCCGTTCGATAGCAGGCGCGTGCGCCTTGGCTCACGCCAGCGTTGCGCCGTGCCGCCGCGTGGCCCGACCAAGCCCGGTCGTGCGGTTGTTGCATGCCTGCCGGTCAGCATGGACGCCCCGTGGTTCCCGCCGCGCGCAGAACACGTTGACGTGGTGGAAACGTGGCAAAATATATCAGAGAGATATTTATAAAGATATTAAAAAAGGATACATCGTGACCAAACGAATGAACACAACGTCCGCTCACCGATTGGTGGGCGTGCGCGTCGGTGTTGGGCGGCAGCCGGCCCGGCGGTCGGTGTCCCCGCGCGTGTCGGCGGGTCGTCACCGCGCGGTGGCCCCATGACCGGTGCGGCACGCAGTGCCACGCCCGGCAAGACCCTGGAGGCCCTGCGGGCACGTCTGCGACACGCCGCCCAGACCCCGCCCGCGCCGCCGCCGGCACCAGGCACCCGGCGGGCGGGCACCGGGCAGGCGAATCAGGTACTGGTCGCCGCCGCTGCGCACACTCTGGAACGGCTCGTGCAGCACCGGGGACTGGAACAAACGCCACTGCGGCCGACCTCCGAGTATCCGACACCGTTGACCCGGCTGCCACTGTTTCCGCCGGTGACGCGCGCCACCGCCATCGAGTTGTTCAAGCGGGGATGGACGCGGGTGGCCTCACCGTGGGATGGCGGGGGGGTCTTTCGCTCCGGTCCAGCGCTCAACGTCTATGACGAGGACACCCTCCTGGGACTCATGGGGTTGCGCGCGTGGCGTTTGGAGGGGCCCGCCGATCGCCTGCCCGTTGCCGTGGGGGACGTTGACACCGACGGTGCCGCCGCCGTGGTGAAAGTCGATACCTTGCAGTTCCGGATCTCGCAATTGGAATCGGCGATCCGTGGTGAGACCCCTAAGGGCGGCTGGAGCGGGCACGCCACCGCGCGCCGCCGCCAGAGCCTGGACGACCTTGCGGGGCTCCAGCTGCGCTTCGACCAACCGCATGGCGGCCGTGATTACTCGCGCAAAATCGTCTCGCTGTTCCGGACCCTGGGGTTTTCCAAGGACAGCGACGCCTGCTACTACGTCCAGTTCGATCCGTTGGTCTCCCAGTGGCTGGAACACTATTGCACGTACATCGATTTAGCGCTGCGACGCAAACTCTCGGATCTCGGCCGGGCGCTGCATCGGTTTTTGGCGAGCCAGCGGAGCAATCCGGTGTACTGCATTGCGATCACGGCCATCTACGAAGCCATCGGGGCGTCGGGCCGGGTGGGCAAACTCAATCAGCAAGCGCGACTGCAGTTGGCGATCATGCAGCGCGCCGGCTTTCTCACCGCGTTCGCGATCACCGGGACCGGGCGGTCCCAGCCGTTTGCGCTGCAGGTGCAGTTTTCCCGCACGGTGCCAACGCCGCGGTGACCCGGCGCCATGGCGGGCGGTGCGACCGGGTGCGCCGCGCCGCTGCGGGGGGCGTCGCTGACCGACCACCCGGTGTCCGGCGGCGCCGTTCCCATCGCTCCCACGCCGTGGCGGCGGTGCACCCAGACCGGAAAGTTATCCACAACAATCCACAGGACCACCGGAGTTACAGTCATCGAGCACCGGTGTTAGAGTCATCGAAGCACCGGTGTTTCAGTCATCGAGCACCGGTGTTACAGTCACCGAGCACCGGCTTTGCAGTCATCGAAGCGGCTGGCGAAGTGCGCGCTGTTATTTGATAAATAAAGAGAAATTTTAATTCCGCCAGGCGCCTAGTCTTTCTTAGTCCTCTTTTAGTACTTAAGAAGAGTCTTGCGGCAGTGGCCGCGCAACAGCATTTTTACGTGGGGTCGGGCAGGCGAAGAAGGCCCCGCTGCGCGGACCCGGTACCGGGTCCGCGCCGGACGCCGTCGCCAGCGGACGGGGCGCCCGACCTGGCCGTTCCCCGGTGGTCACGCGTCAGCGCCGACGTCAACCGACCCCACTCGGCGGGAAGTCCCCGCGCCTTGATTCCCCGACGTCCCGGCTGGCGACCGCGCCATCCGCCACGGGTTCACCCCGCGGACACCGGCGCCTTGGCGTCGCGTGTTGCCCCGCAACAGTGGCGCCGGTCCGCTGCCGCCAACCGGTCAGCCGCGGCCGGTGCCGCGCCGCCCCCCATCCGGGTGATCGCCCCGATTGGCGGGACGGGAGTCTTTGTGGTGGCGTGCGACCCGCTGCGGCCGGTGCCGGGGCACTTACACCGGCACCGATCCGTCCCTGCCAGCTGGATGATGATGCCCCCGTCTGGGAGGATCAGGGCGCCGCAACGACGCGGGTGTTCGGCGGGCGTCGCACCAGGAGGCCCTGGTGCGCGCCTGGCCGTCCCTGGGGCGCGTCGCGCCCCGGTCGGCATCCAACCCCCCGCTGGGTCGACCGCCGCGCGCGCCCAGGCCCCGCGGAATGGCCGTCGACGTGGGTGACGCGGTAGGACGCGCGACGTCAATCCGGTGCGTGCGGGCGTAGTAGCGGGGGTTCGCCGCGCCGGGCAACGCACCGCCGGGTGACGGCGCGGTGCTGGACCGACCCCTGCGGACCGCCAATGTGGCTCGCTTGTTGCGCGGTTGGCCATCCGGTGCCGGGCCGCCCGGCCCCGTTCGGTTGGCGGCGTCGTGGCCACGACAGCCCCACACCACCCCTCAGGACGCCCCACCAATCCCTGCAAACGCCGCTCCCTCATAGACGACGCGACGCCTCACCGGCGTTGTGCGTGCCACGGGACCGCCGCCCCTGGTCTGCAGCAGGATGTGGAGCCAGCGCTCCGCCTCCCGCCTTGGTCGGCGATCCGCCGGGACCCTGGTGTCCAGTTCAGTGAACCAGGGCGGCGCCTGTCGCAGCGCGGCGCGACCGGCCCGATCCAAATCGGTGAAGCGACCGCCACCCACCGTGCGTTCGCCGTGGTCGTAGTTGAACGAGGCGTAGCGCCCGCCATCACAGGCTGCAGAGCCGCGGCCAGGCAGCGCAGCCCCTGCGGTCGTTCGGCCGGCGGGAGATGCAGCAGACTGGCGTAGGCCCAGCTGCCGTCGAACGGGCCGCGACAGTCGATCTCCGGGACCCGGCGCACCACCACCGGCAGTCCGCACTGGGCCCTGGCCAGGGTCGCCAGCGCCGGCGAGGGGGGCCGGCGGTGACTGCGTCGCGTTGCGCCAGGACGGCGCGGGCATCGCGCCCGGACCCCCAACCGGCATCCGGGAGCAGACCGCCGCTCGGCACCCAAGGCAGGAACGTCGCGTACCGCGACGACCGATCGACACCGACGGTCCCCGCGAAGACTGGCTGGGTGTGGTCCTCATCGTCGGCGACGGACGACCGAGCCGAGGACTGGTCGTCCATCATGGGGGCCGGTCGCGCCGGCGTGATCGGGGCAGGGGGTGCTGACGGCTCACCGGTCAATCGTTCCACCTGCAAGCGCCCGGACCGGTGCGTGATCCGCACAGCGCACCCGCTGGCCCTGACGACGATCCGGAAGGTGCCACGGGGGCCTGGCGTGACCAGCGCGGCCAACACCGCGCCTATCGGCGTCGCACCGGAGGCTGGTCGCCCAAGTCGCTCGTAGACCGACCGCAGCAGACCCGGCAGTTGACGAGCGTGCCGCAGGGCTGCTAAAGAACTAGGGCCTTGTGAGGACGAACGAGCGCCGACTGTTTCGGTTGGCAGCGCCAAACGCGGGGGTGTCATGCGTGCTCGCGGTCCGTCGGCGCCGATCACGATGAGGTCCCGCTCAGCGCCGACTAATCGAACGTTCCGGCAGTGCTGGGGGCGGTCGGTCGCCGGACGTGTGACGCAGTTCCTATCCAGGGAATTACGGAGTGTCTACCCTGGCGCCGTTGCGCTCGCAGTTCCTCCTCATCTGGGGCATACGCACTATCGCAGCACGGAAAATGGCGATTCTGGAGCGCATGGTGGACAGCATGAATGACACAGCAGTGGTTGTTAGAGATATCAAAATGCCATTTTGGTCCATGGTGGTTTTCATGGTCAAAGCGGCCATCGCTAGCGATTCACGCGATTCTCATTCTAACCTTGGTCGGGGCCATCATCACCGGCATACTAACAGGGGTTTTTGGCAGCATAAGTCGCCTGTGAGCGTGGCGTTACCGGGTCAATACGCGATTGGATACCTGTGGGGGTTTTCGATGAGTTTGTTAAATGGTCTACTCGGCAACGCATCGACGGTAGACGCAGCCGATGCAAGTAAAGAATACGCGCAGCTTCTCGGCACCGGCGAGCAGCTCGAACACGCCTATAAGCTGATCCGCGACGCGGTCCTTTTCACAAATCGCCGCTTGATCTTGGTCGATAAGCAGGGCCTCACTGGTAAGAAGATCGAGTACGTCTCGATTCCTTACAAAAGCGTGGTGCGGTTCTCTGTTGAGACGGCTGGCCACTTCGATCTCGATGCCGAACTCAAGATCTGGACGTCAGGCATGACCACCCCGATTCAGAAGCAGTTCGGCAAGGCGGTCAGCATCTACGAGGTCCAAGCGTTACTCGCGGAGTACGTCGGCCGCTGACAGCAGGTGCAGAACACACGTTCGTGGCACGCCAACACGCACGTTGGGTCGGTCACCATGCACCGCGCCCGAGATCGCGTTGGTCCCCTGGCGCGCGGTCTATTGCACGGCGATTCTGCTTTGAGCCAGCGGGTTTAGGCGTGCTCTCGCTGACCGAAATGTCGGGTTGGACAGGCGCAAACCGGGCGACGGGCACCCCCCATGGCCCATTGTCCCAGATGCGCTATGCTTGCTAAACAGTTTTCAAACGGTCCTGTGCCGCCGATGCCCACTCCACCCGTCGCGGCGGAGTCTGCACCGGTGCTTGCGGCGCGCCCGCCTCGCCGATTGGGTGTGGGTCATCCGGAGTTCGCACCCCTGGCTGTCCGCGATCACATGGCGCTGATGGTCTGGAGCGTGGTCGCCGACGGCGCCGTCCTGCGGACCGCGTCGGCGGCTGGCGATGCCTTGGAAGGCATCTCGTCCGCGCCCAGTCTGCCGCGACCCGATACCCCGATGGTGATTCGACTCCAGCCAGGCGGGGTTGCCATCGAGCAGATCGGCGACTACCGCGGCGCCGGTATCTGGACGATGGCGGGGGCGTCGGCCCGCATCGATTGGGGGAAAGGCTGGGTCGGCCGGTTGCGCCCAACGCCCAACGGCGACTACCGCCTGCGCACCTGGAAAACCGGTTCTCCGGTGGACGGTCCGCCCGATGACGACAAACCGGCCGTGCGGATCACGCCCGCGGGTGATTGACGCGACCGTCGGCTCGCGGGTGCGACGGCCATGGAACGTGTGATGCCGGCCACGACAATGCAGTGCGTGCGCGGCGCTTGTATCAGTTGCGTCGTCACGTTGACAGCACGTTAAGAGGCGAACAATGAACGGTATTGACGGATACGGAAGTTGTGGGTTTGGCGTTTATGGTGGAGATGGTCAGGGTCCCCCTGATTCACCACGGCGTGCTATTGGGCAACACGATGTCATTATCGGTCTAGACCTACCCGATCACGCTTACATTGATGGCTATTTTCAGAATGAAATCGAGCAGATGGCCGTGAAGGCCAAGCTTGTGCGTCAGCGAGGACTCGGGTTTTACAATGCGTCTGGCAGTGTTGCGGAGATGATTAGTATTGATTTTTGGACGCCTCACGAGCGGACCGCTCCGGCTGCTTATCCCGGTGGAGAAGTCGTCTCACATTGGTGGGCCACAGCCTGGGTGAAAGGTGAAAAGGCGGGGTGGTTTAGTCCCCGTAAAGCGCCTGGCCACATCGCAACCTGGCTTCAGATCTCCAGCGTGACATGGTTTTTTGGAAAGACTGGGGGCTACCAGACGCATGTGGTATGGAATATCCGCAATGGGCTCACGCCCGATTGGTCTGCGTTGCAGGAGTATGAACACATAGCAAGAAGCATGTCTTCCAGTTTAGCGTCGCTGGCAACGGCGTAGGACCCATCGTCGTGCTTTAGCGATAGGAGGGAGGATGGCCACCGCACGGGTGCACGTCGGCGTCCGTGCGGCATTGTCGATGCACCGACCCGGCGGCGGTGACGCCAGCGGTTTGCGGTGGCGATGAAGCGGGAGGATTGGGAACTGCGCGGGCGTTCCGGCCTACCGCTGGAGTCCGTCGCGCCACCTCGTGCAAGCAGGCTATTTTTGCCCAACCCATCGACAAGGTAAAAGTCGGCCGGCACCTTGTGTTGTCGGTTGCGTAAAGCCTTATACGGGTCAGATCAGGATACGTGTAAAAATTGGTAACCCCAAAGTGACGTGTACGGAAACCCCGCTTGAAAGCCGCCCTCACCGAGTCTTGATAATCAGTTAGTGACAAAGCCCGGCGAGAGGGTACCAAAATTGACCTTTTCGAGGGGGTTGGGCGGAAACAGCCGGCCTCGAAAAACGTCAGCCTCACGGGGATCACCGCGGATCAGACAGCACAAGGCGACGACGCGCTCTTGACAAGTTTACATACTAGGTCTATATGTCCTCAGGACATATAGACCTAGTATTAATGTAACGGACGCAGTGGATTTTCGCACCGCCATCGCCTTGGAAATCGGTCGGCTCCACCAGCCGGTCGTGACCGACTATCAACTCGGGGGCTTGGTGTTTCGTTTGTATGAAGCCAAGACCTATCGCGGCGAGGCGCTGGACGGGATGCCGGCCGGGGGTCCCGAGCGCGCCCAGCTCACGCGGCTCGTCGCGGCCCTGATGACGGAGGGCATCCTCCAGCGGACGCCCGCGGTGCCGAACAAGGATGTGTGGGTCGTGCTCGGCCAGGATCAGGCCGCGGCGGAGGATATCCTGTGCTGCGTCGACCCGTTCTGTTATCTCTCGCACCTGAGCGCCATGGACTACCACGGCCTCACCGACCGCTTGCCCAAGCTGCTGTTCGTGACCTCCTTGCCCTCGCCGCAGTGGGGTCGGCGGGCGACCGAGTCCATGCTGAAGGCGCTCGGGGCGGAGGGTCTCGCCACCTATCTCCAAGCCGGATTGCCGCCGCTGCGCCGCCTGCGGCTCGACAAGATCAACCGCAAGGTCATCAGCGTCCAGACCAGCGTCCAGTGCGACCCTGGGGCCTATGTGACCGTGCAGGGCAAGCCGCGGCGCGTCGCCACCATCGGGCGTACCTTTCTCGACATGCTCCGCGCGCCTGACTTGTGCGGCGGCATCTACCATGTGATGGACATCTATGCCGCGGAGGCGCCGCGCTCCCTGCGCCTCATCGTCGATGAGATCGACCGGCACGGGAGCAAGATCGACAAGGTGCGGGCGGGCTACGTCCTCGCCGAGCGGCTCAAGCTCGCGCACCCGGTCTTTGACGCCTGGCTGGCCTTCGCGCAGCGCGGCGGTTCCCGCAAGCTCTACGCTCAGGCCGGCTACAGCCCGCGATTCTCCGAGACCTGGTGCCTGTCCATCAATATCGACGAGCCCGACGCAGCCGAGGAGGCGTAAGTGGAGCCGATCGCGATGACGTAGGGCCAGGTCGACGCCTGCCGCCGCTCCAGGGCCAGTGTAGCCGCAACCCATGCGGGATGGGCCAGGAGCGGCACCGATGGGCTACCGGGCTATGCATTACAGGGACTTAGAACATTAACGTACGGTTTTTCCGTTTCGTGATGTGACCCCTGATCGCGCTCCTGGATCTGGGCCGCGTCGACTTTCTCGACGGGCCCGCCAGCGGACCCCAGCAAATCGTTGACGACCAACTGCTCCAACGCATCGCGGAGCGCAGTGAGGGACTGTCCGTGTATGACGATGCTCCTGGCGCCTAAATCGGTTGCATGACTTGGATCCGGGTGACGACCTCGTTGTAGATCTCTACATCGACCTCCGGCACACGGATGGATACTACCAAGGCGTATCTCGCCCTCTTGTCGTAGCGTTCGAGCTTGGTGCGAGTTCGCCACCAACCCATTGCCGGGTAAACAGCGATCTGTCCGCGCGCGGCAAGATCGGCTGCTTTGCCGCGCCAGATATCCTTGTGAATCGAACCCTTGTGCCGGAATTGCGAGCCCAGCAACCATCCCGAATCGCCCGGCCCAGTGGTCGTCCCCGTCTCCGCATCCCTGGCCTCGCGGTTGATCCGCTTACGGAAGGCATCCACCGATTCCAAGGAACGCTTCACGTCAAAGCGCAACTGATGACTCGCATAGCTGTACTTGCCCGAGACATTGCGACTCGACGGATTCGGCTCGATAAAATAGGACAGCGTGACTGCCAACTCGACATCGACTTCACCAAGGCCCTGCAAAGCAGTTTTCGGCCACGGCAGGTCGTGCAAGTG
>Ga0247844_1008826_pt1 | contig 10777 bp, 12 predicted proteins | sample LaCtaG_FD_192421 | JGI IMG/M metagenome (GOLD analysis project Ga0247844, IMG submission 192421) | Freshwater microbial communities from meromictic Lake La Cruz, Castile-La Mancha, Spain - LaCruzMarch201714.5m_1 | ecosystem: Environmental > Aquatic > Freshwater > Lake | place: Spain: Castile-La...
AGTTAGCGAATTAATAATTAACAGCCAAATTAATTAAGGTTAATTCATCTTTACTTTCAAACATTTATCTTTGAGTATCGTATTGACTTATTGATGATTAGAAGTTTTCTTTCAAACACTAAATAGTAGAAATATGTATTTTCTGACCTAAAACCCAGGTTAATAGCTATTACCTCATTGTTATAAGTCAAGTAATGATATGAAGAAGTTCCATTTTTAAACATTCTTTCAGCAAGTTTTCTAAAAGTAAGTTGACCTTCTTTATCGTTAAATTTACTGGGAGTTTTGGTTTTATTCCATCTTAATTGATGTGTTTCAAAGAAATCAGTCATAAATCTATCCAAATCGGATAATTTAGTTATCGTTTTAAATTCTAGAACTCCTCCTTTCTTAAGTCTTCTAATTTGATAGGTTACATCTTGCTCTATTTTCTTAGCAACTTTGTCCTTGAATTGTTCATTATCAGCTATAACGATTTTAGGACAAGGACCATTTATTGTTTTGATAAAATTAAAAACATCTGACTTTAATAGATAATCGCCAATAATGTCATTCTGGCTAAACTCCTTTAATTCAATGATATCCCAATCATTGCTTCGCTCTTTAATTGCAACTAAAATTAGGTTTGATAATTCGTCATTTATTTCACTTGCAATAAAGCCATGATAATCTGTCGGACCGCTTGCAAGAAAACTCAGAATTTTATAATTCATTCCCATTTTCTTTTTAATCCGTATAGCCAATGGAGCAATTACAATAGCTTTTCCTATTTGATTTCTTACAACTAGAATGAAAATTTTTTGTGTGGAGATTTCCGTCCATAACTTAATCCACTCGAAACTCAGAAATACATTTTCTTTATTATAACAATGAGAATACAATTCATCCCATTCTTTTTGTAAAGAATAAAGACCATCAATATTTTCAATTATTTCAACAGAATTACTCATAAGTTATTTGTTTGCTTAGTTGTGATTAAATTAAAAAAGGCGAGAAAATGCTCTATAAATGCCATTAACAAATATTAACTTCACCTCATTGAAGGTTAATTCTTTCGTTTATGGATAATGTTTTTGTCAAAACTTTTTACCTGCGAATAGATTATTAAATATATTCATCACCCGTGAAATAAGTAATGTAAATGACACTGCAACCCGTGGATCAAATCTAAACAAAAAATCCTAGAATATAACTGTTTATTTTTTGAAGATTTAATTACTTAACTGCTAGAAATTTATTGGCTTATTGTAAGTTTTAAAGAACCAAAAATTAGGATAATCATTAGTAAGAGTATCGAGTTTTTGTATAAAGTATTGGAAAATGTTTCTCAATACTATATACGTGAATTATCTCAGAATCAATTTCAACCCTAGTCTTGGTGTTGTTTAAACCTCTGACAAAAATAAGTACGTCAGTGTGAAACCATTAATTCAAATTGAATTGTTGATTGGTTACTCATTCGAGGTCAATGTTTTTTGATACCATAAGGTGTAAATGTTACTTTATTATTATGATTTTCTTTATAAAGTCTATAATTCATTTCGTCAAATTGGCCTAAAGTTTTATGGTACATGTGATAAACTGTAATAAATGATTTTTTAGAAACCATTTGAACTCCATTTTTCTTTAGTCGACTTTCCAAATCAGTATCTTCACCAATTCCCGGGTAAATAAAACGCTCGTCAAAACCATTTACTTTCATTAAATCTTCTTTCCAAGTAGAAAAATTACAACCTAAAATACCTTTGTTTTTGTCTTTCAAAAACAGACGTCTTATATTTTTATTTTTTATTCTAATCATGTGTCTAATCCTTGTCTGCTCTTTTCCGAAGATACTTGGTAACAACAATTGGAAAAATATTGACATATGAAAACATTTACTTTGCACTTTTGCCACATTTATGTGGGTCGAAATCTTTTTAGTTAGCGTAACTCTTCGTCCACAAACTGTTTGATTTGTAGTTTTACTTTTCAAGTGTTCTTCAATAAAATATCTATTTGGGATACAATCACCATCTATGAAAATTAAATAATCTGATTCTGCTTCAACAATTGCTTTGTTCAAAATTATATTCTTTTGCCATCCATTGTCTGCATGCCACAAGTGCTTAACTGGGAATGATAAGCTTTTAATCAGCGATTTAACTTCCCGGACAATTTCAGTCCCAGATCCATCATCTGCAATAATGACCTCGAAGTCACGATAACTTTGCTGTTCTAATCCCGCAAAAATTAATTTTAGGTAATCAATTCTGTTGTAAAAAGAAATGATTAATGTAACAGTTTTAGGCATAATTTACATAAATAATAATTGAGGTATTAAGAAATGAAGGACAAAAATCATAGTTTTATTGATGAAGACTTTACAAAAATATATAAAATTAGTCAGAAATATATCTTAACGTTTCTTTCAACGGTTGTGATAACTTCTAATCGGCTAATTATCTGCGACTTACTCAATAAAAATATCGTCCAGAATAAATGTTGGCTTAATTAGTAAATTCCATTTTCAGCAAAAAAACTTTTTGGAGAAGTTATATTTGAAACTTCTTCACCCGAATGGGGCATTGGGTCCGAATTGTGAAAAAGATGGTATTGAAGTGCTTCATAAGTAACTCTTCGAGTTTTAAAGCCTTTTAATTTAAACCGTTGACTTAAATTGATATCTTCCAAACCCCTCCCAATAATATCCTCATTATAACCATTAATATCAACAAAATCAGATTTGTGTAAAGAGAAATTAGACCCAAATGCCCAATAATCTTTAGCCACAGAATTTATAATTTTAAAAATAAACGGGAAGTAAAATCCACGTTTACGCTCTTTAAAAGAAAAATAATTCCACCAAAAGGAGGGCTTCTCAAAAGTTTTTTTTCTAATCAGGTTATCAGTAATTGATCTGCTCAAAACTTCAGACAACATCATTCTACGACCAGAAAGAACAGTGCCAAGTTTTTTTCTCTTAAAATGACGAGCAATGAATTTATGATGCAAAATACAATCTCCATCAATAAATATCAGGTAATCAGATTTACTCATCCTAACTGCCTGATTTACAATTATCGTTTTCCTAAATCCATTATCCTCATGACAAGCATGTTGTATTGGATGTTTGAATCTGTTGGTGAAATCGAGAACGATTTTTTGAATATCTTCACTAGCACCATCCTCAGCAATAATTATTTCAAAATCTGTAAATGTCTGATTTAATAGAGAATAGAGGACTTTCTCCAAATAATCAAATTGATTATAACAGGCGATAATAATTGATACTTTCGGGTTATTATTGATTTCCATACAATACGTGTTGTTTCTAAATACTTCTATAAAAGGTCATTAATCTTTGAGCAATTTTATCATCGGTGAATTTCTGAGCATGAATTAAGCCCTCAGATTTCATCGTTTCCTGAAGTTTGGAATCTGAAAGTACTTTTAAAATGGCCGTTCCAATTTCTTCAGAATTTTGAGGCTGTACGTACAAGCTATATTCACCTCCAGTCTCCTCAAAACAGCTTCCTGTTGACGTAATTACAGGAGTTTCGCTACACATTGCCTCGAGTATAGGAATGCCAAATCCTTCGAAAATGGAAGGGTAAATAAATAATTGCGCCATTTGATAAATAGCAGGTAAATCAACGGTTTCAACTTGATGCAAGAAATGAACTTGAGCTGTAAGTTTCAGTTTTTGAGCTAAAATATCCAACTCCTGAATGTAATCAGTTTTTCGTCCAATAACAACCAAAGGAAGATCAATTTTTTCAAGCACCATGGCTTCCAAAATTGCTGCAATGTTTTTCCGAGGTTCGATTGCACCTACAAATAGCAGATAATTTGATGGTAAATTGTATTTTGCTTTAACTCGTATTTTTTCTGTTTGTGTTGCTTTTTGTCTGAAAATATTGTTGCAACCTTGATAAATAACTTCAACTTTTGTCGGGTCAGCGTTGAAAAATTCGATGGCATCTCTTTTTGATTGCTCGCTAATGGCAATAATTCGGTCGACAATTTTGCAGCTGCGCATGTTCTTTAAAGTGAATACTTTGCGATACGAACTTGGATATAATTCGGGATAACGAACAAAAATGGCATCATGAAAAGTAATGACTTTCTTGACCGCTAATTTTTCAATTCCGATGGGTAATTCTTGACTCAATCCATGAAATATTTCATCACCAAGTCGCTCAATATCTGCTTTCATTCCATAACTGCGCCACACAGAAGAAGGTAGTAAATTGTAAATTCCAGCAGGCTGAATTATCTGCGTGTTTTGTGGATTTATGGGGAAATCAATTTTGATTTTTGGCGTATATAAATCATATTGGTTCTCGGGATAATACTGATTCATGATTTTTATCAAATCCCGACTGTAATTCCCAAGTCCACGATGATTGCAAAATAAACGCTTGGCATCAAAACCTATTCTCATGATTTATTGTCTGTTATTTTCTTTTTGAGAAAAATTTCGCACTGTATTTTTTTATTTTTTCAATGGTTTCCTTTTCGTCCAAATTTGTGGCAGCGGCATAGTATTTGGCAATTTTGGTCAAGACTTCCACGTTTTCTGACAACCGATTAAAATTTTTGAATCGCATTTCATTCGTAATCTCCGTAGGAAATTGCATCCGATTGATGTCAATTGCGGTAAATTGTACTTTATTTCCTTCTTTTTTGTACAATAGATTCCCTGGCGAAATATCCAAGTGTAAAACTCCATTTTGATGTAAATTTGCAATATACAAGGCCAATGCTTTCAACAAATCGTCATCAATTTGTATTCCGTCCATCAAATCTCTTATGATAGAAAAATCTTTTTCGTAAATGGAAAATAAATATCCATGCGTAAGCAATCCGAATTTAAATTCCTCAATATAAGCGATTGGCGCAGGTGTTTCAATGCCCAATTCCAATAATTTCAGGCCATACTCATAAGACCGTTTTGCTTTGGATGGACGGAAATAGGTGTAAGCTATCCTGTTAATAATATGCGGTTTCTTGTATTGTTTCACAACAATGTTATAACCACCAACTGAATAGCATTTCAGGATGTTTCGTTCTTTATAAATCAATTCTCCATGTTCGTTGAAAATGTTTGGTATATTTTCAACAAATGATTTTAAAATGCTATATTTCTGATTAATAACTATTTTCATTTTTCCTTATTTCCGGCTAACATATACTTAATCTCAACATGAATATCTTTCAGCAGCACATTAGCTTCACTTCCCCATTTGTCTTTTATTTCAATAAAATTATTAATATCCATAAATGGAATTGGTTTAGCTTTGGTCGTTAACCTCCCAAAATGGTGCACATAAATGCCCATTATGTTGCTGGCTGGCAGTATGTCGCCCACTTCTATATGTCTTTTTTTCGTTTTCAAATAGATGTCGAAATCAGCACTTTGAATTCTTTCGTCCCAAAGTCCTATAATGTCAAGCGCTTTTCGGGTACAAATCACACACGAACCTGAAAGCCCTTCGCGAATTTCATCCTGATACTTTGCGGCCCAGTTTTTCGACCACTTTTCCCAGTCGCCATACATCCATTTTTGCATCCAACGCAATGCAAATGAACTCGTTCCAAATAAAGTATGAATAGGGTTTTTTACATGTTTCCATCTTCTTTTGATGGGATGAATATCTTCATTTCCCTTCTCAATTGAGTCATTGCAACCAAAACCGCAGACATCCAAATTGTGTCTTTTCATCGATTCCAATAATAGCACATCCCAATCGGGACTAACAATTATATCGTTGTTAAAAAATGCTAGAACATCATATTTAGCTATTCTAATTCCCTGATTTTGACAATATGGATAGGAATAGTTCTCAGTATTTTGAATTAAAATTGCGCCATGTTTTTTGTATAATTCCTGACTTCCATCCGTTGATGCGTTGTCGATTATTATCAATTCATAGCTATTGCGCGTATATTTCTCAAGCGTTTCGAGAAATAATTTATTCATTTCATATTGGTTGTGAACGGCAGAAATAATGCTTATCATTTTGAAATAGTTAAGGTTGAATCAATTTTTTCTAAAGATTGGAATAGAATCGTCTCTATGCGCTTGTAAATTGTTGTCGGCGTTATTTGGTACAAACAGGCATAATCGCCTCTATAGCAAGGTTTATTTCCGTAAATCGAACACGGGCGACAACCTAGCTCCACTTGAATGGCATTTTCTGATGACTGATTCCATCCCATAAATCCTGCATAAGGATGCGTTGCGCCCCAAACCGAAACCACCTTTGTATTCACCAATGATGCCAAATGCATATTGGCAGAATCCATGGAAAACATCACATCCAATTGGCTCATTAAAAGCAGCTCCTGGCTCATATTCAGTTTCCCAACCATTGATGTGACAGAATTGAATTTTTTTGCCCAATTATTTACGATTTCCCTTTCAACTACTCCACCACCAAAAATAAAAACTTTTACGCGCTTGTCATTTGCAAAATGAGCTATCACTTTTTCTTGCAATTCCAATGGATAAATTTTCCCTTTGTGTTTTGCAAAAGGGGCTATACCTATCCATTTAATATCATTCTTAACTCCTGCAATTTCTTTTATTTTTGAGAAATCAACTTCTTTATTGTAAAAAACAGACTCAAAATGTAGTTCGAAATTAAATCCTAATTTCCGTAACACCTCATGATAGCGACTAAAACCAGACTGAAGTGGAACTAAATGTTTATTGTTTTTCAGCGTTAATTTCCATTTTTCGGCACGACCTTTATTTATTTTCGCTGTTTTGGTCCCTCCCAGCATAAAACGTAAACTTAGATAATGTGAACGCAATACAGAATGAAAATCAGCTACATAATCAAATTTCTCAATTTTCAGTTCATTGTACAAAACATTTAAACCCTTTAACCCTTTATGCTTTCCCTTCAAATCAGCACCCACGAACTTCACATTGTCGGGTAAATAGTCAAACAGTGGTTGTAGAGATTTTGTACTCAAAACGGTAATTTCAAGCGTAGGATGTGCCACTGCCAGTGAGTAAATCACTGGAATGGTCATGGCCACATCGCCTAGTGCCGAAAAGCGTATGATTAGAATCTTTGACATAAAATTATAAGACAAAAGATAAAGGACACAAGAACCAAGATTCAAGACTCAAGATTGAACCCGAAACTATTTTTTAGAACCGTACAAAACAGGATTCAAAGCTGGGTCGTTGTACATTTTCATTTGCTTATAGACCTTCATTTTTTTATTTCCCGAAGAAATATCGTCAATCAGCTGATTGATAGCTTCTGACAAATCCACTTTTTGTTCCAGCAGAATATTTAATTTTGTGCTGCATTGAAGTTTGTGTTGTTCAGAACTCTCTTTTCTGTCTACTTCTTGTTGCATGTGATAAATTTTCAAGTGCAAAATGGATAATCTATCCAATGCCCACGACGGACTTTCAGTATTCAAAGTAGCATCGGCATTTATCTGAACATCTTTATTTTGGTCATGAAAATAGCTGTCAATCAATTCTACCAAATCTGTACGGTCTTGATTAGATGCATCGATTCTACGTTTAAGTGCCAATGCTTCAATAGGATCAATTTGTGGATTACGAATAATGTCTTCCAAATGCCATTGAACGGTGTCAATCCAATTTTTCAAATACAAATAGTATTCAATTGATTTTAACGGATACGGATTGTTTATCGGCGCATCAACGTTATCGGTTTTGTGATAATCAGTTACAGATTCGTTGAAAATCTGATTGCATAATTGAATGAAATTCATCGTTTTATTGTTTTATTTGAAATATCGATTTATAACTGGAATTGAATTGAGTGGAAAATCTCGTTTCACCAAAAGTACTAAAAAAGAAATCATTAGAACTGTTTTAAGCGCAATATTCAGAATTGAGTACGGTGTATTGATAAACATACTTATAACATAAAGTAGCAGTGTAACACCTGTATACAGTCCGATGGTTTTCAAATCGTATTTTATTGGCATGAATTTTTGACCAAAATAATAGGAAACCAGCATAACAACAAAATAGCAAATAAATGCTGCCCAAACGCAACCCATGTACCCGTATTGAGGTACAAACGCCACATTCATAAGCACGATAATTACCGTGCCAACAATTGAAAACCAAGCACCGTACATTGTTTTATCGGTCAATTTGTACCAAAGCGAAAGGTTGAAAAATACACCTTGAAATATGAATGAAAAAAGAACAATGGGCACTACACGTAGCCCTTCCCAATAATCGTGGTGAATGATATGCTTGAAAACATCGATGTATAAAACCATTCCGAGAAAAATAAGCAAGGAGAAAATAATGAAAAACTTCATGGCATCGGCATAAGTTACCAAGCTATTTTTATCCTTGTGCTGTGCAAAAATAAAGGGTTCGTACGCATACCGAAAGGCTTGCGTAAACATCATCATTACCATTGCAATTTTAGAAGTGGCACCATAAATTCCAAGTTCAGTTTTGCCCAGTTCGCCCACTCTTAAAAATGGGAATAGAATTTTGTCCAAATTTTGGTTCATAATACCCGCAATTCCCAAAATAAGCAAGGGAAATGAGTATTTCAATATAGGATTCAACACTTTAAAATCAAATTTAAACTTGCCTACAAAAATGTAAGGTAGCAAGAATAATGTTTGAATAATAGTTGCAATCACGTTAGATACAACGACATAGCCTACGCCATAGCTTGGGTTGTAGAACCAACTAATGGTTTCGGGAGCATTTGTCATCAACCACGGGCAAGCCACCAAGAAAAATAGATTTAAAATGATATTAAATACCACGTAAAGCATTTTTAATCCGGCGAATTTGATAGGACGATTTTTATACCTTAAATAAGCAAAAGGAATACAGGCAAAGGCATCGATGGCAACCGTAATCCCCATCATGGTAATGAATTCTGAATTAGATGAGTAACCCAAGAATCCTGCAATTGGGTGTTCGAAAATAAAACATATTCCAATAAATAACACTGATGTGAAACCTACCGAAAGTAGCGTGTGTCCATAAACACTACGTTCTTCATCCTTGTTTTTATTTACAAAGCGAAAAAAACCGGTTTCCATTCCGTAAGTCAAGATTACCAACAAAAGTGAAGTCCACGCGTAAAGATTGGTCACGATTCCGTAATCTGCTGGTCCGCCTTTTAAAAAGAAAGTATAAAAAGGCATGAGCATCCAGTTTAGGAATTTCCCCAAAATGCTACTCACTCCGTAAATGGCGGTGTCTTTCGCCAATTTTTTCATTTGTTCTGCCATGGCCGGGTTATTGGTTATTGGTTGTATTTTTTCTCAATGAATTCTCTGCCAATTCAATGGCTTTTTGAAGTTTTTCTTCCAAAACACTTTTTGTTGGCAGCATCGTAATGTATTCAGCCACTTTAATTTGCGAATGATTATCGAGCATCAAATAATTAATTTGTTGCGGCGATTTTTCGCTACACAAAATCAGTCCAATGGGTTTATTTTCGCCTTCACGCATTTCGTTATGTTCCAGCCATCCTAAGTATAACTCCATCTGGCCTTTGTAAGCAGCTTTGAATTTATCCAATTTTAAATCAATGGCTACCAAGCTTTTTAAACCTCGATGATAAAAAAGCAAATCGATATAAAAATCTTCATTATCGATAATAATTCTCTTTTGTCGTGCCAAAAAAGCAAAATCAGTACCCATTTCAGTGATGAATTTTTGCAAATTTAACAATATTGCCGACTCTAAATCCTTTTCGCTGTAGGTGTCATGTAATCCTAAAAAGTCAAGGAAATAAGGGTCGCGAAAAGTCAATTCGGGACTCATTTTTTTGTCGCTTTTCAGCAAATCCAAATCATTAAGAATGGTTTGCTCTGGCTTCCAACTGATGGCAGTCCGTTCAAAAAGCATGCTGTTCATTCTGTCTTGCAAAGTGCGCACGCTCCAACGTTCGTGAATACACATTTGGGTGTAGAATTCACGTTTAACATGGTCTTTGATTGAGATAATCGTATAAATGTGAGACCAACTCAATTGTGCAGACACTGTCTGCACAATTTGTTTTTCAGGATATAATTCATTAAATTTCACGAAATTATGTAGATTCCTTTTTGAGAATCCCATTCCAAACAACTTAATTAATTCTAGACTAAGTTCAAGAACCACAGCTTTCCCATAGTCAGCTCTAGCATTTTTCAGAACATGGTCATTAATTTGTTTGCCGATATTCCAGTACAATAATGTCAGTTCGCTATTTACGGTTGCGGCAACGCGCTGCCTTGTACCGTCAATTAACGTTACGATTGATAGTAATAACTCCTTGTTATTTGATTCTAAGTTGTTCATAAATAATTGCTTGAAATTGTGCACTCGCTGCGTGCAAAATTCAAAACCATTTCGAAAAATCTATTTAATTCCAAAAAAACTCAGTACTTTTTCTACCCACTTCATTTCTGTAGTTGGTTCAAAATCTTCCGGTTTCAAATAACCAGCTTCCATAAGTATTTTTATTGCTTCTTCAGCTTGTTCAGTTCGCACTTGAAGCTTAATGCCACCGTTTGAATTTACATAATCGCGGTTGATAATTTCATCTTGACCAAAACATTCAATTTCAAAGGATTCAAGATATGATTTTACAATTTCATATTCTGTTGATAAACTAAATGCACGTAATGTTACAAGTCCTTCCATAATTAGAGTCTGTTTATAAAGTCCTATATTTTTTGCTTGATTTTATTAATCCATTTTTTTTTGAATAGTTTTCATTTACAGAATTCATTTTTTACAGTTTTGAACTTACACATGCTGGGTAAA
>Ga0247844_1008827_pt1 | contig 10776 bp, 8 predicted proteins | sample LaCtaG_FD_192421 | JGI IMG/M metagenome (GOLD analysis project Ga0247844, IMG submission 192421) | Freshwater microbial communities from meromictic Lake La Cruz, Castile-La Mancha, Spain - LaCruzMarch201714.5m_1 | ecosystem: Environmental > Aquatic > Freshwater > Lake | place: Spain: Castile-La...
TGTTTTCTTACCTGAATTACCAATCCACTTCACGCCGTGTCTTGTTCATCGCCGTGTCTTTGTTGGTACCCATCCTCGCGAACTGGATGCGCGCTTATCTGATTGTTCTTCTGGGGCATCTGTCAGGCAACAAGCTCGCCGCGGGCGTGGACCATTTGATTTACGGCTGGGTGTTTTTCGGCGTGGTGATTATGCTGATGTTCATGGTGGGTGCACGCTGGTCCGAGCCGGACCCAGAGCCTACCTCGCCAGCGGCGTTGCCCTCCGGTGGCGGCCAGCAGATGTCTTTGGCGTTAACAGGCCTCACAGCCATTGCCATGGCTGCGCTATTGGCCATGCCGCTCATCGTGCGCCATGCAATCAACGGCTCAGACCATTCCCTCGCAACCCCAAAACTAGTGGCGCCTGCAAGCCTAGGCGCCGGCTGGAGTTCAGTGGCACAGCCGCTGGCAAGCTGGCAACCCGCATTCGAGAACCCTTCCGCTCGGTTTCAGGCAACCTATGCCCAAGGAGAGCAAGTCGTAGGACTTTACCTTGGCTACTACAACCACCAGAGCGACAGCCGCAAGCTTGTCAGCTCCGAAAGCGTGCTCGTCAAGAGCAACGACCCGCTGTGGGCGCAGGTGTCCCGCGGCACGCATACGCTGGAGCTGGATGGCAAGCCCGTTGTCGTGCGCACGGCCGAGTTACGCGGCGCACCGCTGGCCAGTCAGGCGAAGGAAGATCGTCTGATCGTCTGGCAAGTTTATTGGGTCAACGGCACGCTCACCGCCAGCGATGTGCTGGCCAAAGCCTATGCCGCAGGCTACAGCCTGATGGGCCGGGGCGATGACTCTGCTGTCATTCTGGTCTACGCACCCAAGGGCGATGCGGGGAAGGGCAACACAGCCATTGCGGATTTTGTGCGCACCAATATGCCGCATATCCGCAAACTTCTGGATGACGCAAATCCATAATTGCACCCTGGTGCACAACGCCGAATTGAAAGAGAACATCAGCATGAAACCCGTCATATGTATCGTCGGTGCACGGCCCAACTTCATGAAGATGGCGCCTATTCTTCGTGCCCTTGCTGCGCACAATCCGCCCATCCCCATGCTTCTTGTCCATACGGGCCAACATTACGACCGGGACATGAGCGACAAGTTGTTTGAAGACCTCGTCCTGCCACACCCCGACATCAATCTGGAAGTGGGCTCTGCCACGCACGCGGTGCAAACTGCCGAAGTCATGCGCCGGTTTGAGCCTGTGGTCGATGCGCACAACCCGTCTTGTGTGCTGGTGGTGGGTGATGTCAACTCCACCCTGGCATGTGCTTTGGTCGCCACCAAGAAGGGCATTCCGGTGGCCCACGTAGAGTCCGGCTTGCGCAGTAATGATCGCGCCATGCCGGAAGAGATCAACCGCATCCTGACCGACCAAATCTCTGATCGGCTCTACATCACCGAGCGAAGCGCGTCCGACAATCTGGCCCGTGAAGGCATACACGCTGATCGCGTCTGCTTTGTGGGCAATGTCATGATCGATTCGTTGCTCAATGCCAGGCCCAAGGCGGTGGACACAGTGGTGACACTCCAGACCCATGGCATTGACGCGGCCTTTTTGGGCAATTCACGTCGCTATGGAGTTGTTACCTTGCACCGACCATCCAACGTGGATGACCAGCAAACGCTGTCCGATTTGTTGAGCGTGCTGGGCGAAGTGGCTGCACAGATCCCCTTGGTTTTTGCTTTACACCCGCGGACCAAAGCCAACATCGAGCGCTTCGGGCATATGCATCTCATTAACCCAAAATGCATGGCTTTGCTGCCCCCCCAAGGCTACCTCGAAATGCTCGGTTTGATGGCCGGTGCCACTTTGATGTTGACAGACTCCGGCGGTTTGCAAGAGGAAACCACTGCGTTGGGAGTGCCCTGCCTCACCCTGCGTGAGAATACCGAACGCCCCATCACGATTGACCAAGGCACCAACACTCTGGTCGGGCGCGACCGGCAAGCCATACTCGTTGCCTCTGCCGCAATTCTGGCAGGCAAGGGAAAGAAAGGCCGCGTGCCCGAGTACTGGGACGGCCGCGCTGCCGAGCGCATCGCTTCTGATTTGTGGAGCTGGTTGAAATGAACGCGCAGACCGCCATTGAGCGACTCCAGAGTCACCTAAAAGATGAGTCCCATCTGTGGCTCATCACCGGGGTTGCAGGTTTCATCGGCAGCAACCTGCTGGAGCGTCTGCTCAAGCTGAACCAGCGCGTGGTCGGCCTCGATAATTTCGCCACCGGTCATCGCTCCAACCTTGAGTTGGTCCAAGCAGCCGTTTCGCCTGAGCAATGGGCGCAGTTCCGCTTCATGGAAGGCGACATCCGCAACCTGGACGACTGCCGCACCGCGTGCGAAGGGTTGGAGTATGTCTTGCACCACGCTGCTTTGGGCAGCGTGCCGCGCTCGCTGGATGATCCCATCACAACGAATGGCACCAATATTGGCGGCTTTCTCAACATGCTGGTTGCTGCCAGAGACGCCAAAGTGCAGCGTTTTGTGTACGCCGCTTCCAGTTCCACCTATGGCGACCATCCTGGCCTGCCCAAGGTGGAGGACCGCATTGGCAAGCCCCTTTCGCCTTACGCAGTCACCAAACTGGTCAACGAGCAATATGCCGATGTGTTTGCCAGGGCATATGGTTTCAAAACCATAGGGTTGCGCTACTTCAACATTTTTGGGCCGCGCCAGGACCCCAATGGGGCCTATGCAGCGGTCGTACCCAAATGGGCCGCCGCCATGATCAGGAACGAACCCGTCTGCATCAATGGCGATGGCGAAACCAGCAGGGACTTCTGCTACGTAGACAACGCTGTGCAGGCCAATCTACTGGCCGCAACCGTGGTGTCTGACGAAGCCACCAATCAGGTCTACAACATCGCCGTGGGCGACCGCACCACACTCAACGAATTATTCGAATCCATGCGCGCCACGCTGGAGCCACGATTTGCGCACCTCAAGGGCTACACGCCGGTGTACCGCGATTTCCGCGCTGGTGACGTGCGCCACTCCTTGGCGGACATCAGCAAAGCGAGCGCACTCCTGGGGTATGCGCCGAGTCATAGAATTCAGCAGGGCGTCGTAGCGGCGATGGACTGGTACGTTTCAGGCACGATGGCCTGAGTCACGATCAAACAATATTTTCAATCGGAGGATCCAAATGAGCGTAGTTGCAGTAATCGGTTTGGGCTATGTGGGCCTGCCCCTGGTGGTGGAATTTGGCAAGCACATGCGTACCATCGGCTTTGACATTGCGGTCAGCAAAGTCGAGTCATGCCTGAGGGGTGTTGACCCGTCGCGGGAACTGTCTGACGAAGAAATGGCTGAGTCGCCCCACGCGGTCTACACCGCCGACCCCACTTTGCTAGCCGAGGCCGACATCATTGTCATAGCGGTGCCCACGCCGGTCGACAATGCCCACATCCCCGACTTTCGTCCGCTCATCGGCTCCAGCACCAGTGCCGGTCGCCACATGAAAAAAGGCGCCATCGTGGTGTACGAATCCACGGTATACCCGGGCGCGACTGAAGAGGTGTGCATCCCCGTGCTGGAACGGGAATCGGGCATGAAGTGGAAGCAGGACTTCTTTGTCGGCTACTCGCCCGAGCGCATCAACCCCGGTGACAAAGAGCACACGCTCACCAAGATCCTCAAAATCGTTTCAGGCGATACACCCGAAACACTGGACAGAGTTGCCAAGCTGTATGAAACCATCATCATCCCCGGCGTGCACCGTGCATCGAGCATCAAAACCGCCGAGGCGGCCAAGGTCATTGAGAACACCCAGCGCGACCTCAACATCTCGCTGATGAACGAGTTGTCCATCATCTTTGACAAGCTCGGCATCGACACCACTGAAGTGCTGGAAGCGGCAGGAACCAAGTGGAATTTCCTGAAGTTCAAACCAGGTCTGGTGGGCGGTCACTGCATTGGCGTGGACCCCTACTATCTGACACACAAGGCCGAAATGCTGGGCTACAACCCGCAGGTCATTCTGGCAGGGCGACGTATTAACGACGGCATGGGCAAGTTCATTGCCGAGCAAACCATCAAGCACATGATTGCCGGTGGCAGCTACGTCAAGGGCGCCAAGGTCAATGTGCTAGGCCTCACCTTCAAGGAAAACTGTGGCGACCTGCGCAATTCCAAAGTCATCGACATCATCAACGAGCTCAAGTCCTACGGTGTCGAAGTATTTGTAACCGACCCCCAGGCCGAATCTGATGAGGCCGTGCACGAATACGGCGTGCCACTGCTCCCCTGGGACGAATTGCCCCGCGCCGACGCCATCGTTGCTGCAGTGGCCCACAGGGAATTTGCGGCCCTGTCGATGGAAGACTTCAGCAAAAAGTTGGTCAAAGGTGGTGCGTTTATTGACGTCAAGGCGGCCTTTGACGCCAAACTTTTTCGCGATGCAGGCTATCAACTTTGGCGCCTGTAATTCATATTGCTATATTTTTGATATCTAACTACCTATATTCCACGGGGGCTATAGCCTGTTTTGATGACTAGTGACAAGCGTCCGCTGGTGCTGCACGTCATGTACCGCTTCGACACCGGCGGGCTGGAGAATGGCGTTGTCAACCTCATCAACCACATGCCAGCCGACGCGTACCGGCACGCCGTGCTGGCGCTGACTGAGGTTACGGATTTCAAACAACGCATCCAGCGCACAGACGTTGAGTTCATTTCGCTGCACAAGCCACCCGGGCATGGGGTCTGGCAGTACCCCAAGCTCTTCAAGCTGTTTCGACAGTTGCGCCCGCATATCGTGCACAGCCGCAATCTGGCTGCACTGGAGGTTCAAGTCCCCGCATGGGCGGCTGGAGTACCCGTGCGCATCCACGGGGAACATGGCCGTGATGTGGGTGACCTGGATGGCAGCAACGTCACCTACCAGCGTATGCGACGCGTCTACAAGCCCTTTGTGCACCACTATATCGCCCTGTCGCGCGACCTGGATGACTACCTAGAGCGAAAGATTCACGTGCCACCGGGAAAGATTACCCAGGCCTACAACGGTGTGGACGCAGAGCTCTTTTGTCCGGCACCTGGTGGCACACAAGTCATAGCAGGCTGTCCATTTGATCCCGCCCAACATTGGCTGGTCGGTACCGTGGGACGCATGCAGACAGTCAAAGACCAGACCCTGTTGGCACATGCCTTTGTGTCGGCCCTTCAAAAGGATCCCACGCTGAAACAGCGCCTGCGTTTGGTCATGGTTGGCGAGGGGCCATTGCGAGCCCAGGCACAGGGCATTCTTGAGGCTGCGGGTGTGGCAGACCTGGCGTGGCTGCCCGGTGAGCGAAGTGATGTGGCTGACATCATGCGCGGCCTGCATGCCTTTGTGTTGCCGTCATTGGCAGAGGGTATCTCAAACACCATCCTTGAAGCCATGGCCAGCGGGTTACCGGTTATCGCCACAGCAGTGGGGGGCAACACGGATCTGGTGCAGCAACCCGAAACCGGCGTTATCGTTCCCGCAGCAGATGCGGGTGCCATGGCGCGGGAAATCGTCAAACTGGCCAACGACCCGGAAAGCGCCTCCAAAATGGGCCAGCTGGGCAGACAGCGGGTTCTGGACCAATTCAGCATGAAGGCCATGGTTGCTACCTACCAGGGCATTTACGACAGCATGGTGAGCAATAATTGATGTGCACTTTCATGCATTACTAGTGAGCAAATTCAGCCATGCATCGGACCAAAAACCATTTGCACGATGACCTTAACGAGAAACTCAAGGTGCGCTCGCGTGGGCTGGGTCTAAGTGTCTCCGAGTTAATTCTCGAAAAAGACATTCCGAAAGACCCCGTTGCAGAAGCGCGGGCCTATTTTGAGCGCCTCAAGCCTTTGGAAAGCTTAGCGACAGTTGCCTGCGAAACCTACGTTCGATCCCTGCGCCATAGCAGTCGGATACTAAAGACAGTTAAGGCGCAATGACCAAACCACTATTTACTCACAATCGCAAGCACTACCCGATGGATGACATCGAACTGCTGATAGGTTGACCTTGCTAACATCCACTTAACTACATTCTCCAACCCATGTGCGGCATTACTGGAATTTTTGACACCCGCGGCGGCAGCGAAATCAGCCGCGCCGTTTTGCAGCGCATGAACGATTCACAGCTGCATCGCGGCCCGGACGAAGGGAGCCTGCACATCGAGCCCGGCGTGGGCTTGGGGCACCGGCGCCTGTCCATCATCGACATCGCAACCGGCCAACAACCGCTATTCAACGAAGACGGCTCGGTCGTAGTGGTTTTCAATGGCGAAATCTACAACTACCAGCAACTCATCCCCGAGCTGCAGGCGTTGGGCCATGTGTTTCATACCAAGAGCGACACCGAAGTCATCGTCCACGCCTGGGAATCCTGGGGCGCCAACTGCGTCAAGCGTTTCCGGGGCATGTTTGCCTTCGCCTTGTGGGACCGCAACCAGCAAACCTTCTTCATGGCGCGCGACCGTCTTGGCGTCAAACCTATGTACTACGCGCTGTTGGACGACGGCACCTTGTTGTTTGGCTCCGAGCTCAAGTCGGTGCTGGCACACGGCGGCTTGCGGCGCGACATCGACCCGATGGCAGTGGAAGAATACTTTGCGCTGGGTTATGTGGCCGAGCCACGCACCATTTTCAAGCAAGCTAAAAAGCTATCCCCTGCCCACACGCTGACCGTCCGCCGAGGCCAACCCATTCCCCAGCCCGTCGCGTACTGGGATGTCAAGTTCACCCTGAACAACCCGATCTCTGAGCCAGACGCACAAGCAGAGCTGGTTGCACGCCTGCAAGAGTCGGTGCGGCTTCGCATGATTGCCGAGGTGCCCTTGGGCGCATTTCTGTCGGGTGGTGTCGACAGCAGCGCCGTCGTGGCCATAATGGCGGGTTTGTCCAGAGACCCGGTCAACACCTGTTCCATTGGCTTTGATGACCCCGCCTTCAATGAGTCCACCTTCGCCCAACTGGTGGCCGACCGCTACCACACCAACCACCGCCTGGAAGTGGTCAAAAGTGACGACTTTGACCTGATTGACACGCTGGCACGCTTGTACGACGAACCCTATGCAGATAGCTCCGCCATCCCAACCTATCGGGTCTGCCAATTGGCGCGCAAGCACGTTACCGTGGCGCTGTCGGGCGATGGAGGAGACGAGTCTTTTGGGGGCTATCGCCGCTACAAGCTCCACCTGATGGAAGAGCGCATGCGCGCGGCGTTACCACTGGGTTTGCGCCGACCCCTGTTTGGAACCCTTGGCAAGCTGTACCCCAAGGCAGACTGGGCACCCCGCGTATTTCGGGCCAAGACCACGTTTGAGGCCCTGTCACGCAACTCGGTCGAAGCCTATTTTCACAGCATGTCGCTGATACGCGATGCTGACCGTAGTCAACTGTACAGCTCCGCCTTTAGGGCCGAACTCGGCGGCTTCAATGCGCGCGAAGTGTTTACCCGTCATGCTGCCAAGGCCGAAACCGATGATCCCTTGGCGTTGATTCAATATATCGACACCCATACCTACCTGGTTGGCGACATCAATACCAAGGTCGACCGCGCCAGCATGGCGCATTCTCTGGAGGTGCGCGAACCACTGATGGACCATGAGCTTGTAGAGTGGCTAGGTACATTGCCCTCTTCGCTAAAGATGCGTGGTAGCGAGAGCAAGTATTTGTTGAAGAAGTCAATGGAGCCACAGTTACCCAACGATGTCCTCTACCGCCCCAAGATGGGCTTTGCCGTGCCACTTGCGCGGTGGTTCCGCGGCCCTTTGCGGGAACGTGTGCGTGGTTCGCTGCTGGGTGGTCAGTTGGCTGACTCTGGGTTGTTTGATCTGGCAACTGTTCGGCGCTTGATTGAACAGCATGAAAACGGCTCACGCGACCATAGCACACCGTTATGGACATTGCTGATGTACGACGCTTTCTTGAGAACACAACAGATTTAGCATGAACAACCTCTCTGCTTTACCTAAGGTAGTTCGGGCCATTGTTGCAAATCAAGTCGCCCGACATGCGCCCAAATTCTATTTTAGATATACCCATGAAACTGGCCGTGGTCCGAACGCCAAGCAAGACACACCTGCAGATGTGGCTGCCTATTTTCAGCAGTGTTTCTTCGAATACTTTGAGAAGCTCGGCATTGACCGATCAGAAATTTCCAATTGGCTCGCTGGTAGGGTCGTTCTGGAATACGGGCCAGGCGATGTCCTCGGTGTTGCTTTATTGATGAAAGCATTTGGCGCGGAAAAAGTGTACTGCGCAGATCGATTTGCGTTAGCGAACGTAAGTGATTTCAACGCAGAAGTGCTGCGAACAATATCGAACGGACTCGACACCACGAAGAGGTCAAGGGCGAATGAGTGCTTTGTGCGCACCGGCGAACCTGAGTCTGGATTTCGTCCAACGCAAATCGAGTACCTAGTTAATCAACAGGGATTGAGCCAGTTGAGCGGTAGCGTCGACCTATTTATTTCACGTGCCGTTCTAGAGCATGTCAACAACCTTCATGCCAGCCTAATGGATATGCAGACCGCCCTGCGCCACGACGGTGTAGCAGTGCATCTCGTGGATTTGAGGAGCCACGGGATGCACAAGAAAAACCCGTTGGATTTTCTCAATTGGTCACCAATCATGTGGCATTTGATGCATTCAAACAAAGGGGTCCCCAATCGAATCAGGGTAGGAGGATACAAGCAACTCGTGAACGAGGTAGGTTTGCAGTTGCTTGCGATCCGCCCGAGTATCGAGGCTGATTTGACCGAAGTTCGCGAGGCGCGCGCTCAACTTGCGTCACCATTTCGAGATCTTAGTGATGAAGATTTGATGTGTCTGGCGTTCTGGATGACGATGAAGAAGAACTAGCATGCGCGTTTGAACAATGAAAATTCTCTACCACCACCGCACTGCCTCGCGTGACGGTCAGTCAACGCATATTGTTGAAATGATTAACGCCCTGCGGACAGAGGGCCATACAGTTGTAGAAAGCTCACCGCAAATCGAAGGTACTAGCGAGTCCGGTGGCAGCGCTGGCTGGGTTGGACATCTCAAGGCACTTTTGCCACGCCAGGTCTATGAGTTAGCTGAGATGGCCTACTCCTGGGTGGCTTACCGACGTCTCGCGGACGCAGTCAAAGTGGATCGCCCGGATGGAATATACGAACGCTACAACCTCTATCTGCTAGCGGGGGTCTGGGCAAAGAAGCGCTTAGGTCTGCCTCTAATTCTCGAGGTCAATGCACCAATGGCGGTCGAGCGCCGCCAATATGGTGGATTGTCCTGGCCACGTCTGGCTGATTGGGCTGAACTCTATGTCTGGCGGCATGCAGATGTAATTTTGCCCGTGACACAGGTCTTGGCCGACTACATGGTGTCAAAGGGCATTGATCCAGCGCGGATACATGTCATACCAAATGCCATTAACGAAGACCATTACAAGAACTTACCCACTGCAGCGCAAGCCAAAGAGAGGTTAGGTCTTAGTGGTCGCTTGGTCATTGGCTTTACCGGCTTTGTCCGTGAGTGGGACCGTTTGGATCGCATCATGGCGTGGGTAGCGAGTAGCGCCGCACAACACAATGTTCATCTGCTGGTAATAGGTGATGGACCGGCGCGTGAAGAAATTGAGATGTGCGCCCAAAAACTAGGTGTGCTCGACCGGCTCACTTTCACCGGTGTCGTGGCGCGCGAACAGGTGCCGGCTTTATCGATGGCGTTTGATATCGCTTTGCAAACAGCGCTAGTACCCTATGCTTCGCCACTGTGCCTGTTTGAATATCTTGCACTGGGCAAGGCCATTGTTGCGCCTGATCAACCCAATCACCATGAAATACTGGCCTCTGGGGTGGATGCGCTGCTATACGATCCTGCTGACCCCCTTGGCATCGAGAAAACACTTGATGCCCTGTGTCAAAACAGCGAATTGCGCATGCGCATCGCAGATGCTGCGCCCGAGGTTATTTTGCGCAAGCATCTCACCTGGCGCCAACATGCGCGAGAGGTCGTAGCGTTGTTTGGCCGCATTGCCTGAGCACCCGGAGAAGAACAGTCTTGGCCGCAAAGAAAATTCGCTTGCTAACTTTTTCGACCCTGTACCCGAGCAGTGTTCGACCGGGGCACGGCATCTTTGTAGAAACCCGGTTGCGTGAACTGTTGAGCAGCAACCAAGTCGAAGTGCGGGTTGTGGCGCCAGTGCCATGGTTTTATTCGACCAACCCGCGCTATGGCGACTACGCACGGATGGCCAGCACGCCGCGGCGGGAAAACTACCACGGCATTGACGTGCAACACCCCCGCTACTTATTGCCGCCCAAGGTCGGAATGAATATTGCGCCGTTCACCATAGCGATGGGTGCAAAGGGTGCCGTTCAACGCCTGCTCGACGAGGGTTTTGACTTTGATGTAATCGACGCCCACTATTACTATCCGGACGGAGTGGCCGCAGCGTTGTTGGCACGGCATTTCAAGAAGCCATTCACCATAACCGCCCGTGGCACGGATTTGAATCTGATCCCACAATTTGCTCTGCCTAGACGCATGATGCAGTGGGCTGCGTCAATGGCTGCTGCGTCCATCGGCGTCTGCTCTGCGTTGGTGGATGTACTTCGAGGTTGGAACATGCCACCTGAGAGACTGCACGTCATGCGCAACGGCGTTGATCTGGTGCGGTTCAGGCCCGTAGCACAAGAGGCCGTTAGGGCTGAACTGGGTTTGACCGGCTCGCCCTTGCTCGTCTCCGTTGGCTACTTGGTTGAAC
>Ga0247844_1008828_pt1 | contig 10775 bp, 14 predicted proteins | sample LaCtaG_FD_192421 | JGI IMG/M metagenome (GOLD analysis project Ga0247844, IMG submission 192421) | Freshwater microbial communities from meromictic Lake La Cruz, Castile-La Mancha, Spain - LaCruzMarch201714.5m_1 | ecosystem: Environmental > Aquatic > Freshwater > Lake | place: Spain: Castile-La...
AGTTCTGGCCGGGCTCGGAGCTTTTGCGCGGCTGTGTGTATTCAAAAAAAGGTTTCCAAGATTCGCGGATGGTTTGACCTGGAGAATGATGCTTTCCGATGGGTCCGCAAAATGTATTCAATAAAACACTTGTTTATTTGAATACATCCTGCCATGCTTCCCGGAGATGAAAACAAAATCACAATCCCAAGCGGTGCCTGTCGCCATCCTCGTTCGTGTTTCCACCATCAAGCAGGAGACGGCCCGGCAGGTGTCGGAGCTGGAAGCGTATGCCAGGCAGAAGGGCTATGCGGTGATCGAGGTTTGCCGGGAGACGGTTTCCGGGCGGGCCGACGATGATGAGCGGGAGGGCCTGCGGCGGGTGGAGGCTTTGGCCTCTGCGGGCACGATCAAGAAAGTGCTGGTGCATGAAGTCTCCCGACTGGCCCGGCGCAACAGTATCGCGCACAAGTTCGTTGAAACGTTGGAGGATGCCGGGGTGTCCCTCTACTGGCACGCGCAGGGGATCGAGACGCTTCTTCCCTCTGGGAAGCGGAATCCGGCGGCGGGAATCATGCTCGCCCTGCTTTCAGAAATGGCGCGGGCGGAGGTCGAGACTCTGAGGGAGCGGATTATGTCTGGGCTCGCCCAAGCCCGGCGCGATGGCAAGAAGCTTGGACGGCCTGCCGGATCCGCTGTTGATCGGGCGGAGTTCTTGAAAACCCATGCGGATATTGTCCGCCAGCTTCGGGAGGGGCAGAGCGTGAGGCATGCGGCAAAGATTACGGGCAAGGGGCCGAGCACGGTTCAGCGGGTGAAGCTGGCCTTGACGAATGCGGGGCATTGAGAAGGGGAAAGGCGATTCTTCCGGGAGGACGATAGACAGTCCCGGATCTTCATTTCAGAAGCGAGAGGCTGACAATCTCCCCTCTCGGAATCGCAAGTGAAGGGTTGTCCGGTTTGGTAGCGGTGTCAAACTCGTCTTCACCCTGGGAGCACTCCGACAGCCGAGCATGATTGGTCCCCTTCCCCCGGATCATCGGGGAGTCCCTCATTGCTGGGGATAGTCCTGATGCCCGGCAAACGCCGCCTGCCTGGGCACCTCACCTTATCAGCGCACGAGCGGCAATGGACTCTGACAGGGTGCTGGACAGAAATTACACAAAGGGGAGGTTTGTTCAGTGTCAAATGATTTCCCCGTGCGAAGCTGATTCAATGGGTTCAGTCCTGGGGAATACCCGGGGCCTGAAGGTTTGATGGTATTTTCCGCCCCGCCTCCCGCTGCGGCTGAGTCCGTATGCAGCCGAGGGGCTCCAATTCTTGCTGTCCAATCCAAGCCTGCGGCATTGCCGGGGAGAGATCGCCCATGCTTCCTCTGCTGCGAAGTGCTTGGGCTTTCTTTTGCTCGAACGATGTTGGCGATGATTGCGGCAGGTGCATTCCTCTCATGGTGGTTTTATGGGTTGGAGCCTGGGGAGTAGCGGGCTTGAAGGAGCTTGGACCGGCCCCGCATTCCGCCTGCTTGGGCAAGCGTGGCACGGTATCGGCTGGGCATCAATGAGTTTCAAAGGCACGTAAGGTGGGGGGGGCGGGGGCGGGCGAAACGGCGGGGGGGCATCAATCAATATTGGTTGGCTGGAAACAGACAGAGAACAAAGGGGGGGCCTGTAAACTCCCCTCGTGCCCCTTGGCGGGCGGGATGGCCCTTGCGCCGTCCTGCCCCGTGGCGGGGTTTTGTTTGGCTGGCAATAGAATGGTGGCACTTGCAGAGGGCGGAGGCGTTGGCGGGGGTTTTGCGTCTGGAATGGATTCCCCTTCATCGGTGGGCCGTCCCCTCCCCTTTCGCTGATCGGGTTTGCCTGCCGGGATGGCGGAGCCGGGTAAAAAATTTCGACGGGGAAAAATTCTCTCCTTTTCTTCACTTCTGGCAGTGCCCTTCTTTCCCTTTGATTGAATCTCTCCCCACTTGAAAAGCTGATTTAAAATGCGGAATCAAGTTCTCTTGATGGAAACCGCCAAGCGTTTCAAGCGTTTCGATTTTTCTGATACATCGCGAGACGTTGCCGGGCGTGCTGGCGCATAAGTTGAAACGCTTGGGAATCTCCAATCGTTTCATAAGCGTTTCAAGCGTTCCGCCTGTTTTGGGGCGGGGGCTTCTCTGTCAATGGCTCCGCCCGATGGCGTCGGTAAAGCCGACATCAGCCCGGCGGACCGCTGGCCCGCTTTGCCTGCCCCGGATCGGACCGGAAGGAGGGGGGGGCTTTCTGTTTGATGGAAACCGCCAAGCGTTTCAAGCGTTTCGATTTTTCTGATACGTCGCGAGACGTTGCCGGGCGTGCTGGTGCATAAATTGAAACGCTTGGGAATCTCCAATCGTTTCATAAGCGTTTCAAGCGTTCCGCCTGTTTTCGGGCGGGGGCTTCCCTGTCAATCGGTCCGCCCTCGGGGGGAGCAGGCGGGCGGGGTTGACAACAAAACGGCGGGGGGCACGATAAAATTTGCATGAAATCCACGGCGCAAAAACTGACGAGATTGGCGGAGAAGCTTCGGCGGGCGCGCCAGAATCAACCGCGAGTTTCGCGCGCGCTCGCGCTGAAGCAATTTAGCGAGCATCGCAAGGCGGCGGAAAGTTCGCGGCTGAGTTTCAAGCATTAATTGAATAATATCCCCTACAGTTCACTCCTGGGGATAGTTGAGTGTAGCCCCTTCTTGCTTGCGGGGTGCCTGCTTGTCTGCGATGGTTGCTGGCATGACGGCAACCACGTTGGCGAACGAATTGCGGACGGTCCCTGACCCGGAGCGCGGGGAGGTGATCGGCGCGGCCCTGCAAGCCATCTATCCCAAAAGCGGGCGGGTGATTGCGCGGATGCTCCGCCGGATTGAAAACCCGGATATTCCTGAGGACGTTTGGCGCGGGATCGAGGATGCCGAGGCCGGGCGGTTTGTGGACATGGAAACGGCCATGACGGAGCCCCCGCCGTGCCGGGCGTAAAATACCGCTTTGCGGCAACGGAATCCTTTTGGGAAGCATTCTACGCATTGCCTGCCCCGCAAAAGGAATCGGCGCGGGCGGCATGGCTGATCTTCCGGGAAGACCCTTTTGACCCCCTGTTGAGAACACACAAAATCCACCGCCTTTCGGCCATCATGCGGAAAACGGTCTTCGCCTTGGTAATCGAGGGGGATTTGCGGGCCGTCTTTTACATCGAGGGCGGGGCTGTGATTTCCTTCAACATCGGAAGCCATGCGGTTTACCGTCAATGAAATCCCCTCTCACACAGCAAAGATTCAAGGCTCCAAAGAAATCCGCCTGCGGCCTTTGCAAGCCCCAAAAGCGCGGATGGGCGGGCAAGCGTAAAGTGTCCGACATCCGCTTTGCTATCGGCCATGAGCAACAGTTGAGGGAGACGAGGAGCATTTGACCCCGGATCGGGCGGGGGGAAACTCGCTCTGGTAGCTGAGGCTTTCAGTTGACTTTCTATGCTTTCGGCTCTTGATATGGGGCGGATTGATTTGGGGCCTCAAGCGCCACCGCCTCATTGCTAGAGCTTTAGTTTTGCGGGCAGGCTAGAAGGGGTGCCATGTTCTCTAGGCGTGGCTGGGCGGGTTCGCTCCGCCTCCAGGTCAATTCATTTTTCGGAGTGAGCCCGGCGCGCCTGCGAGCCGGTTCCGCTTGCGGAAACCCGCGAGGCGTTTCAAACCTGGGGGGGGCGCGGTTGAGCGGGCGCGATACAGAAAGCCCCGGCTGATTGCAAGAACCGCCGGAGCTTTCGCCGAGGCCGGTGTCAAGCCCGGCCCATCGCACGTTTATACTCGTGACGGCATTCCGAATTTTTCACAGATGGCCGGGGAAGTCAACTTGCGGAAACCCGCAAAACGTTGAGTGGTTTGCCGATTTGAGCGGGTAAACGGAAGGCAACTTGACGGCGGGCGGGAATCGCTGCAACTACTGAAGGGGTGAGGGATGCCAATCAAAATCAGATAGACGTGACAAAGTGTTCGCCTCGGCAATTTTTGGAGTTGATCCGAACTTTACCAAGGCCGCAAGCGTTGGAACTGTTGCGCGTTCATTGGCAATTACTGCTTCCGAAAGATCCGGGAATTTCGCTAATTTCGGAGTATAACAGGCTTCTCCCTCACCATTGAAAAAAAGCTGCATCCTCTCTTTGTGCTTGGGATAGGGGATTGCGGGGCCTTGTTTGCCTGTCGGGTTGTCGGGGGGGGGTGATGCTTGGTGATTGGTCCGCCCTGGGAGGGCCGGCGGTTTCCTCCATCGCGAAACCTGACGAATCAGGGTTGCGGCAGTCAGTCGGGCTTTCTGTCCTTCAGGGCGGATTCATGGATTGAAGGCAATGGGTCGAGAAAACGCAAGCATTGTGAATTTGTGCTTGTGCGGATAATACGCCGGGGCGTATAGATTCCCCCGAAAAGTGCCGGGAAGGTGTATGAGCACCCGCCCGGCTATCATAAACATTCAGCCTAAAAACATCATGTCCATGACGAAAAAAAACCTATCGAAAGAACTATGTCGGAGCAACCAAAAGAGCGTGCGGGGATCGCTGACCGCATCAAAGCGAAGCGCGAGCAATCCGGGCTCTCTCAAAGCCAAGCGGCCCGCACGTGGGGAATCAGTAAGCGGACCCTGCAAGGGTGGGAGCAAGGGAAAGAGCCTCGCGGGCTTTACCTGCAAACCGTGGAACGAATTCTTGCGGAGCGGCGGAAATAGCGGCTGGGGTGGCGGCGAGCTGCTGGCGGATGTCCTTGACGCGGCGGAGCTGGCGGAGAGGGTCAAGAAGGCGGGATATATTCGCCGCTGGTGCCTGCAAAACCCGGAGGGCGGGGCGGTCTCCGGTGAGTCTGGCCGGATCGAATTGACGGCGGGGCAAGTGCGGGATCGGTTGGAATATGCGGAGGAAGTGATTGCCGGGGCTCCCCTGCGGGCGGAGTTTTTGCAGGAGTGCGAGAAGTTTGATGCGTGTGCCAAGAAGGCTTATCCGGCGATGTTCCGGCGCGGATCGCGAGAGGCAAAGGTGATCGAGGGCTTTCTTTTGCAGTTGCCGGAAATAACCCGGCTTCCTAACTGGCGGCTGATTGTGGGGGATGCCCTCTTGGGCGGCTCGGTGAGGCTGGCAAGGGGTCAGACATGAGCAAGGGCGGGCAGCGCAAGGAGCGGGCGGGCGGGGTGTCTCCTGAGGTTCTGGCACTGGTGGAGGCTGACTTTGAAAAGAACCCGCCCCGGAAGACCTGGGGGCAGAAGGTCAAAGCGTTGGCGCGGGCCGGGGTGCGGGAAATCCCTGCCGATTTGAAAGCCGAGGGGGAGCGGTTTGGGGTAGTATCGGCGAGGGAGCTTCATTCCGCGATTGTGAACGATGACAAGCCCCGGCTGGTGAGGCTTGTTGACCAGCTATCGAGGTTAGATGATGCGGTGTCGGAGCGGATTATTGCGGAGATGGATGCGGCGCTTTTGCAGGGTGTCGGCGGGGATGATGTCGAGGTTTTGGGATTGTTTGCCGAGGCTGAGGAGGAATGGCGGCGGGAGAATCCGGGGCGCGAGCCGGGGCCGGGCGAGGTGTTCCGCTGGGAGATCGCCCGGCAGGCGGCAATAGATGCCGAGCGGGATACGTATGCGGAGCGAGAAGAGAAAATGGAGGCGCGGGCGGAGGCGTTTGAAGCGGCCCGCGCAAATCGCGATAGACTTCCCCCAGTGCCGAGCATTGAGGAAATCGAAGAAACATTCCTGGGATGGTTTCGGAAAAATTGGGGGGATCGGCAGGCGTGGCCGACTGTGGATGATTTGCGGATGTCGCTTGCCCTTCCTCGCGGATTTATTCAAAAGACCGCAAAGGCGGGGCGCGGGGGCAAGGATCATGTCTGGCCGGGTGGCCCGGCTGGCGTGTCTGGGGGGCGTCCCCCGGGGCGCGTATCCCCTGCGGGGGTGGCGAAAGTCTTGCGGGCGTTCGCTGCCCGGCATGCTCGGCATCCTTCATTTTCCGAAAAGTCGGAGAGGATGGCACAGCACCTTGATAAATGCGGCTAATTGCTCTTTCCTCTTGCTGGCAAAGGTTCTTTGCGGGTTTGGGTTGAGTTAAAAATTGTTTTAGAAATCCATCCCGCAAATCGCGCATTTTGTCTTTAGGACAGCCAAGGGCGTCCTGAACAAAAAAATGAGCGATGAAAAGAACACAACAGGCGGAGCGGGCGCAACGGCCAGCCTTTCCGCGACACAATCGGGCCTTGCTAATGAAACATGGGTGCGCCTTCCAGGCGTAAAGGAGCGGGTCGAGGGGCTTTCCCGTGCTGCCTTATGTCGGATTATTTATGATCCGCTGTCCGGGGTTGTATCGGTTTCCATGCGGCAAACAGGAGTCGAGCGCGGCGTTAGGCTTGTGGGGCTGAACTCTCTGAAATCCTACATTGCCCGTTGTGCGCAGGCACAACTTGCGGACCGCCTGGCGGTGAAGGGGGCGCAATGAGTGGGCGCGTTCTTCCTGGGAAGTGGACAGCGCGGCGGGATAAATGCGGGGTTTCCATCCTGTGTGATGGCTTGGAGGTTCACGGCATTTCAAAGGCTGAACTGAGCACGGCTGAAAATATTGCGGTGACCTTTCGGCATCTTTCCGAAAAGCCGTGGCCGCCTGAGCTTTTCAGGAAGATTTGGAGTCAAATCTGTTATTTGAAAAGGCTCTAATGGGCGGCGTCTCTGAGGCAAAGGAACGGCTGACAATCCGGGACATCGGCGCGAAACTTTTCCCGGAATGGAAGCCGGGGAAGTCGTGCCGGTGTCCCTGGCGGGATGATCGGAAGCCGAGCTTTTCAATCTCCGATGATGGGCGGCTCTTCAATGACTTTGCCAGCGGAGAGGGTGGGGACGTGGTTTCCTTCCTCGCGATGGCAAGGGGCATCCCGGAGAGTGAGGCGGCGCGGGAGTTGATCCGGTGGGCCGGGGTTCGTGGTAGCGATGCCATTCCCGCGCCTGTGCGGCCCGTGGTGCCGTCTCCCGAGCGGGAGAAGCCAAGTCTGCCCCTGCTGGATAAGGGCACGGCGGCGGAGCACGCACGGCTTGCAAGGCTGCGGAATCTTTCTCCCGATGCAATCGCCCTGGCGGTCGGTCGGGAGTTGTTGCGGTTCACGGATTCGAGGGAGGGCCGGGCTTGGGTCGTTACGGATCGGGACCGATGGGCGGCACAAGCGCGGCGGCTGGATGGGAAGCCGTGGCAGCGGTTGAGCGGCCAGCCGAAAGCGTGGACGCTTGCGGGGAGCCGGGCAAGCTGGCCGATTGGTTTTGCCGATGCTGTGCGGCGGGAGCGTGTCGCACTTGTCGAGGGCGGGCCGGATGCCCTGGCGGCAATTCATCATGCCTGGGCGAGCGGGTGCGCGGAGGCGGTGGGGGTGGTGTGCATGATCGGGGCCGCATGCCGGATTCCTGATGAATGCCTTGCTGCCTTTGCTGGCCTGTCCGTGCGGGTGTTCATCCATGCGGATGCGGCGGGCATGAAGGCGGCGCGGAAATGGGCGGCACAACTGGCGGGAGCTGGGGCGCGGGTGTCGGGGTTCGATTTCTCCGGGATGCTTCGCACAGACGGCGCGGCGGTCAATGACCTGTGCGACATGGCGAGCGTTGGCGCGGATAGCTGGGAGGAGCACAGGGAGCTGATCGGAAACGCGATGCAGTTTTGAGCAGGGAAAGGATTTTTTTATGGCAGGAATAATTTCAGATTTGGCCGCGCCAGAGGTGGGCGGCGAGGCGGCGGGAGAGATCGAGGCGCAGGCAATGCCAGAGGCCCCGGCCCCGGTGATCGAGGGGGAGGAAGCCCCAGAGACGGAGGAGGCCCCGGAGGCGGAAAAGCCTACGGACCTTTTCCCGGCTGAGGCTCTGCCCGCTGTGCTTCGCAAAATGGCGGAAGCAATTGCGGCTGTCGGAGGGGTTCCGCTTGCCATGTCAGCACCAATGGTGCTCGCTGCGGCAAGTGCGGCTGTGGGCCGTGGGGTGCGGGTGAAGTCGCTTCTTGGGCGGGAGACGAGGGCGAGTCTCTACTTGATGATGGGGAAGCAATCGGGTTCCGGGGGATCGGGTGCGTATCGCCTGGCTATGGGGCCGCTGAACGGATTCCAGGCAGCGGAGCGGCGGGCCTTTGAAACCGGGCTCAAGCCGACAATCGAGGCGGAGCTTGAAGCGGTGCAGATCGACTATGAGATTGCCCGGAAAGAGTTGAAAGGAGCAATGGGAGAGGCGCGGCGGGCAGTCATTGAAAAACTCACGTCGGCAAGGCGGAGAAAGGCGGAGCTTGAAAAGGAGCTGCATGACCCGCTGTTCATTGCGAGCGATGCTACGCCCGAAGGCATGAGCAATCTTTTATCCATGCACGGGGAGACGCTCGCCCATTTTGATTCCGATGCCGGGGACGCAATTTCGTCTGTGCTTGGGAAATACTCTGACCGGGAATCCCAATCGGAAAGCCTTTGGCTGAAAGCCTTCGATGCCGAGCCGATTACGATTGTGCGCAAAAATACCGGGGTGATTTATTTGGATGCCCCGTGCCTGTGCGTCTGCTGGGTATGCACCCCGGCAAAGGTTCGAGAGCTATTTCAAAATGAACGCCTTTGCGAAGCGGGGTTATTGCCCCGGTTCCTCGTCGTTGACCCGAGGGCGAGGGCGATGGAAATCGCCGAGGATCGCGCAGGAGAGGCGAGGGCGATTCCCTCTGCTGTCGGCCAGCCATATGAAGCGGCAATCTTCAAAGCCCTTCGCGAGTATCGGCTTGATGCCAATGCCGAGCCCCATCTTATCGAGATGACCAAGGAAGCGCGGTTGGCGTTTGTGCGGGATTACAACGAAGTGCTTCGCCGGGCAGATTTCAAACCGGACCCCTTCCAATCGCGCTTGACTGAACAGGCAATCCGGCTGGCCTTGCTCTTCCATCTTTATGAGCACTGCACGATTGATGCTCGCGGGCCGGGGACTTTTGGAGCGGATATGACCGGGCATGAACATCCGCTGAGCGTTGGCGCGGCGCGGGCCGGGCTCATGGTCCGGGATTGGTTCGAGCGGCGGCAAGCGGAATTCCTGGGGCCGCAAAGGGAGCACGCCAAAGAGGCCGGATGGGAGAAGGCCCGCAAAATCATGCTGACCAGGCCGGATGGAATCACGGCGCGGGATGTTTATAGCGGGCGCGTGATCGCTGCGAATAAGGCTGAAGCGGAGTCAATGCTTGCTGAGTGGGCGGAAGAGGGCCGGGTGATCGCCATTCTACCGAAGGCAGGAACGGCGGGCCGCAAGGTGACCCGTTACAAGCTGGCCCCGGTTTTTGCGAAGGGGTGAGGCTGTCAATTTTGTGATGTTCTGCCCCTGTCACTGCTTCGATTTAAAACCGGGGCAGTGGAGGTAATGCACGGTTGCGAGGTAAGGCCGCGACCTCGGCGCGAAACTTTTCCCGGAATGGAAGCCGGGGAAGTCGTGCCGGTGCCCGTTGCGGGATCATCTGCCAGCCATCGAATCGGAGCTTGGGCCGGTTCGATTTGAAACCGCGAAATCAAGCGGGTTCGATTTCGCGGTTTCAAACGGAGAAATCAAGACGCGCGGCGGGCGTGGTTTCCTTCCTCACGATGGCAAGGGGAATCCCGGAGAGTGAGGCGGCGCGGGAGCTGATCCGGTGGGCCGGGGTGCGGGTGGCGATGCCATTCCCGCGCCTGTGCTCCACGTGGTGCGGTCCCCCGATCAGGAGAAGCCAAGTCTGCCCCTGCTGGATGAGGGCACGGCGGCGGAGCACGCGCGGCTTGCAAGGATGCGGAATCTTTCTCCCGCCTTTTCCATCGGCTTTTGACGGTTGGATTTCAAATCGAACCGTTCCAAGCTCTGCAATCGCCCTGGCGGTCGGGCGGAAGTTGCTGCGGTTCACGGATTCGAGGGAGGGCCGGGCTTGGGTCGTTACGGATCGGGACCGATGGGCGGCACAAGCGCGGCGGCTGGATGGGAAGCCCTGGCAGCGGTTGACCGGCCAGCCGAAAGCGTGGACGCTTGCGGGGAGCCGGGCGAGCTGGCCGATTGGTTTTGCCGATGCTGCGCGGCGGGAACGGGTTGCGCTTGTCGAGGGGGTGGCGGGGAAAGTGAAACGCTTGAAACGCTTGTGAAACGCTTGGATATTCCCAAGCGTTTCAAATCATGTTTCTGGATGTTCCGCCATGTTCTTCGATGTCTCAACGGAATTGAAACGCTGGAAACGCTTGCAGCACTGGGGGGAGGCAATGGGAGGGTGATAAGGGAATGGGAAATTCCGGCGCGGTAGAAAATTTTATGAAATGGATGCGGGAGCCGGGCAAAATGAATCAGGGGAAGCCGGGCGGGGGATGGGTTGTTTTTTGGTTTTGGGGCCGTTGTAGGCCCCAAAGAATCGAAAAGGGCGGGCCTCTGGTCGAGGGAGCCGGGCGTGATTCCTGCCGGGAGAAGAAAAGCCGGGGGCCTGCGGGGGGGCGTGATCCTATAGACGACAGGAAATAGAGCGTCCGTCCTGATTGCTGGCCTGATCGGTGGCGGGAAAAGGCGGGAAGTGAAACGCTTGAAGAATAGGGGGAGAGAGAGAGAGTCCCCCCCCTCTTTTTCTTTCTAGCGTTCCAATCGGTTCACTCGCCGGGGGAATATACCAAAGGCGTTTTTCCCCATTTTGGACACCCTCAAATCTCCTGAGATCTCCCGAGATTCTAGGGGGGCAAGGGCACACTTTCCGGCACACTTTACCCCTTCTTCTTTCGTAAGTTGTTGATTTAGAAGGGAGAGCGGGTGAAGGGAATCGAACCCTCGT
>Ga0247844_1008834_pt1 | contig 10772 bp, 9 predicted proteins | sample LaCtaG_FD_192421 | JGI IMG/M metagenome (GOLD analysis project Ga0247844, IMG submission 192421) | Freshwater microbial communities from meromictic Lake La Cruz, Castile-La Mancha, Spain - LaCruzMarch201714.5m_1 | ecosystem: Environmental > Aquatic > Freshwater > Lake | place: Spain: Castile-La...
TTCGCAAAATGCAATTACGCCATGAAGCCGACGCAATCAGAAGCGGCGCAAGGATCTTACATTGTTGCGGCTTTGACAGCATCCCGTCCGATCTGGGCGTCCACTTCCTGCAACGCAACGCATTGAAACAATTCGGCCACATGTGTCAGCAGATCAACATGCGGGTATTAAGCATGAAGGGCGGCGCGTCAGGCGGCACCATCGCAAGCATGATTAACATGGTCAAGGAAGCGGTAAGCGACGCCGATCTGCGCCGCGAACTCAAAGACCCTTACAGCATGTGTCCGCAAAACCATGTATTCTCTATCGCGCAGCCGGATGTGAAGATCGCATATGACGCGGCCGTAGGCGGTTGGATTGCGCCTTTTATCATGGCGGGTATCAACGCACGGGTCGTGCATCGGTCCAACGCGCTGAGCAACAACAGCTATGGTGTTGAATTCAAATATGAGGAGGCCGTCGTGACGGGCCAAGGGGGATCCGGCAAGTGGAAGGCGCAAGCTGCGCACTGGGGCGTGAATGCCCTTATGATTGGTCTGGCAGTGCCCCCGACCCGCTGGCTGCTCGAAACGGTTGTTTTGCCAAAGCCGGGCGAGGGACCAAGCGAAAAAGCGCAACGTGAGGGAATGTTTGAAATTGTCTTCTTCGGTTCAACGGCAAAGGGTGAAACTATCCAATGCCGCGTCACAGGGGACCGAGACCCGGGCTATGGATCAACCGCCAAAATGCTCTCTCAAGCGGCGGCCTGCTTGGCCAAAGACGTGCCTGATGACGTACCGGGGGGCTTCTGGACGCCAGCAACGATTCTAGGTGACAAGCTCATCGAGCGGCTAGAGGCGCATGCGGGCCTTACGTTTGAGAAACTCTCTTAGGCCGGAAACTCTCTGGATTGTGGATGCCGATCGGGAACAACTGAACGTTAGCGGGCTGCGCTCTGCGTGAGGCGTTCCGCTGCGAAAAAAACACACCTATCTTGCGCTGGCGCGTATGCTGAATTTCTTAAGGCAGGAACTTTAGTCGCAACCATGCATTAGCAATCCAAGCGAACGCCGTGGGGGGGTGTCGACCTATGCCCTTTGACGATCGTGATCTCCCGGCGCTTAGCTGTCGTTTTGTGAGGCTCCGGTTTTCGAAGGCTTATGATGTCGAGCGAAAAACATAGTCCCGAAGACATCGCGCTAAGCCTGACTTTGGCTATTGTCAGGTCATCGCCTGCGCAGTTGCTGCTGTTGGACGGTCAATGCAATATCATCGCGGCGAGCATGTCGTTCTGTTCGGTTTTCGGCGTCGACGCGGCAGATGTGACGGGGCAACCGCTCTTTGCCCTGAATGACGGCAGTTGGGATATTGCCGAACTGCGATCATATTTGACCGCAACCTTGTCTGGTGAAGGCAAGCCCGCCGCCCGAGACATCGACATGCAACAGCCGCAACAATCAATTAGGCATCTGACCGTTCAGGCGAGCCGGCTGACATATCTCGATCTTGAACAGACCCGCATCCTCGTTGCCGTATCGGATGTCACGCAAGCCCGGGCTGACGCGGCGCTGAAAGAAGAATCCGTCCGCGCAAACCATATCCTGTTGCAGGAAGTTCGTCATCGGGTAGCGAATAGTTTGCAGATCATCGCCAGCGTATTGCTGCACAATGCGCGAACGACTGCGTCGGAAGAGACGCGCGGCCATATGGAAAATGCGCATCATAGGGTTATGTCCGTGGCCGCGCTTGAACGGCTGCTGTCAACTTCCGAACATGGCGACATCAATGTGCATGCCTATTTCACCCGACTGTGTGAAAGCATCTCTGCGTCGATGCTTGGTGACGTCAATCAAATCGCGTTGATAGTAAAAGGTGGAGACGGCGTGGTCGAAGCTCGGGTGTCAGTGAGCCTAGGCTTGATCGTCACTCAGTTGGTGATCAACGCGCTCAAATACGCTTTTCCTGATGGACGGCGGGGAACCATTACAGTCGACTATAATTTTCACGGGCCGAACTGGGTTCTTTGCGTGCGCGATGACGGCGTGGGCATGCCGCTGACCGCGCCGGTCTGGGCACCAGCATCGTTGCGGCGCTGGCCGCGCAGTTGCACGCTTCGGTGGAGATAACGGCCGCGCACCCAGGCACTCAGGTTTCCATCGCACATAGCCGGATCGCCCTGGTGGAAAATGAGTCGGAACCGGTGCGCGCGCCGCCCGCAGAGGCGCATCCGGCGTCCAGCGCGATCAAAAGCTAACGAAAAGAGGAATGATCATGACAGCCGCGAAAGAGAGCAAGATGACACAAACTCTGATGATTGTCGAAGACGAGGCGCTCGTGGCGATACTCCTGCGCGACGAGTTGCAGAGGGCGGGATACAATGTCCTTGACCTGACGGATCGTCACGACGAGGCGCTGGTAGTCGCTAAGGCTGAAAAGCCGGATCTGGCGTTGGTCAACATCCGGCTCGCTGGACGTGATGATGGCATTGAACTTTCAAAGAATCTCAAGGTTCTGGGGATACCGGTTTTGCTCATTAGCGGACAGGTCAGCCGGGCAAGCTCGGCCAAAACTGTGGCGATCGGTTCGATGCCCAAGCCTTATGACGCCGAAGAGATGGTGCTCGCCGTGGCCTATCTTCTCGCGCGTCTGAAAGGGGACAAGAGTTTGCCAAGGCCTGAGCAACTCGAAGTGTTTGACGGCGACGGTTTCGAACTCGACCCGGCGGCATAAAGCAGCGGGTACCTGACCGGCCCGCAGTGTGTGGTCCGGTTTGATTGTTAGTGCATGATCACCTCCTTAGCCGGTGCTGGCCGTAAAATGTGACTGTTGAACTATCTCCGATCCACCGGAACTGCGATAGATACCAACCTCCGGGCCCGCCACATAACCCTTTGCCTCGGCCATGGCCTGCCAAGCGGCATTCACGTTTCGCGGGGCATTGATGACGCCCGTGAAATCACTTAGCGCTATGCGATAGCGCACAGCCAACAGCGTGACCAAATCTTGTTCTATGGCGATTTGGACTTCAAGCGCGGTCAGCCTGTTCTGGTTGGCTTGAACAGAATTCAACATGCATCGTCGGTAATGCAATTGAGCTTAAAAGCATCTCGAATGTGCGATTTACCTGCAGTCCATTCTGACCGGACCAACGAAAGCACCAAAATTATCATTGCGGAATTTACCTAAATTTACAATTGTTAACTTTACCTACAAATAGATTTTTGTGACCTAGAAGGCTCGGGTGGAATGCGGTTCGGTTGTCAGTTGTAGAGCGGTCTTTGGCCTGTTGGTTTTCACGAACCCGGGGGCGCTGAAAAACTCTCCGCCTTTTCGTTCTTTGCGACACTCTTCTGTATGCAAATGTTTTGTAGGATATCTTGATGGCCACCATATTAAGCCTTTTCTCGCGTCGCGGCTCGGGAAACCTCCCTTCTGATTCAGAAACTAATTCTTCGGTAGAAGGTGGCAAGTTCAAGTTTCCAGACGAAGCTTCGGTGCACGCGCAAGATCTGGAGGCGTTCGGAAGCCTTGGTGAAAGCAAGCAATCCATTGAGTATGCCATTAGCACTGTTCATCAAGGACTGGTTGGCATGCAGGCCCTTGTCGAGCAGGTTGCCGTCCTAAGGGCTGATTTGACCAAGATCTTCGAGGAACATCGCAAACTCGCTTTGGCAAATTCAGCCATTCGGCAAGAACGCGACCAGACCCAAAAGCAACTTATTGAAAAGTCAGAGAAGTACAAAGCCACGCACGCAGCGCTTGTGCCGCTACAGTTAGAAGTCGAAGACTTGCGGCGCAATTATGAGCTCACGCGTACAGCTCTCGAAGCCCTAGAGCATCGGCACCATTTGTTCAGTGTGGCTAAGCGCGAGACTGAGGATCAACTTGATCGCTATGTAAGCCAATTAGCTGTGGCAAATGAGGAGGTAGACAACCTTCGGCTCGAAGCCACTTCTCTTCAAGAGACGGTTGAAAATTACACACTGAAAATTGCGGATCTGACTGCTAAATGCAACGATTCAAACAGCCAGCTAATGTTTCTTACTAATCAGTGTGAGGCGTTAGACAACACCCTACAGAAAAAATCAGATGAAATAATTGCTGCTAACGAGAAATACGATCTCATTTATCAAGAGAAACAATCTGCCGTTCTCTACAGTCAACAAAAAGAGCAAGAAGCCATACATGCTCGGAACGAAATGACTCGCTTGTTTGAGGAAGGCCAGCAAGATAAAAAAGTTCGGGATACGGTCATCAACAAACTTAAATCGGAGCTTGATAATGCCCGAGCTAAACTAAGGATGCTTGATGAAGTTAATTCTGAAGTTACTGGAGAAAATGAAAGGCTCGGACTGGCGATACGTCGCTTGGACGATTTGGTAAAACAGTCAAATGCTAAAAATGGCCGACTGGAGACCAATGTTGAGCGACTGAATGCGAAGTTAGACACGACAATTGAGGCCAAGGTCCAGACTGAACAGTCGCGGGCAACAATCACCGAGCGACTGGAGGCCATGACGCAATTGTTAGAGGAGCGAGAGGCTGTTATAAAAGAGCGGGACGAGCAAGTCGCGCGACTAGTTAATCAATCTGAGCAGGAGCGCGACAGTTCGCAGGACGCGATCGAGAGCTTGGGCCTTAAAGTCTTCGAACTTGAGAAGGAACTCACAGCTCAGCGCAACCAAACGGCTTTCTATGTCAGCCAGTTAGAGGCAGCGCAGCGTAACACAACCGTTCGCAAAGCATAACCTACTAACGGAATGTTTCTGTTGATCAAGTACAACTGCGCGAAGCTCAGTTGCCTTTCAGCGCTGCGCAGTCTCTTTGCAAAGAAATCCACAACGTCACCCCTTCAAAGTTTGATAGGGTCGGATGTTGTGATCTCAGGCCGCTTGAAGTCGGCTGGTGATGTCTATCTGCTCGGTAGGATAAAAGGTAAAGTCGAGTGTTGTCGTCTATTTATGTCCGACGAAGCAAGCGTGTTCGAAATTGCATCAACGACAGACATTATCCTTTTTGAAAAAAATACTTAGCAGATGCAGGACGCTTTTCTAATGTTGAACGATACTTGTTCTTCCATTGTTTTTGCCAGTTATCGATTTCGTGCACGCGGGTTGAAAGGAAGTAAAGCCTAATGCTCGACAGGATCCTAAAGTTTGCATCATTCGATCTCGCAATTGACTTAGGCACCGCAAACACCATCGTGCATGTACCAAACCGCGGTATAGTGCTGGATGAACCGTCTGTCGTTGCGATTGAAACGATCAATGGTGTCAGGCGGGTCAAGGCTGTTGGCGACGAAGCCAAACTTATGGTGGGTCGAACACCTGCATGTATTGAAGTGATCCGGCCGCTGAAAGACGGGGTAATTGCCGACATTGAAGTTGCAGAGGTAATGATCAAGCACTTCATTGGGAAGGTGTTCGGTCGACGACATTTTCGAAGGGCTCCCGAGGTTGTAATATGCGTACCTTCAGGCGCTACTTCCGTCGAAAGCCGAGCTATTAGGGATGCGGCTTCCAATGCGGGGGCAAGGGCAGTGCACTTGATCTTTGAACCCATGGCAGCTGCCATTGGTGCCGGCCTGCCAATCGCAGAACCAATTGGTTCGATGGTAGTCGATGTGGGTGGCGGCACGACCGAAATCGCCGTAATTTCTCTGAGCGGCCTCGCCTACACAGCGTCTGTTCGCGTTGGCGGAGACAAGATGGACGATGCAATCGTGTCCTACGTTCGCCGAAAACACAATCTGCTAATCGGCGACACAACCGCGGAGCGGATAAAAAAGGAAGCTGGCGTGGCGCGTCGTCCAGTAGAGGAACATGGCAAGACGTTAAACATTAGGGGGCGTGATCTCGTCAACGGCGTACCTGACGAAATCACGATCAACCAAATGCAGATTGCAGAAGCATTGTCGGAACCGGTCGGCGCTATTCTTGAAGGCGTTAGAATTGCTTTTGAGAATACGGCCCCTGAACTCGCGGCTGACATCTTAGACGAAGGTATTGTCCTCACAGGGGGAGGAGCTCTTTTAAGTGGCTTAGATGCCGCGATCAGCGAGGCAACTGGATTGTCGGTAATGGTGGCCGACGACCCCTTAACTTGCGTTGCTAGAGGCACTTTACTTGCTCTGGAAAAGGAACAGTTTCGCATATTTACCCATTAGTGGTTCTGGTCGAGGTAAGAGTGAGTCTACGGCTAATGGTCGCAACTAGGCCGTTCGTGAATTGAACCCGATCCTCCGTTATAACAAACCGCCTGCTACAATGTCGAAGTGAGCCGCTCTTGCCACAATCGCTACAGGCGTCGTGCATAAAACCCGGCTAACCGAACGCGCAGAATGATATGTAAGAAGGAAGTGTGCGTCCCATAAGCCAGAATAAGCGGGGGCACCCCGTTGAGGTCTCATTGTCTAGGTTCTGGAAGGAGTAGGGGGGTAAGTCTGCTGCACACCCAGCGACCAATAACAGAATTTTGTCCGCCAAAAGTCCGACCTAGTTTTCTATTTCCCCGAAGGGGATGTAGCTAAGTTATTGAAATAAGTGGTAGACGCTGAGGGGTTCGAACCCACGACCCGCTGATTAAGAGTCAGCTGCTCTACCAACTGAGCTAAGCGTCCCCATTTCGGGATGGCCAGATGCGCAGTCCCGTTTGGAGCGCCGCCTTTGATGGGTTTAGCTGGCCTTGTCAAGCGCGCCTTACCGGATTTATTGGAATTGGCCGCGCTTTGCGCCGGGGTGGCGTTCGATCGACATGATAATCCCAACACACAGCATCATCGTCAGCATCGATGATCCGCCGTGGCTGACAAATGGCAAAGGAATGCCGGCAACTGGGGCAAGGCCCACAACCATCAATAGGTTGATCATGATGTAAAAGAATATGGTGCAGGTCAGGCCAGCGGCGACCAATTGGCCATAGCGGGTCTTGCTTTGCATCGCGACGGTCAAGCCCCAGCGCATGAGCAGGAAATAGAGAAACAGAATGAAGAAACCACCGACAATGCCCCATTCTTCGGCCATGGTGGCAAAGACGAAGTCGGTATGGCCTTCGGGTAGATAAGCCAAATGGCTTTGCGTGCCATTGCCAAAGCCTTTGCCAAAGATGCCGCCCGAGCCAATGGCGATTTTCGACTGGGTGATATGATAGCCAGCGCCCAGTGGATCATTTTCTGGACTGAGAAAAATGAGCACACGGTCTTGCTGATAGGGTTTGAGACCAAAGAAATAGACCAAGGGCGCAAGAACAGCGACGCCCGCACCAGCGCCCCAAAAATAGATGAGCGGCAAACCGGCCATAAAGCCCACGACGCCCAAGCCAAAGGCATACGCAATAGCAGCGTCGAAATCAGGCTGGATAATCACCAGCGCGCTTGGCAGCAATAACAATGCGCCAAGCGGCCAAACGGCATCAATGCCAAATATGCGGCTTGGCGGAAGCCGGTCGAAAAACCACGCGGCGGCAAGAACCATCACTGGTTTCATCAGCTCCGACGGTTGCAGCGTGATGATGCCAAGGTTGATCCAGCGCTGGCTACCTCCGCCTACAAACCCCATGAGTTCGACTACCACAAGCATCAGTAGCAAAAGCAGATATAGCGGGAGGGTGATAGATTTCCAAAATTCCAGCTTCATCTGCGACATGATGATGACCATGCCAAGAAGGATCACAAAGCGCATGACATGCTTGCCCGCCCATGGGCTAAAATTGCCGCCCGCTGCGGAATATAGCACCGTAGCGCCAAAGCCCACCAACGCCATCAGGATGAAAATGACGCGCCAGGGCAACGCGGCAATGGGGGCGGGGACGATGCCGTTCATGCCAACGGATCCAGTGGTGGAGGTGGCGCTGGCTGATTTTGGAAAAAGGCATATTTGGCAGCCATGCGTTGTTCGATATTGCCGCCCCAGCCAGCCTCCAACGCCTCCAGCGACGCCATCGCCTGTGCACGGTCATAGATGAAGGTCAGCACATCCTTGGCAATGGGGGCCGCTGCGCGCGCGCCGCCCATGCCATGTTCGATCACGACCGCTGCGCCGTACCGCGGCTGATCAACCGGGGCAAAGCACACAAACAGGCCATGATCGCGATATTTCCATGCGCCCGACTGACCGCGCTGCGACCCTGCTATGCGGCGGACCTGCGCTGTCCCGGTTTTTCCCGCCATGGTGATGTTTTCGAATGGCAGTCTGCTGCGCACGGCGGTCCCTGCGCCGTTGACGACCAAATTCATGCCTTCACGCACGACATCAAGATGGGCCTTGGGAAAGGACAAAGGCTTGGCCACCGCGCGTTTCCGCATCAGTATCTCCGGCTGTATGTTCAAGCCAGAGGCTATGCGCGCCGTCATCAGACCCAGTTGGAACGGGCTGGCGATGATAAACCCCTGACCAATGACGGCATTGAGCGTGTCGGACTCAGTCCATTTCTGGTCATGTTTGCGCATTTTCCATGCGCTATCGGGAACAGTGCCATAACGTTGCGAAGGGAAGGGCAAAGGAAATTCCTGCCCCAGCCCAAGCTCGCGTGCGACGGGTGCGATATTGTCATAACCAATCCGCCGCCCTATGGCATAGAAATAGGTGTTGCAGCTTTTCATGATCGCGGTGGTCATGTTGACTGGGCCATGCCGCCCAAGGCATTTGAAGACGCGATTACCCAGCCGGTAACCGCCATTGCACATGACCATTTCTTCAGGGTCAATGCCCTGGCGCAGCATGGCAAGGCCCGCCACTGGTTTCAACGTCGAACCCGGAGGATACAGCCCCTGAAGCGCTTTGTTTAGCATGGGGAGATGGTCATCACTATTCAGCATCTTCCATTCGACGCGGCCGATGCCGTCGGAAAAGCTGTTGGGGTCGTAACAGGGCATTGATGCCATGGTGATGATGTCGCCCGTCAGGCAATCGAAAACGACCACTGACCCAGATTCAAGGCCAAGTCGTCGCGCGGCGTAATTGTGCAGGTCAATATCAATGGTCAGTTGGACGGGCTTGCCGGGCGTATCGGGCCGTGTGGTCAGATCACGTACGATTTTACCGCGCGCGGTTACTTCGGTCCGCTTCGCGCCGGGTTCGCCCTGTAGCCTGTCCTCAAGCGTTTTTTCGAGGCCATCCTTGCCGACTTTAAACCCCGGCGTAATCAGCAGCGGTTTTTTGTTCTTCTGATATTCCTCCGCAGACACCATGCCGACATAGCCGATCAGATGCCCGACCGCTGCGCCGCTGGGGTAGAAGCGCGAATAGCCTTGGCGTGGGCTGACGCCGGGAAGGTCTGGTAAGCGCACGCTGACCGCTGCGAACCGGTCATAATCCAGGCCGTCGGCGACCTGCACAGGTTGAAACCCTTGTGCATTTTTCAACTCGCGATGAATGCGGTCGACATCGTCCGTTGAAAGCGCCAGCAATTCGGCCAGCGTTTGAACTGTCTCTTCTTTTTTTGTCAGCCGGTCAGGAATGATATCAACGCGAAAGTCGGCGCGGTTGGTTGCAATAGCCTTTCCGAAACGGTCAATGAACCAGCCCCGGCGCGGCGGAATGATGGTTAGGTTGACACGATTACTTTCCGCGAGCAGCTTGTATTTTTCATTATCCGCTACCGCGATATAGGACATACGCGCGGCAACGGTCAGGCCAATTGCGGCCTGCACGCCGCTGACAAATGCGGCGCGGCGTGTGAAGGTGAAGTCAAGCTGTCCAGATGTTATCTGTTTTTCGATTTTCATGTTGCCAATCGCCAGCTATCGAGACGCGCACATATTCGCACGACGAGCGGATATAGCAATATGGACAAGATAATCTGCGGGAATAAAACCATCGGCTCAGATGCGGCGTGGCTGATACCTGCAATCCACCAACCGCCGAGCAGCACAGCCGTAATGAGCAATGCGGCAATCAAACAGTCCTGCTGATAATCGCGCCATTTGGCCCGATAATCGATAATTTCGATTATAAGCATCGCGAGGGACCAGAGCAGGCCAGCGCTACCAAAAGGTTGGCCGCTGAAAAGATCATCCAACAATCCGAATGGAACGCCAGACCACACTGGCAATAACCCCGGCCGCATGAGACGCCAGCTTAAAAACATCAATAGCCCGAATGGCGGCAAAAGCGGTCCGGAGCTAAAAATGGGCAGGGTGGTGACCATCGAGGCCAAAATCACTGAGGCAATTGGAATCGCCAACATTCTGAGCAACGACTGTTCGCGGTCAAAACGACTTTCATATTCCCGTCCTGCCCGTGTCGGCAATCGAATGGCGCTGACCGGAATTTTCACTCCACGACCTCATTGGGTTTGCCATCCGGGGCGATAGCTTGCTGTTCGGCTCTCGCCGCACCCAGATACGGTTTCATCACAACGACATATGGCGTGTTGGCTGGATCGGCAAAGGGCATGCCAAGCGCACCGTCACTGGTCTTGCGAATGACCCGCGCAAATGGGATATTCGCGCCATACAGCCCGCCATTACCAGAGGTGACAATGATGTCGCCGACGTTGAAAGGGCTATCGCCTAGGTTCAGCGGCTTGATCAGGACGAGCCCGTTGCCAAGGCCCGCCGAAAATGCCGGCAGACCATCGCTGGCCCGCATGACCGGAACCAGGTTTTCGCTATCCGTTACCAACAGCACGCGCGCGGTCGTTGGCCCTGTTTCTATGATGCGGCCGATAAGTCCATCTGGACCTTGCACAGCTTGTGCGCGTTCAACCCCGAAGTTACGTCCAATGGATAAGGTGGCGACCCGCCTTGTGCTTGAGGCGGTGGAACTGATCAGGCGACCAACGGCCACTTGCTG
>Ga0247844_1008841_pt1 | contig 10770 bp, 13 predicted proteins | sample LaCtaG_FD_192421 | JGI IMG/M metagenome (GOLD analysis project Ga0247844, IMG submission 192421) | Freshwater microbial communities from meromictic Lake La Cruz, Castile-La Mancha, Spain - LaCruzMarch201714.5m_1 | ecosystem: Environmental > Aquatic > Freshwater > Lake | place: Spain: Castile-La...
ATCATCATTTAGTAATACTGAATCGTTTAGATCCTTTTCGAGTTGCTCAATAGCAGCAACGTGTTTTGGATTTTTTGAATCATAAAATTCAAAAAACTTATGTAAATCAATTTTCATCTTCGTCTCCATTAAAATATGCAATCTTTATAATTAAAAAACTAATACCAACAGAAAAAAATAATAAAGTTTCTGTGTAGTACATATTTAGTATCGGAATTCGTTAATCTTATCCAAGACTTTATTTAAATACTTATGGGCGATTTTTTTAGGATCTGTAGTATATTGTGTGATCTGTTCTCGATATAATTCGTCCTTACACTTAAGGACCCAACACTTGATCTCATCCTTAGACAATTCATTTCTTGGCATAAAAAAAGAAGAGACCTCAATCTTATATAGATCAAAATCTCTTTATAAGGTTTATAGTTTGTTAGGGTTTCAGTATAGACCGAAAAAGAGTTTTCCAGTCACCAAATAAGAGACTACTGCGGCAACAAAGCCTAGCATAGCTGCTCTTCCGTTCCATTTTTCGGAACGTTGGGCATAAGTCTCAAGTGCATAACGCTCTGCATCCGTTGGAGACACATACATTTCAGGTTCCTTTGCGAACAGGTTTTGTTTGCCTCTCTCATCATTCGTAACGGTCATTGCAGTCTTATAAAGAACTATGCCATTATATAGGCAACAGGGGGTGATGTCAAGTACCCAAAGTCAGGATTTGATAATATTTAAGTCTCTCGAATACTCCAACCATTACTAGGTCTTGGAGTGGTTTGTTTTCTTCGATGTGCTGATTTCATACACCCATATCCAATACCATTATTTTTACAAAATACCATCAATTCTCCAGTAACAACATATGTTACTCCTTCAGGATCAGTAAGGATATATGTTTTTGCTAACGGATTATTTTTTCCTTTCCATCTTTGCCGCATCCTTTCACTGTGCTCGGGGAACTTTTTACCATACATTGGATTTCCTGCGCCACTTCTATTTTTTTTATATTCTTCAGTGTGCGATTTACCATAAAATGGATTATTTTCACCACTCATTTTTTTACTCAAATTTTGCTTTTCTTCTTCAGTATATATTCTAGCATAATTTGGATTATTTTCACCACTCATTCTTGCTTTTATTTTTTCTCTTTCTTCTTTAGTTTTTATACGACCAGAAGTGCCTTCCCCGCCATTAGTTCTATTATGAAGTATTCCTGTTCCCAAATCTTTTCTTCCAAAGACCACAATCATATACTTTTCGTGTTTGAATGCTTCTTCTTCCGTTAGGTTTTGTTTGAGAAATATTATTCTAGATTTATCCTTTGGTTGATTTATATTTTTTTGTTTTGAATAAATTCTTTTCCCAACACCCTTACCAATATAATAGGGAGTTCTATCTTCCCGCAAATATGCGTAGGTGTAATACTTCAATGAAGTCATTTCTATCTTATTGTTACTGCTTAATTATTTAGCATTTTAGCATTTGATATAAGAAAGGGCACCCAAAAGAGCGCCCAATCTTCGTCTGTAGAGATTGCAGTAACAACAGACTTATTATTTAGTTCGCCCTGTATGAAGATACTAAGTATTTTTTTGAGAAGGTTCCGTAATCCTACCAAGATATGGATCATAATTCATTAAGTCATTAATTGTCATATCAGATCCCTGAGTTTCCCAAAAATGAAGGAGACCATCATGACTTTGACGATGGAATAAATCCACATGATCTTTGTGTATGCTAGACCCCAATTCTATCTTATAGAGAAACAGTGGAATAGAAAAAGTATTACCTGAGTTATAAATTAAATCATCAGCAACGGCTCTTGGTTTGACTCCATTATCCAACTTATACTTACCATCACGAAGATGATGTCTTAAAATCTTTTCGGCATGATGACGAGTAATCATATATGCAGCAGTAGAGAAATCATTTACAAATCTCTTATGAAGTTTGACATGTAAATCTCCGGTACAAATAATTGCAAGTTGTATTACATCATAGTCATAAGGAACCTTTGCGGCAAAATCGGACCAGGTGAAATCCCAAAATCTAACAAGTTGTAAATCTACATCATCTTCCATAATCACGGCATAAGCACTGTCAGAGTTCTCTATCCAGTGCTGGAGTGCTTTAAGATGAGAGGTGGTACATCCAATCTCACCAGAAGTCATATTGTCGGGATAGCGTCCTTTGATAATATCACTCAGGTCATCTTGTCTTCCATCATAGGCAGAGATACGAGTATAGTTTTCTATCTCCCAGTAATTAAACTGCTCTTCCATATATTGTCGTCTTTCTGGTTGCCCATCAAGATTTAAATAATATACAGGAGCAATATTCTTGAGTTTATATGCCGCTTTATTTTTGTCCATTTTGATATGAGTTTTTTAATAAAATAGCGGTCTGTAAGAAAGAACTGTTTGATGTCTTCATCATATCAGATTTTGACAAAATATACAAGTCTATAATTGCTTGCTGTACACTCTCATCAGATCTTTCTACATTGAATGGATATTCAATTCCAGTATCATCAACGATAATAGATCTCCATTCACCATCTTCAGTTAACTTTTCAACATAACTCGTTTTTGGATAAACTGATACGTTTTTCAATTGACTGAACATATCCTCCATTTCTTTATCATCAGAACATACAAAATATCTTTTATCACTATTGCCCAATATGTGCTGATAAATTTGATGATAATTTGGTTTATGTGGATCAAAGAAATCAGTATTTCTTAAATGAACTCCAATAAATTCTTCTTGAAAATTATTTCGAATATAATTGTTTGCTTCACTAATTATATTTTTATTAAACGCCAAGTCCTGTATTACCTGAACAAGCATATCTTGTCTAATATAATGTGGAATCGCATCATTATTATAAACTATTTTATCTTTTGTTGAATTCAAACAAAATGTACATATCTCATCAATAGATCTAAAATTTTGTAGATGATGAACTTGAGCATTAAAATTTAAAAAATTACCATGCATTATAAATTCATATTCATCAGTATTAATGCCAAAGTAATTAAGATTTTCTTCAACTACTTCAAATTCAGTATCAAACAAAGTTGAAAATTTTGATCTACACCAATTTGTAATTGGCCACACAATAATTGGATCAATTTTAGTAAATTTAGATATGAGAAGACCAGAAACTAAAGAATTAAATCTGTTTCCAAATCCACCATCACAGTAAATGTAAAGTTTTTTCATACAACTACTACTAATCTATCATCCGATTTTTTTTCCAAATTCAACTCAACAATGTGAACTTCTTTATTGGGATAAAGATTGAGAATAAATTCTTTAATATTTTGAGCATCTTCATTAGTTTGAACATCCTCACAAATATAAATTCCACCATTATTCACATAAGGATAGTAATTTTCAAAATTTTTAGTTTGTTGAGTTACTTTATGATTAGCATCATCAATGATAATATCAAAACTCAATCCATGAAGATGATCTTCAAGTAATTGAGCATTTTCACAATCAAAATTAAAAAGAGTAATCCTCTCATGTCTATTGACTTCACTCATCACAGCATCACCATCAACTGGATCAAATTGATAATGCCATTGTCCATCTTGCTGAGAAAAATCTTCAATCCCATAGATTTCAGAGTTTACAAAATACTTCTCCCACATTTTTAACGACCCACCAAAAAGAACTCCAATTTCAAGGACATTAAGTTTATTTTCTCTATGATCAGAAAAGGTATCTTCATACCACCCAATATAACTGTGTGCAGTTCCTTTATCAGTTTTAAACTGTGTGTGAATATCAGTTAGTTTCATGTTCCCTTCTCCAATCATCATAGACTTGCTCATTTAAATAACTATCCAGATCTAAATCATTATTTGTTTTGTTTTGTACTGAAAAAATTCTTTTTTCAAAATTAGTTACCGGATCATCCTTAGTGGATCCATTACTTTTAAAATGTACAGAATAAGTTCCATCTACAATTTCTAAATCAGCACATACTTTTAACTCATCCAAATAACCAATATTCAAATTATCAAGATTATTTTTAAGAGTAAAATTTAATGCTGGAGTCTCATGTGGGAAAGAAGTTTTATTTTCAACAAATTCTTCCATTTGACTGATCCAACGTTGGATAAATCTTTTACATTTTGGAATATTATTAAAAATAACAAAACTTGCGATCTCACTAATGTGAATGCCATCACCTCTTGTGTGTCCACCAGCACTCATTGTTGTGACTTGAATATCATAATGCGGTTCAATGAGTGGTTCTATATCTCGTAGAATACAAACATCACTATCAATCATAATGACTGGATGACTAAAATCAACCACATGCAAAATCTTATTGAGAGATTTAGTTTTCATTTGAGTTGCTTTTACCCATCCATCAGAATGAACGCCACCATATTCATCAATACAATCAGTATCTAAGATAATAACATCATTCTTATCTTTAATTGATTTTTGATATTTTCCAAGTCCACTGTCTGCAACGTAAATCTTATCAAGATTTTTACAATTTGCCAAAGCAGAACTTGTAAAAATATCCAAAAAGGGGTAATAAGATTTATTAGCAGTTGTAAAAATACTATAGTTCATCCAAGCAATTTCCAAACAAATCTTTCATCAAAATTATCAATTGGACCATAAAATCTATGCACCTCTTGCTGCATATATGGAGGAAGAACTACATCTTCCAATGAAGGTATTTTAAAGTTATCAATGTAATCATTTCTAATCATGATTACATTGACTCCACAACAAGTTACTATGGAATATCCCTTTCTTTTACCCACCGTATACCAAGCATTAATATTGCAACCATGATATGCTGGAGCAATTGGATTTTTGGGTATAAATGGATTACTACCATAATCAGATTTGCCTTCAACAATAGCCAAAGGTAAATGATTTGGCAATCCAGGATTATATTCACCAACAACTACAGATGGAGTATATTTTTCCGTATCAATAGCATCAAAAATATAAATATCATCACCATCAATATCTATAGATAATAGATCAAAATCATATGGAACATTATATTTCTCAAATAATTCCATAATATTTTTTGATGTTATCCATTCATGTTTAATATCAATTCCGGAGGACTGAATTGCATTTTCATCACCATCCATTAAAAGACCTGACCATCCATTATTTTTCAAATGAGTAGTATTTCCATGACATTCTGAAATTGCTCCACCAAATTCAACATAATATTTCCTTCTAGTAGGAATTATGGAGTAGAGGTGCTCTAAAACACTATCCTCATATGATTGAGAATAAATCTTCCTAAAATATTCAGAAAGATTATGTGAATGTGCTCTTGTTTTATTACCAAATGGTTTAAAATAATTATCTTCGGTAAATACTTCTTGAGTTGTAAATTCGGTTTTCATTTTATTAAGTCCTATATATTTTTAAGTTATTTAAGTTGAGCAACAATAATATCATCAGGAATACATCCATCCTCAAAAGAAATTTGATAATCAGAATTAATATCCATCATTGCCTCTATCAAAAGATCTTCATCAAGATCTTCTCCCCAATTACTATTAACTTGACCAAAAATTCTACGATCATCAACTAACAATGTATGCGTTTTAATAGTATGATCTAAAAGTGCTTCTAGTTCGAAGGGAAGGGGACATTTATATTCACCCATCACATCACCATCCCAATGAGCATCTAACCAAAAAGTAGCAGGAGCATCAACTTTAGAAACAACTTCCTTGAAAACTTTAAAAGTATCTCCTTCAATAATTTCAACTATACCTTTTTTAATTTCTTTTTGAAACTTTTCAGTATTATATTTTACTTTTTCTGGATCAATCTCAATAGAATAGATTTTTTTGAACCCGCATTCCAAAGCAATTTCGACTGCTCCCCCCCATAGAGTTCCAGTTTCAACAAAAATTTCATTTGGATATTTTTGCAGCACTTCTTTAGATAAAGTACTGATCATATTTCCATTATTATCATAAGTTGCCATTATTTAAAATCTCCAATTTTAATATATTTGAAAAAATGCCAAAATCCTTATCCAATATTAGAACCACAATATAGAAAAATATTTTTCATCAAAATCCTCTTTTAATATTAGATTCAAATGGATAGTTTGATTTGGACAGATATTCATCCAAAACAGACTTATATTTTATATTTTTTAATTTGCAATCTAACCACAAAAATTCCTGCACAACATATTTATCAAGATATGGATAACGTGTTTCGATGCCATAAGATCCGGCAACATATTCTTCTTTTGCCAAATATGAAACCATTGTACTTCCATAAAAAGATGCCCAAGGAAAAATCGATGACAGATCTTCTGGAAATAATCCACCAAAATTACTATGAAGATATTTTTTTTCACCATTAAATCCATAATCTGAAAAAATTTCATCAGATCCAGATCCAGAAAGATAAACTTTTTTTCCTTCTTTTTTGGCAGTATCACAAATCATAGACAATCCACAAGAACCATTATCATCTTGAAGCCTTGTCCCAAATTCATTATAATCACTACTAGAAGAATAAATTCTATATTTAAATTCTTCTACATTTTTATTAATATAATCACGGTATTGCCAACGATTATCTTGAAGATATTGTCCAGAAGAATTTGGATTAAACATAGAAAATCTTTCGTCCAATATTTCTTGATTTTCACTTCCAACCACTGCATATGCTTTGTATGGTACATTTTGTTTATTAAGTTCACAAGCAATCGCACCACTATCATATCCACTAGAAAGACCTATGAACATACTTTCGCGCAAATTTTTTGTGCGTTTGTGAATAGAATTTTGAAAAGAAACAATCCAATCAGAAAAATCTGTTTTATGCTGATTCAAATCAAATTGATAAACACAAAATTGATCAAGTATTTTTCTTGTTTCCAAATCAAAAATTTGTGTGGTATTTGCATCAAGTTTAGTTGCGGTTCTAAATCCCAATGCTTTCACTGCAGACTCATATGATGCTACAGCAAGTCGATCTCCAATTGAAAACCATAATGGTTTTGTAGCAAATACATCAGTAGATATAATGATTTTATCATTCTTAAAGTCAACAAGAACAATAGCAAACTCACCATCAAGTTCTTTTACAAACTTATCTCCATATTTTTTATATAATGGAATTAGACATTCTCCATCAGAATCATATTGACCAAATTTTTTATAATTATAAATTTCACCATTATAAACACAAACGATTTGATCGTCAGAATCTACAAAAGGTTGTTCCTTAAAATTTCCAGTAATTGATAAAATATTATGAATAAAAATATATCCATTAACATCAATACTTTGAGTTAAATCTGGACCACGAAATTTCATAAAATAATTTACATACTCAAAATCATCTATATTTTTATCTGTAAAAAGAAAACTACACATCAAAAAGTCCTTTTATGATTTGTTATGATTACTTGGGGCATGAGTGTATTTCCTCTAATGGTATTAGCAAATCCCGGAAGAATTGATAACTTAACACCAAGTTGGTGACACACAAAAGGAAAACTCACTTGGTCTCTAGATGAAAACATACATATTTGTTCCCACCACATCAATCCCATTTTTTGAGTTAATTGATTATTACGTTGAAATCTAACAGGAAGTTCATACAACCCATTACCTTCAGGATAACACATATCTTTATAAAAAGCAAGTTGATCATCTATTAAATTTGAATAATCAAAATTGATTTGTTTAATAAACTCGCCCTCATCATAAATGCAATTTCTTTGATTATGCTTGAATACTGCAACATCAGCATCTCTAAGATAAATCTCCACAAGTTCATTTGGATCTTTTTCCAAAATATGCGTAGAATCTATCCAAAAATAATAATCATATTCCGGAAGAAATGCAAACGGAATTATTTTATAAATTTTTGCATTTCTTCTATTTGCATAGACAGGATCTGATGAAAATTTAATAGCAATATGTTGATTCCAATATGAAACATCCAAATCTTTATTGCCCATTTCTTCACCAACAAAAGCATGATAATCAACATTATCAAATTTCTTTTGTGGTAGTAAGTTATTTGTTCCTATAGAAGATGTTATAACAGCAATCTTCATAATTCAACACTTCCATGCTGATCATTAAGTTTTCTAATAAAAATATTCAAAGGACTTTGACTAAATTTTTTAAAATACATTTAATTGACCTTATGTTTTTTTTTACAATATTGAATCTCTTTATCAATTTTTTTTTGATAATTATCTTTTAAATACATTGAAGATATTTGATCTTCATGTATTCGATTTGATACTAAAATATCATTACAATAAACTGGATCACCATAAAGTTTTTTTATATGATAATACAGTTCACAATCCATCATCATAACTAAACTAGTATCAAATTTAATATCATCAAAGACTGCTTTTCTTGTTGTTAAAACAGAAGGAGAACTAATTGTATTTACTCCATTAAGTATATTAGTATTCCATGTGGGAAATAAATCCCAATAAAAAGAATTACCATCATCTTTGGTGTGATTGGAACCACAAAGAACCCAGTTAGTATCGGGATCAAAGGCATTATAAATTTTTTCTAATGCCTCATCATCGTAGAAAAAGTCATCCTGAAACATAATTTTGACAATTTCTCCAGAACAATTTTCTATAGCATTATTTGTATTTGCTGGACCATTACCCAAATTATTCTCATTTTTTATATAAACAATTTCAAATTTTTCTCGATATTGGTCGGTCAGTTTTAATATTTCATTATCAATACTATGATCTGAAACGACAACTTCAAAATCTTTAAATGTTTGAATTTGAATTGTTTCAAACAAATCTTCCAAAAATTCACCACCTCTACCTTTAGACCCATAAGTAGGAATTGCAATTGATATTTTCATAATTTTACCAATCTATTAAATTAGTATCCAAGTTTCAGGAATAATATCTTTAGTATTTAAATGAGCATTATTTGGTCCAAACCATTTTGTTTTTGGATCTGGAGAAATAATAACCTTATTTAGATTTTTATTTAAATAAGCTGCCCACCAACTAAAGGTACTATTAGAAATAATATTATCATCACACAGAGATTGTAAGCAGAGATCATACCAATGATCCATATTCAAACTATCCCATCTACCGTCAGGTCTTACAATTTTACCGTCAGAGGTTTCTGAAAACATAAACCTATCATCAGAAAATATAGACTGATTTTTACACCATTCAATATCATCAGAGAATACCAAAACATTATGATTTGGAAACTTACTTACAGATTCCTCAAACCACTCATTTGTTAAGTTGAAATGATTTGCAGAATTTTGTAGATAATCACCCCTCCGTATATGAACCGAAACAACTTTACCTTCAATATCAGAAATAAATTCTTTACAAGGATCTAAGATTTCATCAATAAAAGTAAAATCTTCATGAAGTTCATCCCAAACATTCAAAAAATATTTTTCAGTTTGAAAAAATCCATAAAGAGATGAATTTTGTGGGGCATTATTAAAAAGACTTTCATCAAACTCAAATCCCTTTTCAGACACAATATTACAATCAATTGGTGCTCCAAGACCATCATGACTATTAGATGTATCCAAAAATCCCCTAATATCAGTCACATTCGTCATTTTAAATCCATCAAATAATTGCATCTCATTATTTTCTGGAATCATATATTCCGTTTTATTATTTGCAGCAATTCCCTTTATTGCTGCGTACTGAAACATTTGATTGGCAAGATAACCCAATCTGCCCAAATGATTAAAAGCTAGCATCAATTTGCTCCTTAATCCACTCATAAGTTTTATGAATACCTTCTTCAAGGGTTTGGGAGTAATCCCAACCTAATTCTTTACGAATTAAATCATTATTAGAGTTGCGTCCACGAACACCAAGAGGTCCATCAATATGATTTTTTAATACTTTTTTGCCAGCAACTTTTGCAGCAGTATCTACGAGTTGATTGATAGTCACCATTTCTTCTGAACCAATATTGACTGGTCCAATAAAATCAGATTCCATCAAACGACGAGTTGCCTCAATGCATTCATCAATATAGAGGAATGAACGAGTTTGTTTTCCATCACCCCACACTTCGACTGTTCCACCTTCTGCAGGAAGATATGCTACCTTACGACAGATTGCTGCTGGAGACTTTTCTCTACCACCTTCCCAGGTTCCTTCAGGACCAAAGATGTTGTGATACCTACATACACGAACAGGTATTCCATAATTACGGTGATAGGCAAAATATAACCTTTCAGAAAAGAGTTTTTCCCATCCGTATTCTGAGTCTGGTGCAGCAGGATATGCTGATTCTTCACGACAATCAGGGTTATCTGGGTCTAGTTGATTATGTTCTGGATACATACAAGCTGAACTACTGTAGAACACCTTAGTGGTATTCACTCCACAGTGTTCATTCAATTCCTTAATAGCACGAAGAACATTTAGATTAATTGATGCAGAGTTTTGCATCACATCAGCATCATGCTCTCCTGTGAAAATGTATCCTGCTCCACCCATATCAGCAGCAAACTGATAAACTTCATCAAATGGCAAAACATATCTTGAAGGAACAAAATTATAAAAGTTTCCTAGATATCCTTTAAATTGAACTACACGTTCGGTGAAGTAAAAATCAGTAAGATCTCCTTGAATAAATTCATTTGCTTCCGTAGGAGAAAACTCTGGTCTTTTTAAATCTACACCACGAACCCAATAACCTTCGGATCGTAGTCTTTTAACCATATGACTTCCAATAAAACCACCTGCACCAA
>Ga0247844_1008843_pt1 | contig 10770 bp, 9 predicted proteins | sample LaCtaG_FD_192421 | JGI IMG/M metagenome (GOLD analysis project Ga0247844, IMG submission 192421) | Freshwater microbial communities from meromictic Lake La Cruz, Castile-La Mancha, Spain - LaCruzMarch201714.5m_1 | ecosystem: Environmental > Aquatic > Freshwater > Lake | place: Spain: Castile-La...
GTTTTAGGTATGTACGGTAAAGATAACTTTAAGCTTGAAATTGAGAATGAGGAAACTGAGGAAAAAACTGAAACCTATTTCCCCATTGAACCTCACTTGACTGAGTATGAGGGAGTGATTGGAATTACCTATAAAGGCTGTGCAGGTTCTTCTAGGTTACAATAGAAAAATCATTTCACCTTTATCTAATTGGCAGGACTTGTTTGATGCTATTTTTACTGAATTAATAGGATAAGATCAAAGATTGGGACTGGGTTACAAGATCAATACGAATCTCTTACCAAATAATCTGAACTTTTTGATGACTTTTAAATAATTTTTAATTAGATTAGGTTAGGTTGAATTATTTTTAAGTTGAGAGGTAGCATTTGAAACAGAGATTAGTATTATTTTTTATGACTTTCTTCTTGCAATCTCTCTATAGTCAAACGGAAGAGAAAGCAAAATATAAATGCAATGAGGTAGTTAGCCGAGTACCAGCCTACACTTTGGACCTTTCGGAACGTTTTCAATTAGCTTGTAAGGCCAATTCAAGAGTCTTTTTTTCTCGCGATGTACCAAGTAGTTCATATTGGGGTAACGTCCAATACACTAGTACTGACCGAAAAAACTATAAAAATAAAAAAAGTGTAACTGAAGGAGAAATAAATAGGGTCTGTGATAGGGCCGTTGAAGATAGCATGCATGGATGTAGGCGTGATATTAGCAGCAGAGGCTACAAGTACCCACAATTTTTTAATTTAGAATGTAAGCACTATGATTACGGATGTACTATTTTTCGTGACATACCCGATCGTTCTATTCCAAAGGATCCTGGCCCTACTCCTACTGCTTCTCCTCAATCAAATATCTTACGTTGGGTGCCAAGCATTGAAATTTCACAACCAAGCAGTACTGACTGGCCAAGGTTTTCACTTCTTCAGAGTGCAAGTGGAGGAAGCTACAGTCGGCTAGAAGATTGGTGTCGAGGTGCATTTAGAAATAAATGCCTAGAAGAAAAAAGATGTATTAAAGATTCAATTAAACTAGTCAATCCAAAATTCCAATACTTTAGAGGTTATACCTTTGATGACGTTAAGCTAAGCATCCAATGTCAATTAACCTGTCAATGTGAGACAAAACCCTAAGCTATGCCATAAATCCGATTGCAAGTTAAGTTATTACTAACTTCAGTTTAAATAACATTGAGTTTCAATGAACATCATTCTGGAAAGTAAAAAATTCAACTGATTTTAAAAATGTGTCACCAATTGAGGGTGTCCTTCCTGATAAATGGGAAACACTTCATACAGTACTCATGGGTTAGACTTTCTGGTATAGGAGGTTCTATGCCTTGGAAGGAAAGTAATATGTTGGAAGAGTAGATTAAGTTTATTGCGCGGCATTTAGATTAAAAGTTTTAAGATCCACAGTTTGGTTCCCCGTGAAAGAGAGCTTACTATTACCTACTATGAAGCGTGAAGAACCTTTGATATTATGTTTTTGTAATAAGTTTCTTATTGTCAGCATAATCTACAAAAAATGCCCTAGGACAGTAAAAATAATCTGAACTTAAATGATGATTTTTTACTTTAAAATCGCGTCTGACTATTTGTACTTTTAAAACGTAGGTCCCAGAAACTATTTTCGCTTTTTTAAGTACTTTTTCAGTTTCTCTAAAAACTTCAATAAATTTTTTTTCTTTTAATCTGTAGAATTTATTTTTTTCTTGAGAAAGCAGTTGAACAGAAAGATCTCTTGTTTTATTGAATTTGTATGTTGATGATAATTTACTCCCACCTGATCAATAACCTCATGAAGTACCAAAATTAATTTTTGCAACTTGGAAAGCTGAGGAAAATAACTTTTAGACAGTTGAACTTTGCCATTGAGATTAACTGCAAGTTGCACTAGATTACATCTGTCTTTTGGTAAATTTATATGATGATAAGTATCATAAGTCTTGGTAATTTCTTCAAATCCTATATAAGAAATACTTCTGCGCTCTTTAAAGTATATCTTTTTTACAATAATTATTGCTTAGGGTCGTTGGAAATAATTTATTATTTTATAATAAATAGTAACAATTCAATTCAATTTTTTGATTTGAAACAACCATTTTTATAAGGATTCTATATGAAAAAGTATTTGATTTTCGCCATTGTAACTGCTCTTACTCATTTATCAGCTTATGCCTGTGCAGGTGGAAAAGTTGAATTAGGTCCTGAAAATTATTTAACCTCTGATGGAGTATATTCAATTGAAAATGGAAAAACTACTTCAATAGGATTAGCTGAACTAGTCGAAAATGCTGGAGTTTCCGTTTGGGTTGAGAACAATAAAGTTAAAACTCATCATGTTTTGTATTTAGGATCGATTGCTGATAAACAAGGCGTAATTGGCTCAACTTTTATGGTATTCGATGAGAAAACACAAAAATCATCAACTTATATGATTCGGTCAAATTATGCAGGGAAGGGAATATTCACAAGAGGAACTGAAAAACCATCTTCTAAAGCCATTCCACACGAAAAATTGAAACAAGTATTAGTTGTGGGCTGTTAATTAACCGAAGGGCCTTGGGCCTATCAAAGGCCCAAGGCTTCTCGATTAAAATATCCATTATAATTGCTAAATTTATAAATATTGATTCCAGCTCTAAATATCTCTTGGAGCTATACTATCACGGTGATTTGAATCCTTTTTCTGGGCTCTTTACTTTTTCTTAAGACTAGCATCCAGTTTTCATTGGCCAGAATTTATAACTTCCCAATTTTTTTTCATAAGTATCTTTTAGTTTTGAATAAAAGCCCTTATTTTTATTTTAGTTTTAAGAAAATTTTTTGCAATGTTATATCTAAGTCATCATCTATTAATCATAAAATTGGGAAAGGAAATATAAAAATGGAACAAGCTCTTTTTCCAAGAATACCAATAGTGTAGCCACTTGATGTTCTCTTAAGTCTTTGGAAAATAAAATACACAAAAATTCTAGCATCGAGAGCGTCTTTCACATGTACATTCGAATAAAACAAGCTAATGAAAACATGTTTTATGAATCAGAGTTTGGATAATATACATTTTATATCTTCCAAACTCTGTAATCTTGAAAATAGTCTTAATTAAATTTTTAGAATTATCTACAATTCGTGTTGGATAATGCACTCCCAGAACACGTTCCCGTACAAGTGACAATGTACAATGTCATTCCACCACTAGGAGTAGGTTTTGATCGAGTAGAGCAACTAACTGATCCGCTTAGAGATCCAGAAGATGCTCCACGGTAAGGGGCCATACTTGCACAATTTCCTTGCATTCGACTGCGGGCTCGGCTTTCAAGTGTTGAAATACTTTCATTAACGCCAGCAGCATCCGAACTAATTGGCCAGTAACAAGTTTGGAATAAAACACTTTCACTATCAGCATCATTATTAATATCGAGGTCATTATTTTGGTTCCATTCATTAGCGTGCAAAATACCAGAAATAAGGCATAGAAAAAAAAGTGACATTAGTTTCATGAGATTTTCCTTTGTTAAAGTGAAGCTCAAATATAGGGTATTGAAGTTAAAATGTGTATGATCGAAAATATAAAGTGGTTCAAGAATTGAAAAGGAATGAGTTATTTATGGAACTATGAAATAAAAGAAAATTCTTCCACTGTATAGTACACGTCTCACTTGGGTGAAGTACGTTCGACACTTTAGGGAGTAATAACTTTCTAACCCACTAAATAGTTTTGACACTTTCTGATTTTCAAAAGCAGGAAACTAGGATTCAAATCCTAGAGGACCTTTTAAAAAAAACTTACCAAGTCTGGGAGACAAATTAGAAATTGCTAATAGGTATATTACTCAAGGTCATAAAGTTAAATTTGTCCTTTCAGCCTGCCAAACTCCAGGTCAACTTGGTACTAATTCAAGAATAAAGAAGCTAAAAATTGAAGATCGTCCCGCTCAGAAAATATGGGGTCAAATTGTCTAACCAACTGGGTTCAGTCCATCTAAAGTATCCAAACGTTCAAACACAATTTTAAATAATTGATTAGTGTTTTTTTCTAATTTTCCCACTCTTTCATTTAAAGTTGTTTCCATTGCCAGGAAACTTCTTAGGCGAACAAAAGTTCTCATAATAGTAATATTAACAGAAATTGCTCTTGGACTATTTAGAACAGATGAAAGCATGGCAACACCGCACTCTGTAAATACTAAAGGTAGCTTTCTTCTACCTCCCCAGCTTTCCCCATTAGGATCTACTCTCTTACTAATTTCTTCAAATTCATTCTTGGAAAGTTGGAACATGAAATCAGTTGAAAATCTATCCAGATTTCTTTTTATTTGTTCATTCATACGACTAGTGGATATTTCATAGAGCTTTGCAAGATCCGAATCAAGCATGACTTTTTGGTCTCGAATAATAAAGATCATCCTTTCAATTTTGGTTGAGCTAATAACTTATTTTTAATTTCTAAGCGTGTGAACTAAACTCAAACCAGTATCCCAAGAAAAAGCTCCTTATCGCGTTTTTGTTTTTCCTAATAATTTTATTTGTTACATTTTAATCATATCTAAATTGTAATTGGTGATTAGCTAATTGGAGGTTACAGAAAGTAAAAAAACATGAAAAATTTTTCCTGCATAATATTTTATTGAGAAGTCATATAAAGATTCTAAAAGAATAGTTATAGATATTTATGGATAAAAGAAATCATTAAACATGACCATGATTCTAACCATCGGTTCTCATTGATCAATATCAGCAATTGGTGGTGAGAAAAATTAAACAGTTTCTAGTTAAAAATGTCTAATTTTAGAAACTAAACCTATTAAACAATATGAATTAATTCAAAAGATGATTAGATACCTAATCATTTTTTCAAAATTAAACTTATAAAAAAATATGGTGTTAGTATCATATTAATCGTTTTAACAATTATTTTATTAAAGGAGAAAATTATGAAAAAATTATTATTTTTATCGTTTATTTTTATTGGATCTGTTCATGCGGGTTTACATGACAACTATACCGACTTAGCGGAAATAACAGAAGCTTTGGCCCATTGTCCTGGAAATGTTGCTAATATTTTAACAGATGAAAATGAGTACGTCAGTAATGTAACTGGAAAATATTTTAAAATTAATAATTTGCAGAGTACTAAAACTTATCTTTTTGAGACTAGGATTAAAAATGGATTTAACGAAGATAGTAATTTAATGACTAAACTAACTATTAGAGTGTTCATTGATCAGCCTGATTCTAGAAAAATGGGTGCTAAACAATCAGTAAGATATCGTTGCTCTACTAAATAATTTAGTATTTCAACAAAATGAAACTTTATGATCCAAGTATATTTTTCGTAAGCAGATTTAAAGATAGGGATATAGAAAAATACAAATCATTTTAAATGGGAGATGAAGACAATTGTCTCCCGCACTCTTAAAAAAGAAGGTTTGCAACTTTAAGAATTCACAAAAATGTCAGAAGATTTTTTTTCACATGATTAGTATTATGTGCACAGATTTTGATAAGTAATATTTTCAAAATCAATGTGATTTTCCACGGAACAACGCTATACACGGATTCAATAAATTAACAAATGAGTTCCACATTACTAGGAACACATTTTAAATGAAAGGTAGGTTATATGAAAAAAATTTTAATGGGATTAATTTTACTAAGTTCTTTAACATGCATCGCTGAGGAAGTATCAGGTAACGCAGAACTTAAATTCACTCCAAATCAATCTGCTGGTGAAATCGGTCTTGCTGACCCCATTGCTAAAGCAATTTACAATGAGCTTGCTAGTGAAGAATTCAAAGTAGGCAATATAACTAGTAAGCATGGAGAATTAGTTACTTGCTACAAAGCTAAAAACAATAAAAATAAAGACTTTTTTTATTGTCGTGTAATTGTTAAATTTGGAAATTATTAATTTCAGGCCAACTGTCTAGAAATCTAAGTTGTTAACACACATCTAAGCTGGGAGATAAAATACTCCTGGCTTTAATCTTAAATTTTTTTATTTTTTGTCCATAACACAAATACCAGCTTTTTTGTTATTTCTCGCAAAAGTCTCCCAAATAACGATTGGCCGTCACGCAGGAAAGATTATATTGAAATAATCTAAATTTACTAATAACTTACGTTTGAATCCAAGTAGCACCTCCAACATCCCTATATAAAATAATAACGATAAGTAGGATTACTCTAGATAAAGTAATGGGATGTAAAATAAATAAAATGGAATGAAGCCAGTTTTCCATAGCCTCACACTTTTCTGTATGGATAAATTCGTCTTTTGTAATTAATAAACATGAAAATATACATAAGACTGCATATATTTTAATGTTTGTTTCAGTTGGTTCATTTAAATTTAAGAGGATAAATAAATAACAGAATAAAACAAACAGTGTATCTATGGGATGACCAATACGCTCCCAAAGAGGAAGACCCCTTCTACGGTGAAAATATAGTTCATCAAAAGTTATGGCGATGCCCTGCAAAATCATGGGCAACATTAACCAAATCATTAGCAAACCTCATAAACAGCACCAAATAGAGTAAGTCCTGGACCAAAAGCAAAACTAATTATGTTGGTGCCCATTGGATAATGATTTTGTAATATTTCATTCCAAATATGCGGTAATGTCGCTGAAGACATGTTGCCTCTCTCCAAAAGAATTTTCCGACTTTCTTTTATTTGCTCGTTTTTTAATTCTAAAATATCTTGTACTGAATCAATAATTTGAGGACCACCCGGATGAATGGCAAAAAGTGAACCTAATCCTTCTTCAGTTTTCAGTTCAGCTTTTTTTATAAGATCATTGGTAAATTGTTTTAATACTAATTTTATCTTATTTGGAACTTCACGGGATAAATTCATCATCATTCCCCATGGACCAGGTAACCAACTCATGTCTTGGGTGGAATTAGGAATAATTTTTTCTAGAATCGCGAGTATTTTAAAGTTTTTTCCCACTTCTCTTTTTTTTAAACTTACGGTGTATTTTATATGACCATCTGCAAAGAGAGTTTGAATCACTGCTTGTTCTGGAGTATGGACTTGGGCATTCATGTGAAGTCCGCATAATTCATTGTGGACAATATCAGTGCTATAGTTATTATTTTTTGTGGTTTCTGTGAGAACTAAACTTCTAGCAAGACGCACTGCTGGCAAGGATGCATAGCAACCCATATGGTAAGCATGGGTGACATCCATATAGGTATTCCATCCCATGTCATCACTAATAATTTTTTGCGCAGCACTGGGGGAAATATACCCAGTACAGGTAACATGAATTAAATGATTGGGTCTAGGCAAATTTTTTTCAGTATTATAAAATATTTTAAAAACATCATATGTCTTTTCAAAAAAATAATTTGCTCTTGTTGCAATATCCACACCGCATTTGTGAGTAGAATTAATTTTATAGATGACATTATCTGCAAAATCATCAGATAAAATATCATCACATTCAAAGTAGCGCTGAGAAATATGATTGGATTTAACGGAGTATCTTTGGAATATTTTCATTATAAGATCTGGATTAATTAAACTGCATTCAGTGTTTTTTTCAGCTAATTGATGACATTTAATAAGCCAATTTAATAAAACTTCTTGAGAGAGACAGATTTTAGGTTTTACAATTTCAAATTGGTTTAAAAAAACTAACATTATTAACCTTAATAACTATTGAAACTATTTAATTCTTATTTCAATATTCATTAAATTTATGCAAGTTATAGACCATTCCCACATAGTAGATTAAATAAAAAACTTTATTCCATCATCGCTTTCTAACTCCCTATTTATTTTGAAAACTTTCTCATTTTCAAGTATTCCAGCGGCCATTTGAAGAACAAATTTTTTTGGAAATAAGAAGAGTGAGATTCATTTCTTAACGATTCTTAGTATAAGTATCTTTTTCTATTGTCCTGGAAACATTCATGGAAGTTCTGACTTTAGCCAAGGAGAAATTTTGGACCGAGGTGGCTAAATTGCCCCGCCCCAGAGTATTGTTAAAACCAGAATTAACTTCTGGTCAAGCATTCAGTCAAGCATTCAACTGGATTATCCGTAAACTCGGAAGCATTGGAAAATGTCCATTTTGCTATGATTGATAAAAAGAATAAATTATTTGATCTCTAAAGATTGTTGGGTGCTTCGAGGTTCTTTTTCTCTAGGGATAATGATTTTTTTTATAAAAGAGCAGCCTATCATCTCTAAATTTTAATTTGGGGAATTTGATGAGAGAAGGCACAAAGGATCAATCCATTGGCCGATCCATTTAAAATAAAAGTGTTACCCATGTCTCCGGAATAAACTGTTACTCAAATGTCTGTAATGGAACTAAATTTGCCCCCCCATGGAGGACAAATGTTTATTGATATTTTTTTAATTAGTCGCGAGTACAGGCCAACCCAATACCATCGCCACTAATTGGTCCTTGTTTAAAACTTAATTCTCCAGCGCCATGATCAGCACCGTGGGCATCAGTCGTAATTTTAGCTATCGTAAGCTTAAAAGAACCGCCTGGAGCATTTTTTCCATTAACAACTTCAGTTGTCTTGTTAACTACTTTGGATGATGTAGTTAAAAAATAAGCGACTGGAGTTACATCATCTGGACTTCCAGTTATTATGTTGAACTGAGAAATTGTGTAGAGCGTTTGCATTGCCTTTGCCGCTGATTTGGTTGTACCTAAATCAGGAGTTATAGCGCTTATGGCAAAACCACTCCCCGTACACTGCCAATTCATCGTCTCAAAAGAAAAAGCAAAAGCAGAAAAAAACATAAGAACAGCAAAAAATAATTTATTCATAATAATTTCTCCAAAAATATATCTTTCTTGAACAAGCTTGTGACTAGTACCTTGTTTTCTCATGGGTTGCAAGAAGAGTTTGGTTAGATTGAGAGGGTTGGTAATTTTTATAGGCTTTCCAGCCTGTTCGAGTACTTGTCAAAATGGTGCCCGCTATGGCCGTTACTCAAATTATTTGGAAGAAAATCCGTCTGATTTTAAGGGGTCATTCCACAAAGTTAATTTGTTTCCACATTCCACACAACCAGGGACAACCATTATTACTACCACAACTACATAAGTAAAACTACATCAACGAATAAGCTTTTTTTATTATATCTATTTTTTTAATGGAAAGTAGCGTTTAGTTACATGGAAATTAAAAAATGATAAAATTACTATCTTCAATCTGACACAATTAAGGATCTAACGTTGTTTTTATCCTAAATTTCTTCAGTGCCAAATAGTGGTATCTCTAACATGGAGCCCTTAAATCCACCTTTTTCCGGATAAAATTAGAGGAGAAATTAAGGATAACATGCTCAAGCAAGGTGATTAATCATTCCTAAACCTTTTCAGCTGTATTGAGCAAGGCTTTTTTATCAGAATGATTATTGCTTAAGGCATAACAAATGAGAAAATTTTACATCTCCTCGCTTTAAATTCATTTGTAACTTAAATTTTAGAAACTCTTCTTCTGGATTATCAACTTGGTTTATTCTTAATGGACCAAGTTGACCTATTTTTCTAGCATAATCATAATGGATATTCATTCTCAATTCAGTCTCAAAATCAATTATGTTAATATTCTCTTCAGTTACTAGTTCATAAAAAAACTTTTGATGTTTGTAACAAGCTCTTAAGAATGCATTCTTACTTGTAAACTTTTTCAAAGAGTTTCTAACAAAAACCTCTGTGAGTTTTTCACCGACTAAATCACTAGTGATATTATCTCTTCCAATAAATTTAAAAATTGGAACTCCCTTTTCAATATCAATAATTTCAACCTGATCATGAGTATTATAACGAATAAAACCACCAGGTTTAGAAAGAACTAAGGTATAGGTTTCACCAATTTTTACCTCATGCAATTTTAATAACTTTTCTGAATTTTTAAATTCAAAATAAATCAAATGAATTAATGGATAGTGTCCATTCGCCCTCTTGGCAAGCGGAATGGAGATGGGAAACTCCGTAGACAATAGGCCTTTCTTTTGAATATAGACATGAGGAAAAATATTTTTCAAAATATTATATCCTTGTTCTGCAGTTGCATCACCCCAGACACTAATAATCTTAAGGTTTGGCCAAATCAGCTTGAAGTCTGTATCTTTGGGAAATTTATCCAGATAAACTAAGAGATAAGTTGGATTCCAAATGGAGATTATTTCTAATGATTTTTGATTGGACAAAAATTCCAGCAATTTTTTATCATAATCTTCTTGATTTTTAATAGATTTAATATTTCTTGGAATCAGTAGCTGTTTAGAAAAAAGTTTTCTGACCAGCCAGGGAAAATATTCATCATCACTATTCATGCCAACATTTTTGACTTCATTTTCGTTTTTCGTGGGAGATATACTAAAAAAAGTCCCACATGTACTGAGATCATTAACATTGCTCACGAGATCATGGCACCAAATCATTAACATGGTAAAAAAATCATACATAGTTTTGGTTGTATAAGGTATGTGCTTTGAAGCAGTTGTTGTGCCAGATGTTTTTTCATACATTTTTATGGTGCCATACAGAATGGCATTTTTTATTCCCCTTAAGCTAAGCTCAACAGATGCTCGAATATCATCATACTCTACAATAGGAACAACTCGATCAAAGTTATCTTTCGATACAGTCAAATTTTTATAATGCTGAATTTTTGGTATCTCTTTAATGATTTTATTCAGAACTTTCTCTTGAATCCTAGGATCTACTAGGGCCTTTCGAAATCTATAATGAGGTAGCCATGTCAATGTTTTTAGAAGCCACCTTAT
>Ga0247844_1008847_pt1 | contig 10769 bp, 4 predicted proteins | sample LaCtaG_FD_192421 | JGI IMG/M metagenome (GOLD analysis project Ga0247844, IMG submission 192421) | Freshwater microbial communities from meromictic Lake La Cruz, Castile-La Mancha, Spain - LaCruzMarch201714.5m_1 | ecosystem: Environmental > Aquatic > Freshwater > Lake | place: Spain: Castile-La...
ATTGAGGCATATCGACAAAACGCAAAACCTTTCGTCTGGAGGAAACGTGAAGTGAAAGGTTCGCAATTGAGAAATACAATCACTAATTTATGCAATTAAGCACTAGTTTTGCTCTGCTAGCGGAAGATGTATAATTTGGAAATTGGTAAAACGCCGGTGGGAACAATATTTGTCTGCATAATATTTCGCGTTTGTTACGAGTTTCCATCCCTGTTCAGCTTTCCTGCCCTGAACTGTTCCTGGAAATAGCCCTTCATCTTATCCGCATCAAAATCGAGGAAAGTACCGCCGGAAGCGAAATGTCTGATAAAGACCCGCCCTACCGCGTATGAAAACGCACCGTTCACAGCCGGCATGGTGGCGACCGAGAAGGCGCCGATAAACGGGACAAGTTTGGTACTGCTGACTGCCAGACAAGTGCTGCCGACACCGCTTGCAAGTATGGCGATGGCAGATTTGGAGCGCTGCGAGTCAAATGTTATACCGTAGATTGTGCAGAGTTTTTTCAGCATCATAAGCTGCATCGCCATTAAGCCCGCCATATCAATTAGAGGCATCGGAATCAAGCCTGTTGCGGCAGATAGAGCCGAATATTTGTACACCGTAGCCATAGCACTCCGGAGTGGTTCCTCCATCTCGGCATGTTCGGACTCCTCCGCTGCAATAGCCTCACGCGCCGCATTCTCTGCTGCAAACTCAATCATGGCGATCTCCATCGCCGACAACTCTCTTACAGCAGCAGGCTTATGCTCCTCCTCCGTTATCAGCGCATCCTGCTGAAGCGGCTCACAGTCCGACACCACCGCTTCTTCCTCCACGACCGAAGGAGCTACCGCTGCAACTGCTTCAACCGGTTCCTGGAGCGGATTCGGCTCTGGAGCATCCTCCTGCTGCATCTCGTAGATCCGCTTCCTGGTGCGGTTTATTTTTAGTTTTTCAGATGGCTTGCTCATATAACCCCATATAGCAAATCAAAGCTATTCCGCATCCAGACAAATCTCCAGCAAATCGGAGACGTGCCGGTCATAATCGTCCCTGGCGCTGTTTTTGGCATAGCGGGAAAAAATCGTTTCCCCGGCAGCCAGAACTTTTGAAAATTCGCTGCTGGTACGAATAACAGCCAACGGCAGATTCGGGTGTCGCTCCCTGATTTTTTCCAGGGCAGTGCGGGACACGGTTTCACGCTGGTCATAGCGGGTGTAGAGGATTCTTACAGCCGGATGAGGCAATCCGAAGGTATCGCAGATGGAAGCGATCTCGCCAAGAGTCAGATCGAGCCCTTTGAGAGAGAAGGCGTCGCTCCCTACCGGAACCACGATCGTTTGAGCGGCACAGATGGCCGAAATAACGGCAATTCCGAGGGATGGCGGGCAGTCCACAATTATGGTGTCAAATCCGAGAATGCGCAGTTGGTCACATACCCCTCTGACCGCTTTTTTCTGTGACCCCGGATTTAGCAGGCTGGCATCCAGCAGCGCGTTCTCAAGCGATGACGGCAGGATGCTGAGATTGCTGCTCAATTCAACCAGCGCATCGGCAAGTAATTCGTCGGGATGCTGCCAGATATCGAAAAATATCGGATCATCATCCTCGGGAACCGCACCCAGCGCCAGACTGGAAGAGCCCTGGGGATCCAGATCGATGACGCAGGTTTTGAAACCGTATTGGGCAGCGCGCACGGCTGTGGAAATGGTACCTGTAGTTTTGCCGATACCACCACGCATCGTCGTATGAGCAATTACACGAAACGGGTAGGAGACCCCCTCCTCTATCAGAAAACGCCTGACACCCTGGGGGGTTACACCGTTGGTTGCAGCATTCAGGCGTACCAGTTCGTGCGGCTGGAAGCGTTCCTCAAGCTCCCAGGTAGGCATACGGCATTTGGCCGCCAGTTCACGGGTTGTCAGAAGGGAATATTGTTCAGTTGTCATTGCCTAAATCCCTCCGGTACCGCATCCGATTGTTCCATACCTGTTCTCGCCTGTTCATTATTCTTCGAGATTCACAACGAAGGCACTTATTTTGTTGGACGATTCTATTCGGTATACAGTCAGTTTCGCCTTGGGACCGGCACTGTTGCGCTGGATAACAAAACCATCTTTCCGCTCACTGGAAATGGGCTTGTATGCGCTGCTGCCCGCCACCTCACGCAGTGCCGTCTGCATCAAAGAGTCTGCCACCACCTGGTTTTTCGCAGCCAGAACCTGCACGGCCTTGATCTTTCCGGCGACACGATAGACGCGAACATCACGCTTTTTATCAACATATCGCTCCCAGCCTGGCGCTCGGGCTGGATATTTGCTGTCACGGCCACTGACTGTTACAAATGACGGCAGGGGCGAATCTACAGCAGGTGCAGGTTTGGCACTGCTTGTCACCTCTTTCTTGGCAGGCAGAGAGGAGGTTTCAGGCGGCTTAACTATTTTGGCACTCGTTGCTGGCGTTGCCGTTGGGGCTGCTGTTTTTGGTGTATTCGATACAGGCGGCGTCTCTTGATTAAAATTGACCAGATACAATCCACCGCTCACAAGACCCAGAAGTACCAGGAAGATAAGTATAATCCGGAACTGCGAGCTGCTGTAACGGCTCTTTCTTACAAGTTCCGGCGGAATATCCGTATTTGGTTTCGCGGTTTGTGCCTGCTCGTCGCGCTCGACCTGCAAATTCTTCCTGGCTGTTTCGGCGGATAACATGGCCAGGCGGGACAACGGTTTTCCTGCAGGTGCCTGAGAACTGTCTTCAGGGTTTGTATGTGGTCTCCCGGTTTGTATCTGCTCGTCCTGCTCGGCCTGTACATTCTTCCTGGCTGTTTCGGCGGATATCGCGGCCAGACGGGACAACGGTTTTTCTTCATATTCCTGAGAAAGGTTTTCTATGTATGCCTCTGGCTTCTCAACGCTTCCTCGCCTGGCAAGCTCGGCCTGTAAATACTGTTTGGCTGCTTCGGCGGCGATATTGGCCAGATGCAATTTTTCTTCGGTAACTTTACGCTCATTAAATTCGACCTGAAGCTGATCGATAACTGAATCCAATTCCTGTTTCCGCTGGGCAAGTTCAGACTGGAAGTTCGCCCTGGCTGCTTCGGCGGATATCATAAGCTGATTCAATTTTTCCTCAAAATCTTTGCGTTCGGTAAATTCAACCTGCAACTGCCCGATGACCGTCTCTAGCTCATGCTTCCGCTCAGCAAGCTCTGCCCGCAACTGTTCACTGACCGTATCGGCGGCGATCAGGGCTTGATGCAATTTCTCTTCGGCATCTTTGTGCTCAGTAAATTCAGCATTAGACTGTTCGTTGGCTTTGCCCAGTTCCAGAGTCCGCTCAGCAAGCTCATCCTGCAAATGCTGGTTGGCAGCTTCAACTGCCATCATGTCCTGATTCAATTTTTCTTCGGCATTTTTGTGATCATCAATTTCAGCACGGAGCTGCTCAATGATAGAGTCTAATTCATGTTTCCGTTCGGTAAACTCAGCCTGCATCTGTTCGTTGACAGTTTCGGCGGCAATTACGGCTTGATGCAATTTCTCTTCGGCAGCTTTGCGCTCGGCAAGCTCCTCCTGTAAATGTTGGTTGGCAGCTTCAACCACCTTCATGTTCTGATGCAATTCTTCTTCGGTATTTTTGAGCTCGTTAATTTCAGCCCGGAGCTGCTCAATGACAGAATCTGATTCCTGCTTCCGCTCGGAAAACTCAGCCTGCAACTGTGCGCTGACAGTTTCGGCAGCTATTACGGCTTGACGCAATTTCTCTTCGGCATCTTTGCGCTCGGCAAGCTCCTCCTGTAAATGTTGGTTGGCAGCTTCAACCGCCTTCATGTTCTGATGCAATTTCTCTTCGGCATCTTTGTGCTCGTCAATTTCAGCCCGGAGCTGCTCAATGACAGAATCTAATTCCTGCTTCCGCTCGGAAAACTCAGCCTGCAACTGTTCGTTGATAATTTGGGCAGCTACTTTGGCTCGATTCGATTTTTCTTCGGCAGCTTTGAGCGAGGCAAGTTCAACACTATACTGTTCGTTAAGATTTTCCAGCTCCAGCTCCCGCTCGGCAAGCTCAGCCTGCAACTGTTGGTTGGCAGCTTCGGCGGCTATCATGTCTTGACGCAAATTTTCTTCCGCTTCTCTGCGCTCGGCAAGCTCATCCTGTAACTGCAGCTTGGCAGCTTCAGCGGCTGCCATGTCTTGATGCAATTTTTCTTCGGCAGCTTTGCGCTCGGCTAATTCAACACGATACTGTTCGTTAAGATTTTCCAGCTCCAGCTCCCGCTCGGCAAGCCTGGCTTGCAACTGTTGATTGGCAACTTCGGCAGCTTTCATGTCTTGATGCAAATTTTCTTCGACTTCTCTGTGCTCGGCAATCTCAGCCTGTAACTGCAGTTTGGCCGCTTCAGCGGCTATTCTGGCACGATTCAATTTGTCTTCGGCAGCTTTGCGCCCGGCAAGCTCCGCCTGCAACTGCTGGTTGGCGGCTTCGGCGGCTATCATGTCTTGATGCAATTTTTCTTCGGCAGCTTTGCGCTCGGCAAGCTCAGCCTGCACCAGTTGATTGGCAGATGCGGCGGCTATCATGTCATGGATCAGTTTTTCTTCGGCAGCTTTACTCAGAGCCAGCTCACTCTGCAACTGTTGGTTGGCGGCTTCGGCAGCGATCGTGTCTTGTTGCAATTTTTCTTCGGCAAATTTTAGTTCTGCAAGCTCAGCCTGTAACAGTTGGTTGGCAGTTTCGGCTGCTACCATGTTTTGATTCAATTTTTCTTCGGCAGCTTTGCGCTCTACAAGCTCAGCCTGCAGCAGTTGGTTGACAGCTTTGGTGGAAACTACGTCCCGACTCAATTTGTCTTCGGTAGCTTTGCGATCGCCAAGTTCATCCTGTAACTGCTCTCTGAGAGCTTCGGCTGCAATTACGGCTTGGTGCAATCTTTCTTCGGCATCTCTATGTTCGGTAAATTCATCATGAGACTGTTCTTTGGCCTTTGCCAGTTCCAGCGTCCGCTCGGCAAGCTCATCCTGCAAATGCTGGTTGGCAGCTTCAACCGCCATCATGTCCTGATTCAATTTTTCTTCGGCATTTTTGTGCTCGTCAATTTCAGCCTGGAGCTGTTCAATGACAGAATCTGATTCCTGCTTCCGCCTGGAAAGTTCATCCTGCACCTGTTCGTTGGCAGCTTCAGCGGCTACCATGTCTTGGTGCAATTTTTCTTCGGCAATTTTTCGTTCGGCAAGCTCTGCCTGCAACTGTTGGCTGGCAGCCAGCAGTTTTTCTTCGGCTTCCTTACGCTCGGCAAGCTCAACCTGCAACTGTTCGTTGGCAGCTTCAGCGGCGACCATGTCTTGATGCAATTTTTCTTCGGTAACTTTTCGTTCGGCAAGCTCTGCCTGCAACTGTTGGCTGGCAACCATCAGTTTTTCTTCGGCTTCCTTACGCTCGGCAAGCTCAACCTGCAACTGTTCGGCTATAGCCTCCAATGCATGCTGCCGCCCGGTAAATTCATCCTGCAACTGTTTGTTGGCGGCTTCGGCGGCAATCAAGGCCTGATTTAATTTTTCTTCAGCATCTTTGTGCTCGTTAAATTTAACCTGCAACTGCTCGTTAGCACTCTCCAGTTCCAGCTTTCTCTCGGAAAGCTCGGTCAGCAACTGCTGGTTGGCAGATTCTGCGGCTATCCTGGCCTGCTCCGACTTTTCTTCGGCATCTTTGCGCAACTGTTCGGCGGCTATTACCGCTTGATGCAATCTTTCTTCGGCATCTTTATGCTCCGCATACTCAATCTGCAACTGTTCGTTGACACTCGCCAGTTCCTGCTTTCTCTCGGCAAGTTCAGCCAGCAACTGCTGATTGGTAAATGCGGCGGCGACCCTTGTCTGCTTAAATTTTTCTTCGGCCTCTTTACGCTCGGTAAATTCGACCTCCAACTGCTCGTTGACTCTCTTCAGTTCCAGTGTGCGCTCTGTAAGGGCCTGTTCCAGAATTTCGCTCTTTTGAAGAACCTCTTTCAATAGTTTGTTTTCAAAAATATCGTCCCCCACAGTCTGTGTCGCTGCTGCCAGTGTGGCAGCCGGCACGCTAAAGATATCACTTATTTGAGTCTCATGCTTAGACGGGAAAGCAGGCTCATCATTCAGGAGTGCATCCTGAAGCCCGGCTTCATCAGCATCCTGCTCAGGATAAGATGCTTCCGAACTCTCTTCAGACTCTTTTGCCTCTTCGGAACCGCTTATCTCCGGGTTATTCAGCCACTTTTCAACAACTTCGGCCAGATACTCTTTCTTTACCGGCTTAGCCAGATAGTCATTCATTCCGGCTTCAAGGCATTTTTCACGGTCGCCAGGCTCTTTGTTGGCGGTCAAGGCAACAATAGGCACATCATGATTGAGAACTTTGGACTGTTTGTCCCGGATTCTCCCGGTTACTGTCAAGGCATCCATCAGCGGCATCAGCCGCTCCATAAGCACCAGGTCATAATCTACCGCCTCAAGCGCGGCAATTGCTCTCAAACCATTGGGAGCAATATCAACCATGTAACCCAGGCTAGTCAGTCTGGTCAGCATCAACCGCTGGCTGATAAGGTTATCTTCGACCAGAAGGATACGGGGTCGCTCTTCTTCACTGTCGGGTAGAGGCGTTTGTGAATCGGGCGGAAGCCCTCTATCTGCGGAGATGTTCGCTATCGGAGTAATATTTGAAGGTTTGACGGCAATCGGCGGAGACCGGTGTGGAATGGCGGCATCCATGAATTGCTCGCCGCTGAGGATTCTTTCCAGCAGGGAGTTTATCTCCGTAACGAGCGTTTCCTCCGGCTGCTGCAGATCGGCAAATCCCTTGAAAAGACCCTCCTGCGGGGCGTCTTCGACATTGCCTTCATATAGCATGATAAATGCCGGCGCGTCGCTGCCGAGCATCCGCTTTATATGCCTGACAATGGAGTCGCAGGCAACGCCCGCAATCCGCTCCTGTATTATGACAGTGGCAGGTTTCGTTTCGAAAACTTCATTCAGACCGCTGTCGAAATCGACCGCGAGGTCGATCTCGGTCTTGATCAGTGGCTGGATGAACTTTTGAATCAGTTTTACTTTGGGATTATTTGATATGATGAGCAGGCTGTGCATGTCGACCCTTCGAGTCGTTTTGTTATTATCAATCAAGATGCAACAGGTAAAAATATCCGGCTGACCAATAGGGGTGACACTGCTCTAAAGAAACAGCTATTACGGCATTGTCCAGCTTGCCGGTTGCTTCATCTTGATCCAGTATCCCATACCTGGTTCGAAAGTTGTCAGGCTGTTCACCTGCCTGTTTGGTACGTAGGAGAGCCATTGGCCATCGCTCCAACCCCAGATGCTCTCTATTAACGTGGCAATCGGGATAATGGCATGATGTACCGCCTTTGAATGGGTTATGCACCCCACAAGATTCCAGCCTGCAACAAGTGATACAGGTTTGACCGATTGCCCGGCTTCCAATCCGCTCAAGGTAAAAGATACGGAGGGATTAGCCGGGTCACTACTCGCAGCGTCCCAGTGCAGTTTAAACAGAGCGTCGAGCCCGATCTCCTCTGTGCTACTTTTAGCCGCCTTCAGATGCTCCAAAGCAAAAGAGTTGACCCGCTCAAGCAGTTCGCGGTAAAGCGGTGCCTCCGGATCAGCCAGAAATGCCCGGAGCGAATTTTCAAATTCGATTTCAACGATCTTCGCCTGCGCAGACAGGTCACTTCCGTGCTGGTGCTGCATAGTCTCAGCAAGAAGCTCCTCCGCAGTCCGGTAATTGGCAGGTCGCTGGTAGATCCCGCCGGTTATCATAAGGCGATCATAAAACCAGCTTATCGCATCCTTTTTTATTGTTTCGCGGCGCTTGTTTGCTTCAAGGTCAAACCTTGCCCATTCCAGTTGCTGATGCATCTGCTCCGGCTTTACTCCGAAAGTAGAGCACCACTTCAGCGCGAGCGAGTCCTCAAGTCCTTCCTTCTCCCAATATGCACCAACCAGAGCAAAGGCAGGGGTTTCTTTAACTTTTACAACAGCAGATGCCACGTCCTCTTTATGGACAGCAGGAGTGACTTTCTCTTTTGGTGTGCTAGCGGTAAAGATGCATGGCTGTGAGGTCGGCAGTCCGGCTGATGGCCCCTTCGCCCGCCAGACAGGAGCATCCGAAGGCTGATCCTGCGACTGATCCCAGCCCCCTCTTCTTGCTCTTGAAGCGTATTTAGAACAGAGGTAGTTATTCATTCTATAGCTGAAACCGGCAGGGCTGAATCTGCTATCCCTCTTTTTGTCAAGGAGGTATAAATACCCATCCGTAACAAGTACGAGCAATGATTCACGGACCGTATGGGCATCAATAGCCAGCTCCCTGCGAATTGTTTCTACGTTTGAGCAGCCTTGGGCAACTTCATACAGATAGACCAGTATTCTGCCCTGATCCTTTGTAAGTGGCCTTCGCTTTGCATGGGTTGAGAGATCCTCTGCTTGAAAATGTGGATGAACGAGTGGTTGATACAGTGGCTTCTCTGCTGCTCTGGCGGCTTTTGGGGAGATAGTGGCTTCCTCCCTGACAGTATGAGCCGCCTTAACAACAGGGGTTGACTTAGCCGCAGAAGCCGTAATGGTAGCAAGGGTCGGTTTTTGATGTGCAAACGGAGCGACAGCAGGGGCATGCACTTTGGCTTGAGAGCCTGCCGGAGGTTTGGCTTTCCGCGAAAAAAAGTCCTCAATGTCAAGGTCATCATCGTCGTCATTGTCTATGGATTTGACAGGAGAAACAGGGGCAGGCTCCTCAATCAAAACCGGAGCGACAACAGTTTCACGCAGAGCGGTAGCGGGAACAACCGGAGCTACAACCTCACGCACGGCAGCAGCAGGAGCCAGCGGAGATTTGCCTTTCCGCGAAAAAAAGTCATCAATATTAAGGTCATCATCGTCGTCATTGTCTATGGATTTGACAGGAGAAACAGGAGCTGGCTCCTCCGTCAGAACCGGAGCGGCAACAGTTTCACGAGCGGCGGCAGCGGGGACTACCGGAGCTGCAACCTCACGCACAGCAGCAGGGACAGCAGGAGCGACGACCTCACGCACGGCAGCAGCAGGAGCTGCAACCAGAGCCGCAGCAGAAGCCGCAACCGGAGTTACAACAGTTCCATGCTCCTCTGCAGGATTTGACTTAGCGCCAGGAACCGCCATAGTAACAAGGGCTGGTTGTTGATATGCAACCGGAGTGAAAACAGTTTCACGAACGGCGGCAGCGGGGACGACCGGAGCTACAACTGTTTCACGCACAACGGCAGCGGGGACAGCAGGAGCTACAACAGTCTCATGCATTGTTACAGAATGAACGATCGGGATGGCAACGGTCTCATGCACGGTGGCAGAATGGGCAACAGGGGCTGGCTCCTCAGTTGGAACCGGAGCTGAGGATATCCCGCTTTTCCGCGAAAAAAAGTCCTCAAACTGACGATCATCAAGATCCGGATCATCCTGCTCATCGTTAACGGCATCCTTGAGGATATCAATGACCGGCAGTTGATCAGTCGATTCCCCCGGCGATAGGTCGTCCATCTGTTCGATCTCCAGCTCTTTAGTAGTATTTACAGCGTCAGCGGGGAGTGGCTGCTCCATTTCGAGCGGAGCGTCAACGGCTTCATACACAACCGGCTGTGGTTCATTCGATTGCTCCTCAGGAGTTTCGTTCGTCGGCTCAATCTTCGGCTCTTCATCCAGATGGTCTAATAACTCGATACTCCATCCTGTTGTCAGATTGCTTGATAAAGCCTCCAACTCTGCCAACTGTTCCTGATCCAGAACCTGTTCCTGTTCCTGTTCCGGCTCGTTCAGCTCGCTCTCTTCTGTTGGAGCAGCAACTTTTTGGTTGACATGAGGTTTCGTCGCCGCAGCATGTTTCTTGCTGAGGGCATTGGCGACAACATTTTTCTTGGTGGCGGAGGGAGCGACTCTGGTCACTACCTCTTTTTTCGCGGCAGGCGGGGCGGCAACCGGTGCAGCAGTCTCTTTTTTTGCGGCAACAGGGGCAACCGGCGTGTCGTCGTCAGGAAGACCAGGCTCGGTTGAAGCAAAGTTGTCATGCAGGCTATCAACAGCAGACTTGAGGCCGGGTTCGTCAAAGAACCGTGAAAACAGGGCGTCGAAACCTTTACCACCGCGAACTTTTGTCATTATAAGAGTCCTAACACTTCATTGGCAAGCGAGCGAAATTTATGACTGGCCGTGCATGAAGGAGAATGTCGTAATACTGTAATCTTTTGAGCCACGGCCTCTTTGATTTTTGTATCTGTATGAATGACTGTAGCAAAAACCTTGGCCGCAAATCTGCGCTGAATATGGTCGACTGAAGCACGGCTGATACTCGTTCGAGCATCAGCCTTGTTGATGACAGCCTTGAGGAAGCGTAATTCCGGGTTAACCCGCGCCGCAATTGAGCTAATCGCTTCAAGAGCGGCAACAAAACCATCCAGGGAGTAGCGACAACCGGCTTCGATCGGTATAATGGCACAATCACTGGCTATCAGGCTGTTGATTGTGTATAGCCCGAGTGACGGATTGTTGTCTATTATAGTGACATCATAATGCTCAGTGGCATATTTCCGAATGCTCTTCCTTAATATCTGATACGATTTTTTTACATCCTGGTAAAGGTCTACTTCCAGGTGGGATATCTGTGGAGAGTTAATTACTGTATCGATATCTTTATACGAAGTTCCATAAATGCACTCAGCAATGGAAGTTCCGTGAGCGTAAATATCATACAATGATTTTGGTTCGGCA
>Ga0247844_1008853_pt1 | contig 10763 bp, 3 predicted proteins | sample LaCtaG_FD_192421 | JGI IMG/M metagenome (GOLD analysis project Ga0247844, IMG submission 192421) | Freshwater microbial communities from meromictic Lake La Cruz, Castile-La Mancha, Spain - LaCruzMarch201714.5m_1 | ecosystem: Environmental > Aquatic > Freshwater > Lake | place: Spain: Castile-La...
CTGCTCGAAGCCGCCGCCAACTCCAAGGATGACCAAGCCCAATTCGAACTCGCCCAGTACTACCTGGGTGGAGGGGGGGCCGACAAGACCGACGACACCAAGGCCTGGGATTGGCTAAATAAAGCAGCGGATGCTGGCAACCCCAATGCGTTGGCGGCGCTCGGTTCCGTGCTCTTCGATGGCAAGAAATTCGGTTCCAAGGAAATCAAAGCGGATCCCGCCAAGGCAGTGGAGAAGTTCACCAAGCTGGCCGAACAAGGCGTTCCCGCCGGTTTGCGCACCATGGCCGAGTTGCATCAAGGTGGTCTGGCCGGAGTGCCCAAGGATTTCACCAAGGCTCTCGATTACTTCATGCGCGCCGCCCAGGGCAACGACGCCGTGGCTCAAGTGCGGCTCGCCTCATTCTATGACGGGGGCGTAGACCTGGACCCCAAGGACAGCAAGATCGAGGTCGCCCCCAATGCCGCAGCCGCGCTCGAACTGTATCGTTTGGCCGCGCAGAACAACGTGCCCTTGGCCGTTTACAATGTCGGCACTTTCTACGAAGCCGGTCGGGCGGTGGACCGCGACATGCAAAAGGCGTTCGCCTTCTTCCTGCAGTCTGCGGTGGATGGCTTCATCCTGGGAATGCAAAAGGCAGGGGTTTACTACCTGAACGGTGCGGGCACGCTCAAGGATCCGGTGGCGGCGACGAGCTGGTTCACCCGGACCGCAGCCGCCGGGCTTCCGGAAGGGCAACTCAGCCTGGGGCTGATGGCGGAAAACGGTCTCTACATTGGTTCGGCAGACGCCACTCCATACCGGACCGCCGCTGACCAGTATCAAAAAGCGGCCGATGCCCCATCTGCGGCGGATGCTCTCCGAATGGAAGCGCTCCTGCGCCTGGGCGGTCTCTATGCCCGCGGCCTGATGGTGGCTGCTGGCTCCACCGCGCAACCTGAGCCGGAAAAGGCATACAGCTACTTCAAGCAAGCTGCGGACATCGATCCCTCCAACGCGCTGGCCAAGTCCGTGCTTGAGGAAGTCGGCAAGCAGCTCAAGCCGGATCAAATCACCAAGGCTACCGCCGCTGCGGAACAGATGAAGAAGGACCGCGAAGCCAAGAAACAAGCAGCCGCAGCCGGACAACCGTCACCCGCCGCCGCCGCGACCGCCGCCGCTCCCGCCCCCGCCGCGACTGCACCAGCAGCGACTCCTGGCGCCCCGGCAACCACACCAGCAGCTCCAGCATCGCCGACCGCGCCGCCGGCCGAAGCGCCGAAGAAGCCCAGTGGAGGCTTCCGGATCCCTGGGCTGGGCCGCTAACTTGAAGTGCCGGTTGGAGGGTCTCTGGCTGAGAGTTGGCTTCTTCGAGACTCTCAGCACTCAGCCATAGACTCAACCCGATCTTGAAAGCCCGCAGCGTCGTCCCGGAACTGCTGGATTCGCTCCCACCGGACGATCCCGAGGCGATCCGGAGCCGGGCTGATCTGCGGTTGATCAATGGTTTGATGGGCAACTACCGCTGGTTCGAGCGGGTTTTGTCGTCGTGCCCTACGATCGGACCGGGGGCCCGAATCGTGGAGCTGGGAGCCGGCGACGGCACCTTGGCGCGCCGCCTTCTGGCACGTGGGCCTGGACTGCGTTACGAGGCGATCGATCTCGCCCCCGCCCCGCCGGACCTCCCCTCCGGCTGCACCTGGCACCAGGCCGACTTGTTCGAGGTATTGCCTCAGCTTTCAGGGGAAGCGGTTATCGCGAATTTGTTTCTTCATCATTTCCAGGACGAGCAGTTGCGCCAAATCGGCCGGATGTTGCGGCACGTTCCGGTCCTCGCGTTCAGCGAGCCTTGCCGGCATCCGCGCTTTCATTGGGGTGGCCACGCACTCGCCTTGCTCGGGATCAACCGGGTGACCCGCCACGATTTGCACGTGAGCATTGATGCAGGCTTCGCCGGCCAAGAACTTGCGCAGGTATTGGAGACTGGGGAAGCCGAGATCCACCGCTCAGCTCTCGGCGCGTATCGGCTCCTCAAGCGGCCTTGACTACCCGCCCCGATCACTTCGAGGACATCACGTACTCCCCTTGCCACTCATCCCCAGGGGGATCAGCCTTGAACGCGAGACAGCGACGGCTCATTACGAGCGAGGGATTATCCTTGGGATAAAGCTCCAGCTGGGCGGATATCGCAAACGCAGCCCGGGCGGCATCCCACTTGCGATCCAAATAGAGTTTGATGCCGGTTTGGTAGGTGCTGAGCCCCTTTTTCATGTCGGAACTCAGATCGGCCTCTAACCCGACCAGTTCAAACATCTCCACAGGCTTGCTCCGGCCCTTCACAATCAATCGGTCCAGGTAGCGAAAGTGGAGGTCGTCCTTGATCGAGCGGGAGAGCACCCGGGTTTCGTTGGTAACCATGGTGTAAACGCCATAGGCTTTCGCGCCGCTTTCCGTGCGGGCCGCCAAGTTTACGGTGTCCCCCATCATCGTGTAGTTGAAGCGACGCCGGGAGCCCATGTTTCCAATGATGGCCCGGCCCGAATTGAGACCGATGCGGGTTCTCATTTCATGAACCAAAGGGGGAAGTCCGCCGTCACGGGCCCACTTGTCACAGAGTTCCAACTGCCGCCGTTGAATCTCCACCGCCGCGTGGCAGGCCTCGTGAGCATGGCCGGCGAAGTGAATCGGTGCGCCAAACATGCCCACGATGGCGTCCCCAATGAACTTGTCGAGCGTCCCTCCGTGATCGTGGAGGATGTCCGTCATCTCCGTGAGGTATTCGTTCATCAGGGCCACGAGCTGATGAGGCGTAAGCAGCTCGGAGAAAGAGGAGAAGCCGGCGATGTCGCTGAAAAAGGCGGTGATTTCGGACTCATCCCCCCCCAGTTTCGGCTCTTCTCCGGAGGCGATCATCTGCTCCACGACGGTTGGGGCCACGTAGGTGCCGAACATGCCTTTGATGCGGGCCTTGGCGCGGGACTCGATGATCAAGCGTTGTACGGCAGCGGTGGTGTTGAGAATGGCGAACCCGGCGACCGGCCAGAAGATCGGCAATTGGAGGCTGGACCGCGCGAAAACGACGAACGCCACCCAGGTGTAAGCCCCCATCACCAGGAGGGGGACCGCGATGAGGAGCTTCACCGGAGCGTGCCGAAGGACGATGACTGTGCCCAAACCAAGGACCAGCCAGCCAAGGATGACAGGCCAAAGCGGACTGGAATGGATAAAATCCTCCTGAAGAATGTTATTCAGTGCGGCCAAATGAACCATCATCAAGGGGAACAAGGCGGAGTGCGGCGATCTCCCAAAATCGGATAGCCCCACTGCGGTTTGCCCGATCACCAGCACCTGACCTTCCACTTTGGGGAAATCCGCCGGCCATGGCTTGCCCTCGGCGGCCTGGATGAGGTTGGAGGCAATCCCCCAATAGGAGAAGATCGAGAAAGATTCCGGGCTACGGTAATTGATCCGCATGCATCCGTTCTCGCGAATCGGAATCGTAATCAGGCGATCCGCCGATTTTACCTTCACGAATCGGCCAATCTGGACTTCCGCTGAATCCGCATCGACTCCCTCCATCGCGAGGATCATTTGCAAAACCAAGCTCGGGAAGACTCGCGTTCCGCAACGAACGACAAGAGGCAATTCACGACGCATGCCATCGGGTCCGGGTTCCGAATCGACGAAGCCGGTGAGGGAACTGTCCCGGAGAATCTCGATGGGCAGCAGGGCGGTGTCTTGACCCGGGAGAGACTGGATGTGGCCCTGGACGGCAGTGATCGCTTTGGTATTGCCAATCGAATCGCCATCAAACACCTCCTGCAACGGGAGGGCCTGCGCACTGGCTCCAGTGATGGCCCCTGGATGAACCAATAGTTTGTCCCCAAACATCGTATCCTGGGAAGCATCCGGACTGGGTTCAGTGAACATCAAATCGAACGCGATGACCTTGGGCCGACGCTCGGAAAGCAAATCGAGAAAGCCCGCATGAACCTCGCGGGGCCACGGCCAACGTCCCCAGTGAGCGAGCGAGGTTTCATCGATGCCCACTCCGAGAATCCGGGAATCAGCCGGAGGATCGGATGCAGCCCGGGCTTGGAAACGCCAATCGAGCGTCAGATTCTCCAGCTGCTGGCCCGGTGACGTCCATGAGATGAGCAAAACAAGGCCGAGGACACCCACCGTGAGGAGCACCGGAAAACCTAGGGTTCGATGAGGCTTTTGCGGCATCGCAAACCATTCTGACCTAGCCTTGGCGACACGCGAAAAGAATCGAATAGAATTTGCTGGGCGAAAGCCCGATTTTAGTGTGAATTGGCCAGTTAGTCGCGTTTTCTTTAGATTGGAATGCTCATGAATATCAATCGCTTGCTCTGTTCGTGCTTATGCCTTCTGGCAGCAAGCTTGCCCCTGACTGCCCGGGCGGTCGATGGCAAGATCTCCGTCGCAGTTGGCACAGTGACATTGCTACCAGGTGGCGGTGGTGCCGCCCGCCCGCTGGTGGTGGGCGATACGGTCCCGGTCGGCTCAAGCGTCAAGACCGGAGCGGCGTCGCGGGCCGTGGTGGTGCTGACGGGGCAGTCTGCGGTCCGGATCGCGGAAAACTCGGAGGTGCTCATCGAAACATTGGAAGCCTCGGACACCAATCCCAAGGTCCTCCTCGATTTGAAAGCCGGCAGCTTGGGAGCCTTGATCAAGCCCCAGGCCCAGACGGCGATGGACTTCAAGGTGAAGACTCCCAGCGGGGTGGCGGCGGCGCGGGGCACGTTTTTCTCGGTGGCCGTGGAAGACGGCAAAGGCTATGTCCAGGTGAAGGAAGGGAAGGTCGACGTCAGTCCGGCGGACGCCAAGGTGACTGCGCCTCAACCGGGCCGTGCCACCGTGGTCATCGGCGATGTCCGGGAAGTGCCCCCAGGTGCGGCCGAACGCCCTCTGAAAGTGGGCGACACGGTCCAACAGGGAAGCACGGTGCGGACTGGAGGAAACTCCCGTGCGGTGGTGACGATGACCTCCAATTCTGCGGTGCGGATCGGCCCAAATTCCGAGGCCGTGGTCCAAGAACTGGTGGAATCCAAGGATAAGCCGAAGGTCCTGCTCGACCTGAAGACCGGATCGATGGGGGCCCTGATCGATCCCGAGGTGAAGGGAAAAATGGATTTCAAGATCAAGACGCCGAGCGGCGTGGCCGCCGCACGCGGAACCTTCTACTCCGTGGTGGTCGAACAGGGCAAGGGCTTCATCCAAACCGAGTCCGGCGAAGTCCAGATCATTCCATTGGCCAAATTCGAAGCCGATCAGCAGGCCGCGCCAAAGACCAACTGAACCCCTTCCCCCGCCCCTTGATTCGCAGACTCATGGCAATGGATGCCCGTCACCCAGCTCCCGGCAAGTGCTTGGTTTGGGCCGTCTCCGTCTTGGCCCTGATCGGGGGACAGGTCCCCATTTCCGCCAATCCGGCCGATCCCCAAGTCATCCGGGGATCTGCCAAGTTCGATTCCTCGACCGCAGGCTTGCTCAAGGTGCTGCAAGATTCGGACAAGGCGATCATCGACTGGCGCACCTTCTCCATCGCGGCTGGGGAAACGACCCAATTCATCCAACCGAGCGACCTTTCTGCGGCCCTCAACCGGGTCACTGGCGGGCAAGTCTCCATGCTGGAGGGGGCGCTAAAAGCCAACGGCCGGATTTTCCTCCTCAACCCCAACGGTGTGATCGTGGGTCGATCCGGCAGCATTGATGTCGGAAGCTTTGTGGCTTCCAGTTTGGATATCGACGATGACAACTTCTGGAATGGCGGAGATCTGCACTTCCAGGGCAAATCCGAGGCTCCCGTAATCAACTTGGGCGAAATCGGGGCTTCCGGCGGAGACGTGTTCCTCATTGGATCATCCGTCCGCAACGAAGGCAGGATCCGGGCACCCAAAGGCACGGTCGGGCTGGCTGCGGGGAATGATGTGCTCATCGCGTCTTCAGGGGAAGAGCGCGTCTTCGTGCGGGGAGCGGCTGGTGGCAAGAAGGCGGTGGGTGTCGACAACAAAGGAGTGATCGAGGCGAATGTGGCGGAGTTGAAAGCGCATGGTGGCAATCATTACGCCTTGGCGATCCGCAACGAAGGACGGATCGCCGCCACGGGAATCACCCGGCAAGGAGGGCAAGTCTTGTTGCGAGCCAACGGCGGCAAGATCCAGTCGAGCGGAGTGCTCCGTGCTCGGAGGATCGGTGGCGAAGGCGGGACGATCAAGATTGAAGCAGGCCCGGGGCCTGACAGCCGAGTGGACCTCTCTGGTTCTGCCGATGCAGCGGCCGAGATCGGAGACGGCGGAGACATTGCCATCACCGCAACGGACATCTCTGTGGCGTCGGGGGCAACGATAACTGCGGCGGCCGGTCCGATCGGTAACGGCGGGCAGGCCTTGCTAATCGCGGAGAACCGCTTGGACTTTCATGGCGTCGTTTCGGCCCGTGGCGGCGAGCTGGGCGGGAACGGTGGGTTCGTGGATCTATCGGGCAAGCGGGAGCTCTTTGTGGATCACCTGACTCAGCAAGTTGATCTCTCCGCGCCGGGGGGGAAGGCGGGCCTGCTTTTGTTGGATCCGATCGATATCCAGATCCTGGCCGGCACGGGTGGAGGCGGGGTCGCGGGCACGACGATCTACGCGGATGACATTTCCAGCTTTCTGAATACCGCATCGGTCACCATCACAACCACCGCCGGGGCGGGCAACGGCGATATCAGCATGCTCACCGGTTCGGCGATCAACTGGAACAGCGCGAACAGCCTTTCCTTTGTCGCGGACCGGGACTTTCAGATGATTTCTGGAACAACCATCAATGCCAGCGGACTTGGATCGTTCTCGGTCACGGCGGCGCGATCGATTTCGCTCGAAGCGTTGGCCTCGATCACCACGAGCAACGGCAATCTCAGTCTCTCAGCCAATCAGCAGGTGCTGCCCACATCGGGCAATTTCATCGGAATCGACCTGAACAACGCAGTCGTGCAGACTACGGGAACCGGCAGCCTCACCATCGCGGGGCGTGGCGGTGACGACGCGGCAGGGTTTCAAGCTGGCGTGCAGGTCCGCAACGGCGGGGATATCATCGGCGGAACCAGCGGACCGGCGTCGATCACCGGGACGGGAGGCAATTCAAGTGGGGGCGGCAACCGGGGCGTAAATGTCAACGGCACGGGATCGACGATCCAATCCATCGGAGGAACCCTGCTGGTCGAGGGAGTGGGCGGAGGCTCTGGCACCAGCAGTTCCAACAGCGGGGTGGCGATTAGTTCGGGAGGGATCATCTCCAACACCGGAACTGGGGTGGGAGCGACCGTTACGGTGCGGGGAACGGGTGGCAATCTTCTGGGAAACTCGGGAGCTTCGGGAGCCAACCATGGGGTGGACGTGAACCAGGGCGGCAGTACCATCACCTCCGCCGGAGGCGCAGTTCTCGTTGAGGGAACGGCCGGAGGGAACCTCGGGAGCAGCTACAATGCCGGAGTATTTGTCAATGGCGCGGCGGCGATCACCAGCACAGGGACGGGATCTGGTGCCACCGTAACCGTCGCCGGGACAGGCGGCAACCCTGGCGGGATCGGCACCTTCAATGTGGGGGTTTGGGTCAATGGAACCAATGGGAGGGTATCTTCCTCCGGTGGAGCCATCGCCGTCAACGGGATCGGAAGCAGCCTTTCTGAAGCGGTGCTCTTGGAGAACACAGGTGCGATTGCTTCAGGCGGGAACGCCAACGTCACCGTGACGGCCGACAGCCTCAATCTAACCTCCGGCACGATCAACTCCGGCACGGGCACGACTACGATTCTCAACCGGACGGTCGGGACCCTGATTGACCTGGGCGCAGCCGACATCCTTTCCGGAGGGCCCCTAACCCTGGGCCTGACAGACGCGGAGTTGGACGGGATCAGTGCCGGACTCCTGCAGATCGGGAACAGCAGCAGCGTATCAATCGCCGTCAGCAACGCCATCAGTCACGGGAATCATCTCTCCCTGACCAGCGGAGCCGGGAGCACGGTCAATCAAGCCATCACCATGGCGCTCGACAAGAATCTTACGCTCACCGCCGTGGGCACGATCCATCTCAGCGCCAGCAGTGCCGATCTTTCGACGGCGGGAACTGGCGCCATCTCCATGACCACGGCGCGGAACATCCTCCTCGGGAGCGGCTCCTCGGTGGTGACGGCAGACGGCAACCTGAGCCTTTCTGCCAACCATCAGCTCATCGCCACCAGCGGGACGTTTGCCGGGATTGAAGTCAATGGAGGGAGAGTGGAGACCACGGGAAGCGGCGACCTGAGCCTGTATGGACGGGGCGGGAACACTGGAGACGACAACATCGGCCTCAAGGTGACCGGCGGCGGGCAGGTGATTGGCGGCACCTCGGGCATTTCCTTGATCACCGGGTTGGGAGGCATCTCGACCGGCTCGGGCAACATCGGCGTGGAGATCACAGGCGCGGGGTCGATGATCAGTTCGAACGGGGACAACGTCGTGTTGGCGGGCGAAGGCGGCGGGACCGGCGCAACTTCGGGAAGCAACAGCGGTGTCTTTGTCAGTACCGGCGGTACGATCACTTCGGGCCTGGGCAGCGGAGTTTCCGTGACGGGAACCGGCGGCGGCAGCGGCGAGGGAGACAACAACAAGGGCGTGTGGATTACCCAGACAGGAACTGCCGGAATGATCACCTCGGGCGGGGGTTACGTGGATGTGGTGGGAACGGGCGGCGGCACTGGCACGAGCACGAACAACCAAGGCGTCGATTTGGCAGGGGCCAGCACGATTCTTTCAACAGGCGGTGGGGCGCTCACCGTGACTGGCACCGGCGGCGCGGACACCTTGACCCAGGCCATCCGCTTTTCGGGAACGGTTTCGACGGCGGGTAACCAAGCGATCACCCTGATCACGGACAGCTTTCACAGCAGCGGCGGGACGATCAATAGCGGCACGGGAACGACCACGATCCGGACGCTCAGCAACGGGCATTCGATCAATCTCGGCGGAGCGGACGTGGCCGGCAGCACCCTAGGGCTGACCGATGCCGAGCTGGACCGAATCACGGCGGGGACACTCCAGATCGGCAACGGCTCGAGCGGGGCGATTACGGTCTCCTCGCCGATCACCCACGGGAATAGTCTCTCCCTCACGAACGGGGCGGGAATCACCAACCTGGCGGCAAATCTCGCCACGACGGGCAAGGGGATAACCTTCAACGGCGATGTCATCCTGCATACCGACATCCTCATCGACTCCACCAATGGCGGAACCGCCGGTGACGGTGCCAATGTCTCGATCACCGGTGGGATCGAGGGATCAGGTTCGGCTCAGAAGCTCGCAATCAACGCGGGCACGTTGGGCTCCATCAACCTCCAGGATGCCGTGGGGGAGGACGACTTCATCGGCGATGTCGATTTGACCTCTGGCGGCCTGACTCTGGGCAACACGCTTAATTCCCAGGGCAACATCAGTTTCCTGACCGACTCCCTCAGTTTGGCGGAGACTGTCTCTGGAACGGGTACCTTGCTCATCGCGCCCCGGTCCCCTTCTGGATCCATCGGAATCGGCGGAGCCGTTGGCACCCTGCAGCTTGACCCGTCGCTATTGGACGAGGGCTTCACGTCGATCAGCATCGGCAATAGCAACACCGGCACGATCAGCCTGCACGCCTCAAGCTTCGCCGATCCGGTCACCTTCACGGGTTCCCGATTCAACGTGTTCGGCCAAGTCTCCGGCACAGGCAACGCTTCCCTCACCTTCGACGGAAACACCGGCGAAACCACCTATCTCGGAGCAAACCTCGTGACGGAGGGGCAGGCGATCACGATCGACGACAGCGTGATTTTGCTCTCCGATGTGCTGCTCGACACCACCACCAACAACAATCCGGGCGGCGCCAACGTCATGGTGACCATGGGCATTGAGGGCGACAGCTCCCCTCGGAATTTCCAGATCAACGCCGGCACCGGGGGGGCGATCGAACTTCAAGACGCCGTGGGGGCCGGAGGGTTCATCATCGACATCGACTTCGCATCCAGTCAACTCACCCTCGCCGACGCCCTGACGGCCCAAGGCAACATCAGCCTCCTCACGGACACGATTTCTCTAAACGGTGCGGTCACAGGCAACACGCTTCTCATCGCTCCTCAAACGACGTCCCGGGCGATCGGAATCGGTGGTGCCACTGGCGGCCTTGAGATTGATACGATCGAATTGGGGCACCTGAGCGATGGCTTCTCCTCGATTCAAATCGGGAACAGTTCCACCGGCGTCATCACGATGAACGCAGCGACCTTCCAGGATCCAGTCACCTTTACCGGCTCGGACATCGAAGTGAACGGGCTGCTCGCCGGAGATGACGATGCCTCCCTCACCTTTGCCGGTCCGGCCAGTCTCGGTGCCAACTTGCGCACCAACGGCAATGGGGTGAATTTCAATGAAGAGATTACCCTTTTGGCCAATGTCCTCGTCGATACCACCCAAAACGGCGGCGCGCCAGCGGGCTCCAACATCGCCATCACCGGCACCGTCAACGCCGACCTCGCCTCCAACCTGCGCAACTTCACCCTAAACGCAGGGAGTTCGGGCACCATCGACATCGACGGCGCCATTGGGAATTCCCAGGCGATCCAGGACATCGATTTTCGGTCCGGAGCGTTGCTCCTGGGCGGCTCCCTTACCGCTCAAGGCAACATCAGCCTCCTCACCGACGCGATCGCCTTGAATGGAAACGTCACCGGAAACATCGGTGGAACAAGCACCTTGGCGATCACTCCC
>Ga0247844_1008854_pt1 | contig 10762 bp, 14 predicted proteins | sample LaCtaG_FD_192421 | JGI IMG/M metagenome (GOLD analysis project Ga0247844, IMG submission 192421) | Freshwater microbial communities from meromictic Lake La Cruz, Castile-La Mancha, Spain - LaCruzMarch201714.5m_1 | ecosystem: Environmental > Aquatic > Freshwater > Lake | place: Spain: Castile-La...
AATAAATGAGTTGGATCATTAGGGTCTCCTAAGAAATTAGCAACACATAAATTTCTACCTTGAGTAACTAAAGATGATTTCAATAATGAAAATGAAACCATGATGTTATTCATAATACAACATTGTTGAAACTTTAATAAAGATTGTGTGTAATGAATAGAACACTCACTGTGCACAGGAGTTGCTACATAGAGTCTAGTTGTAGGTCTTCCTAAATTAACAACTGTTTTATTTTCTTCATTTACTTTTTTAAACCAAATAGGTTTACTTGAGTCTTGCATTGATTGCTCCTTGTAAAAATTTATTCCAATAACTCTTTCTTGAATCCCATAAATAAAACTTGTTTGTATAATTTATTTGAAATTGTAAATGTTCTTTAACATAAGGTTCATGTAATTGAGTTGCAGCTGCTTCAATGGTTGATGCAAATGTTTTAGCTAGTTTTACAAAATCTTTTTCATAAGGTACATAAGCAGCAAACTCTGCACATGTTTCAAATAATGCACCATAGTCTGTTGTAATACAATAAAGTCCGGCAGCCATTGCTTCTATTGCAGCAATACAAGATGTCTCTTCCCAGATGTTTGGATAAACAAACATATGATAATTTTTTAAATTATCTTTTATAAACTCATTAGGTTTATAACCAATGTAGTTTACATTATTTAATGTTTTTGCTTGTTCATATAAATCTTTATATCGATCATCATTAGCTGATTTAAATTGATCTCCATATACTTGTGTTGAAGAATAAACATCTAATTGAATAAGAGGATTCTCAACTAATTGCATGGCCGCAAGTAATACGTTCAAACCTCGCCACGGCGTTGAAGTATAAATTAATTTGATTGGATCACCTTTTTTATAATCTAAATTTCTAGGTTCAATTATATTAATTGCATTTTTTATAACTACAGACCTATCCGTTGGAATATCAAACATCATTCTATATTTTTCATAAGACCAATGTGAATTAAATACATACCAATCATACTTGTTATGATTGTCTTTATTTTTAAACCAAGGTGCTAAGTTAGGTTGATCGTATGAATTTTGTTGCCAAAGAATATTAATTTTTGATGAATGTAGAGGTATTTTTTCCGGTACAGATGTTGTTATTTGAACTTGATCTAGTAAATTTCTATCTACATGTCTTTCTAGAAACTCCATTTGAAGTTCCGTTCCGCCTCTTGGATTCATTTTTTATTCATTATTTTCTGCATTAAACTTAAACCCTCTGGACTTATCTTAACTAATAAATCTTTCTGTAAATCTTCTATAATGTTTTCTTTTAGAAAATCTTCCATTGTTTTATATGTCTTGCCATTTTTTTTACTTCTTATTATTTCTTCTGTCTTACATTCTATCTTAGGTAAATTATCCATTTTCTCCGGTCCTTGTTAACAGAGCGTAAGATATTTGTCCAGATATTTTACCAGCATTATTTGATTGAAATTGTAAATAGTCTCCTTCTTCTAATACTAAAGCATTATGAACTGCATTATCATGTGAATCTGCAGGAACATTAGTATGATAAAATTTATAATCTGTTGATGTAGAAGCATCATGAAAAAAATAATCAACTTGCACTGCAGCATTATGATCATTAGTTACAGCTATTTCTTTTAAAATTGCAACACTTGATGTGTTAATATTTAACACCGTAGTTAAATTAGTTGTGGTTAAATCGTAACCTTGATTTTTATAATTGATAGCCATTATTCTGTAGGTCCACTAAATATAAACCAACTAAATGCTTCTAGTTCATCTTTTATTTCTTTTTGAAAAGAAAAATTTAATTGATCTTTAAGTGTGTTAATTGATTCTAAAATTTGTCTTTGATTATTTACATCATACTCAGGTGTAGGTTCTGGTATGTATGCTGTTATTTTTGCCATTATCTTCTTCCTCCTGCTTCAATGTCCAATCTTAAAGTTCCGTATCTCCAAGTTTCATCAAGAGCATCATTTTCTATTTTTAAACTTACCTGTCTTCCTCTCACACGTGTATCTACTTTATCAGTTGATGAAGTAATTGTAAATGGTCCTGTAATTAAAGGTGGTGTTGTAGAAGGTGTTGAATTTGCATTAGCAGGATAATCTCTAAAGAATAATGTAATTTTTGCATTACCTGATAAATCTTTAAAGTCTGGAATAAATCTTTTAACGCGCATAATTAATTGACCATCTCCACCTAAACCTTGTTCTGAAATATCATAATCTCCTGATTCTATAAAAGCTGCAATTAATGTTTTAACACCCGTTGCAGATACTTCATTAACTCCCGTTTCATGTTCCCAGTATTTAGTTGCTCCATTTAAATTACTTACACCATTAATAGTTGGAAATGTTGGAGTGTTAGTTGAATAAAATTCTGTTGCATAAGGTAAATCAAATGTGGATGCATCTGCATAAGTTGTTCTTGCTAATGATCCTGTCGTCCAAGTGTTTTCAAGATAATTATAAACTACGTTTCTATCAACCTGTGTTGATCCTGCTTTTGCATAATTCCAACCTACTTCATTGTATAATGAGTTATGATAACCATATGTTATTTGACTTGCATCAAAATTAAACCCTAAATTGTCTCCAGAATCTGTAAATACAAAGTCTTCAACTAACGATGGCAACTGTTTAACCGTTCCATCATAGACAAAGAATCCACCACCAAATCCAATCCAAAACACGGCACCCTGTGCATAAACCATAGCATGTTGACCAACGCATCCGCAGTTCGTTCCAACTTGTCTTACAGAGAATGTAAATGGAGGGCCAACAAATTGAATAACATAAGCAGCAACATCAGTAAGTACAAAGATATAATCTTTACCTTGTATAGCTCCGATAATCTCGTTACCCGTATCTAGTCTAAATGTTCCTGCAGTGTTAGTTACTGTTGGTGAATAAGTATTAATGTCTTCTTGATTTGAAAATCTTATAAACATTGGATCTTGTGTTGATGGTGTTCCAATGGTTGTCTCTGTTCCCATTAAAAATAAATGTCTATCTCTATCTGAAACAATGCTCATAACAGAAGCCGTTGGTGCACCAGATACAATAGTTGCTCTTGTTGATGTGGCTCCAGGAGTTGCAGGGTTCCAAGTAAATGTTTGACCATTCTTAATTGTTGCAACTAGAATCTGTCCAAAGTTATCGAGTGACCAGGATCCTGGTGCAAGTGTTACACCTGCAGTATTTGATTCTTCACCCCAATCAACCCAAGATGTTGCATCAGTTACTACTGCATTATCTGAGTGTGATGCAGCGGTAGATCCATTTACACCTCGAACACAACCTGTAAAAGTAGTTGAAGTTTTACCTGAATAAGTAATTAATTCTGTATCAATATCTATTCGACCGGACGTTGGAAATGCAGCAGTTGAATCTACAGTAATTGTTGTAGCTGAGTTGTTAAGATTTCCATCTAATAATGTTGTAACTGAAGTTGGAATAGTTCCACCCCAATATCCAGTGCCATAACCATAAGCAGGTGTTTGAAAATTAGGTCCGATAATAACATAAGGAGTTGTAGTAATAGTACCTCCAGCCGTTACACCGGTTCCTGTTTCAGCAGTTGCCATAGTGACTGTAAAGGTTCCTGATGTTGGAACTGTTTTAACTTCAAAAGTATTTGTTGTAAAATCTGCAGAGGTATATCCAGTTGTAGGTGAACCTGGAGTTGTAACAGATGTAAATATAATATAATCACCAACCTCTAAACCATGACCTGCTTTATTAATAGTGATCGTTGTTGAACTTGTTGTAGATGTATAGGTACATGAAGTTAAAGCCGTGCCAAGAGGTGTAATATCAAAGAACTGACCCTGATAATAAATAACTAATAATTTAGAAGTACCAATAGCTGCATATTTTTTACCATCTAATGCAGTCCAAGTAAGCTGGTCGCGCGCGACGCCCGCGAGGGTTTTATTAACTAATTCTTGCCAACCACCTATTTTCTGTGGTTCTCCATAACGAAACCTAACATTATCACCATCTATCCATTGCCCTTCGGCTCCGGTTGCAGTTTGTTGTTTATTGAATCCTGGCTTAAATTGTATCTTCTGTAAAGGCATAAGCCTTCCTTTATATAGATTATATTAGTAAATGCACTACTTTTTTGGCAATATTATATTCCATTCTATGCTTTTAATCAATTCTTCTAATTTTACTTCTTTTAAACTATATTCTTTCATATATTTAATAAGTTCTTGAGTATCAACTAAAATCCAATTTTGATTATCTTCAAATAAGACCTTATCTGCCTGACTTTTAGAATTTATAAGTTTACCTTTTTTATCATTAAAATCATTTAAAAATCTTATATCAAATTTTAGATATTCATTAGAAATACGATCTATAATACCTGAAACTTGCCATTGAGAATTATCTAAATTCCATTTAATATTTGAGAGATATTGATTAACAAATTCTATATTCATGAAATGAATATAATTTATTTAACTAAATAATTTTTTTATAAAACCTTTAAAACTTTTTTCTTCGTAATATTTAATACATTCCGCAATGGTTTGCTGTCTTATATACTCGTCTCTAATTTCTTGTAACGAGGGCTTTGGTAATTCACTATCCCATCTATCTATAATGAATGTTCCTCCAGCGGAGGTAAGATCATGACTTACACCTGGTGCTAAAGACTTCATTACTGTATTGATACCCCAAGAAAAACCATTCTCGTTTGTATAAGCTTTAATAGTTTCTTTTATAGATAATTTTTTAACTATCATAATGATAATGTCCAGTTGTTATATATTTTGTTTCTGTTTTAGATGGAATTCCTCTATGAGTAAATGTCCAATCAGTACCCCAAATAAGTGTTAATCCTTTTTCAGGTTTAATTTTTAGTTTTTGATAAAAGAATTCAGTTTCACCACCATCATTAACATTATTAAGATAAGTCATAAAAGTTAAATGTCTTAAAGAAGAACCAACATTATGTCTTTCAGTATGCCAAGCATGGAAACCTTCATTTGGTAAATATCTTTGAAGATTAAATGGTTTTAAACTCCAAGAACTTTGACCAATATTAGAATAGATATATTGTTTTTGATATTCTTTAATTACAAAATATAGATGTGTTAAATATTCTTTTATAACTGGAACTTGAAAATCTATAATATATAAATCAGTAGAATCTTTTTCTGATTTTTTTACTTCACCTTTAGAACCAATTTTACCTTTAAATTTATTAGGATTTGTTTCAAAATAATTAATAAGATTATCACAAAGTGAATCGTTATTTATATACCAACCTGAAATAAAATTATTTAATTTATTTACAGAATGTTTTTTAAGAATCATTATTTAAATTGTTTTCCAGTTACCCAAGTTACTAAAGAATTTCTTGTCCCTTTAGTTACTGGCATAACTTCATGTAATACATAAGAAGGAAATATTATTAATGTTCCTTGTGTCTTATCCATTAAGGTTCCTTCATCTCCATCATAAAGATAAAGTTCGCCACCTTCATATTCTTCAGGATCTGTAAGTTGAATAGATATAGATAATTTTCTAACTGGTATATTCATTCCTCTATCAACGTGCTTACCATATTTACCAGATGGAGCTTCATAGTTAGTAAATTGAAATCCTTCATTTAATCCAAATAGATCAAATTTAAAAAATCTTTCATTTAGATTTAATGTAATGTCGGTAACTCTGCGAAATACCCAATCCATAGCATCAACAGAATATAACCAAGATATTTTACTATTTCTTACATCCTTTGTTTTATCATCATTAAAAGTTGTTCCTTTAATTAAACCTTTATTTTTTGCAATATTGATTATTGTTTGACACTCTTCTTTTGAAAATGCATTGTTCCAAAATGCGTAAAATTCAATTTTATCTAATTCAAAATTCCAAGATGAATTTTCAAATTTAGGTTTTTTTGTTACTTTAGACATTCTTTCTTTTATTTTATGGTTTTAGTATACTAACTATTTATCAAATCCCAAGATAAAGTCAATTCATTCCATCTGTATATATCCATAATAGGTTCTCCTAATGCACTAGTTCTATTTTGAGTATATGTAATTGGCTTTACTATTGGTGGATTCCAAAGACAAGTGTCTTCATTTAATACCCAAGAATTATAAAGTTTAGGTGAAATAAAAGCATTTCTATCTTCATCATAAGTATACCCTACCCCTGCAAAGTTTTTTCTAAAAGGAGTACCACCTAATCTATGAACTCCTCCTACTGTATTATAAGAAGTTTGTTTCCAAATAGCATTTGGTTCATTATATAATGTTCTTAAAAATTGAATACCAATAGATTCTTGTTCTACTCCATTTGAATCTTTTAATACTTCATTAACAACAGAAACTACCGTTGTTACTATGTTGTTAATATCTAATTTTGCAAAGCTTGCCATTATGCTGTGTAACTCCCTGAACCATTAAATACTAAAATTTTATTACTTCCTGATGTGGATTGTGTTGGTGAACCTGTTACAGTTCCTGAAAAACTTGAAAGGGGCATACTTAATATAACAATACCTTTTCCTCCGGCACCACCATTGCCTCTTACGTTTCCAACATCATTAGAACCTCCACCACCACCGCCACCACCAGTATTTATAGTTCCAGAAAATCCATTACAAGCGGGTGAAGAAGTTGAGTCTGCACAACCAGGACCACCCCCACCAGTTCCTCCTGAAGTTTGAACTCCCGTATTTTGTGTGTTTGAACCAGCACCTCCACCACCACCTCTTGTAACTGATGAACCAGTTATTGATGAAGCTGTACCATTTCCTCCATTACCTCCAGTAGTTTGAGTAGCTGCATTTGCTCCAACAGCACTAGCACCACCACCACCTCCACCTGATGCTCTATTAGTAACTGCATTGCTTCCACCATTATTTCCTTGACTGGGTGATGTGTTTGGAGTGTTTCCTGAACCACCACTAATATTACCTGGTCCACCACCATTATAACCACCAGCACCACCTCCTGAACCACCATTAGCACCAGCAACATCTTCTGTTCCTCCATAACCTCCTCCTGCAGAAGTTATTGTTGTTAAACCAGTTCCTGAAATACTAGAATTTGAACCTGACACACCAGCACCAGCAGGTGAACCACTTCCATCTACACCCCCAGCACCACCATCTCCAACTGTTACTGTAATTACTTTTGTTGCTGTTATTGATTGAGTTGATGTTCTAAATCCACCCGCACCACCTCCTCCAGCTCCAAAACAATGGTTTCCACCTCCATTAGCGACAGAACCAGCACCTCCTCCACCACCTATAACTAAAAATTCGATATCGTATGGATATATTGGTTTCCCACTCGTCAATCCAAATCCTTTTGCTGATCCAGCTCCGCGTGTTGATTGTAAAGGCATTCTTTCTACTCCTTATTTAAATTGCGTTAATGCTGCTAAAATTGTGTAAGTTGATGCTGCTGTTTTAAGAGCTGTGTAAGTGTAGACATCATTAGATGAAGCGTTTCCAGCTGTTGGAGCACTTCCACCTTGATAAACAACTGTAACGTTTGTTGTTGTTCCATCAACCTGTACTACGTTGTTATAAAATGTTGTGTTGCCTTGTTTTGTGATTAACGCAACAGTTACAGATTCACCTGTATTTAAAACTGCATTTAATGCATTAGATGCATCACCTCTTAAATTAACTGTAAAGTTTGCACCTAAGTCAACGTTTTGAAAATAAACAGCTTGAGTAAGTACGTCATATGTAAATGATGTTATGAAAGTTGTAGAAATTGTTGCACCTTCAAATACACCAAATATTTTAGTCTCACCATTATTTGTAATTCTTCCAGTTCCTTTTGGTGTTAAAGTTATACCAACATTAGTGTCACCACCTGTTGCTGAAATAGCTGGAGCGTTTCCTGTTGCCGCGTTTGTAACGGATATTTCATTTACTGCAGATGCTGTGGTTGCAAATTTAATTTGCTCATTACCATTTTCATCGCCAATAAAATTACCACTATCAATTAAAATATTTTTTGCATTAGTATCTAAGTTTGCAGCTAATTGTGGAGCAGCGTCATTTGATAATTTTCCAATGTTAGAATCTACAACATCAGTTCCATTTAAATATAAAAGTTTTGTTCCTTTATCTGTTGCAGAGAAAGTAACTCCTGTTTGACCTGCAACTTTTACTGTTACAGTAAAAGCACCTGATGTGCTATTTTTAATTACATAAACTTTTTCATCTGGTCCTGTTGCATCTGAAGGAATAGTAACATCTACGTTTCCTGTAATAGTTCCTGAAAGTTCTAATACTGCATTTTTACCATTTGAAAGAGCACCATTAGTATATGTTAATGTAACTCCTGTTGTTGCATTTAATGCAACCGATTCATAACCAGCAATTGCTTGTTGAAGAATAACTAAATTTGTATTTGTAATATCACCCCATGTACCGGCGTTTTCGCCTGTAACTTGGATTTCTAGTTTAAGGTCTGTTGAATAACTTGATGCCATAATTTTATCCTTATTTGTTTATTTTATTAAATTTATGCGGCTGTGTCAATCTCTGTCCAAGTAACAACAGTTCCGGTGTTAATTTTAGTCCAGCTTTGAACACTAGCGCTATTTTGAGATATAGTCAATATATTTCCTGTAGCTTCTACTACAACATTAGCACCAGCAAAAACAACCCCTAAATCTAAGGTTAATCCTATTCCTGTAACTTCTGCAAGGGTAAGTGCTTCTCCAGAAGCTGTACCTTGGCCTATATTTAATTGTTCACCTGTAACCTCAACATTTCCTGTTCCAATAATAACTGTACCAAGATCTAAATCTACAGTCATTCCAATGCCTGTTACTATGGCATCTGGCGAAGGATCTACAGTTCCTTCAGCAATAGACATTGTAATATCTACTTCTGATTCATTCCAAGGATCTAATCCCCAACCAACTATACCCCAACCAACTTCTGCAATTGAAGATACTTCAACAGTTACATCAATTTCAACATCTTCATCACCTTGAGATATATTTAATTCTTGACCTGTAACAGATACTGATTCCCAAAGTCCTTCAGCTCCCCAAACATCTTCACCCCAAGTTTCTCTGCCCCAACCCTCTACGTTATAAGCTTGAACACTTCCTACTACTAAAGTTAACGATTCCCCTGTAACATTGGCATCAGGACCTACATCAACTTCTCCTAATGTTGTATTTAATTGTACTCCATCTGGAAAAGTATCTACTGTAATAAGTTCTGTTGCAGAATCTAATGTTGTTATTAATTCTAATCCATTGACATCTACTTGTTGTCCAATAGCTACGCTTGTTATTGAAATTCCACCCCATTGAAATTCAGAAGAATTCCAAGTTGATTGACCCCAACCAAATTGTGGACCAAGATTTGTAGTTAAAGTATTACCGGTGACAGTTACATTAAGACCACTTTGTCCCCAATTTTCAATACCCCATCTATCAGATCCCCAACCTTCATTTGGAAAAGCATCTACGTTAGTAAGTGATGTTGTTAAATTAATTCCTGTAGGTATAAAATCAATATCAGCTTGATCATTCCAATTACCTGCATTCCAAGATAATGCACTCCAAGTATTAGAAGTAATATCCATAACATTACCCATTCCTGAGCCATGAACATTACATATGTAATAAAAATCTGATGTTTGTGTGACTGTAATTTCTATATATCTTACAGTTGCAGCGTTGAATAAAGATGTATTTCGATAATTTGTAGAATTAGATGCTCCATCTAAATAATAACTTACGCCTGTGGAAATAATTCCAGCAGTGCTAGTTGTGCTAGATAAAATTAATGGATGACCATTATTGCTTGCATCATTTTGATTAAATCTAAATGTGCCACCCGTTACAACAGGTACGATTGGTTTTTGTACACCATCGATGTAGTAACCACCACCTGTTCCACCGGGTACTGTAACTAAAAATTCTACCATAATAGGTAACTCCTATTATGAAATTCTTAATATAGCCGATGTATTATTGTCCGCTGGAAACTGAACAGTGAATGTTCCAGATGTTGCACTTTTATCTCCACCAAAACTTAAAACACATACTGCCGCGTTAGTAACGGTAGCTGATGTATTATAAATTAAAGCTCCTGCTGCAGTTAAAGTAACTCCAGTAAAAGATATATCTGCAAAATCTATAAATGCTACACCACTTGAAACAACTGGTGACACATTTGCTAAAGTTCCACCACCAGTCACATACTGACCAGTGTTTGCAACTTCATTTGTTGTAGTGAATGAAGTCGTAGCAGAATTTAAAGTTGCTGCAGAAGTATATAGAGCAAGCTTGAAAACATTTCCTGAAGCTGCAGTAAAATTGTGCACTCCTTGTAAAAGTTGTCCTTTAAAAGAATTTGCAACTGCTTGTGTTATAGCCATATTTAACTCCTAATTATTATCCTTGTTTTTGAATCGAAGGTGAACCCTCTTGGAATTCATCTCGTCTTCTTCTTCCCATTTGTTCAATAGAGAATCCTTGTAACGCAGTTTGATACTTTTGTTCATAAAATTGTATCATGTCTGCAGGACCCTTTAAAAAACCGTACGCCTCAACAAGGCATGCATACAATAAGCCAGTGGGAAATTGCAAGCTTAAATATGTTGTTGTATTATTACTCGATAATCCAGCTGGTTTCAAGATATAATTTAATTGCATTTCATAATTAAGATTTGGAATAGGGGCTAAAACTAGTGTGTCATCGTCGTAATAACTAAAATATTTAGGTAAAGCTTGAGTTAAAGAGGCATTATATTCAT
>Ga0247844_1008859_pt1 | contig 10758 bp, 15 predicted proteins | sample LaCtaG_FD_192421 | JGI IMG/M metagenome (GOLD analysis project Ga0247844, IMG submission 192421) | Freshwater microbial communities from meromictic Lake La Cruz, Castile-La Mancha, Spain - LaCruzMarch201714.5m_1 | ecosystem: Environmental > Aquatic > Freshwater > Lake | place: Spain: Castile-La...
AAGTCTAGAGGGAATGTATCGAGAAAGATGTGGAAGTTGGTTGAGTTAGGGGTCTGCCACGGGGTGAGGCGCCGCGCTCGTTCAATACGGCCAAAGGGTTTAAAGGTGCGTAACATTGAATAGAATCATGGATATGATCAACTCCCTACCAGAGGGGGAACGTGAGTCCTTACTTATGATGGCGCAGCAGTATTCTGACGCTGTTATGAGGGAGCGAGGGCAAACTAACTTTATGTCTTTCGTAAAGACCATGTGGCCCGGGTTTATACATGGAAGACACCACGCTGTTATGGCTAAGAAGTTTGAAGAGATCGCCTCGGGGAAGACTAAGAGGCTGATCATTAATATGCCACCCCGGCACACTAAGTCTGAGTTTGCCTCTTACTTATTGCCTGCTTGGTTTTTAGGTAAGTTTCCGGGTAAAAAGATCATCCAGTGTTCGAATACAGCCGAACTGGCCGTTGGCTTTGGACGGAAAGTCCGTAACCTTGTGGACGGGGAGACTTTTGCCAAGGTCTTTCCTAACGTATCTCTGAGACAAGACTCAAAAGCGGCCGGTCGTTGGTCTACGAATCAGAACGGCGAGTACTTCGCTATCGGTGTTGGGGGTACCGTGACTGGTAAGGGTGCCGACCTCCTCATTATTGACGACCCGCACTCAGAACAAGAGGCAGCACTGGCCGCTTCGAACCCTGAGATCTACGATAAGGTCTACGAGTGGTACTCCTCTGGCCCACGTCAGCGTCTACAGCCGGGTGGATCGATCATTGTCGTTATGACTCGGTGGGGAAAGAGGGATTTGACCGGCCAAGTCTTAAAGGCTGAGGGTCAAAGGGGCGGAGAATCGTGGGAAGTTATCGAATTCCCAGCGATTTTGCCCTCTGGAAACCCCTTATGGCCCGAATTCTGGCCGATTAATGAATTAGAAGCGCTAAAAACCGAACTTCCAAACTCTAAATGGCAGTCTCAATACCAACAGAACCCCACATCCGAGTCTTCAGCCATCATAAAGAGGGAATGGTGGAAGGTTTGGGAGGATGAAGACCCGCCTCGCTGTGACTTTACCCTTATGGCATGGGATACAGCCTTCGAAGCGAACAACCGCGCCGACTATTCGGCCATGACTCTATGGGGAGTCTTCGAACACCCTGACGAGACCGGGACTTATCAGACCAATATCATTCTTTTGAATGCCTTTAGGGATCGAATGGAGTTTCCAAAACTTAAAAAAGAGGCGATTGATCAATATAAGGAGTGGGAACCGGACAGCGTGATCATCGAGAAGAAAGCCTCGGGCGCTCCTCTAATATATGAACTCAGGGCGATGGGGATGCCGGTGCAGGAATTCACCCCGGTCAGAGGTAATGACAAAATTACCCGATTAAATGCGGTGTCAGATCTGTTCGCTAGTGGTAGAGTGTGGGCACCGGGCACTAATTGGGCTGAAGAAGTGATTGACGAAGTTGCATCTTTCCCATCAGGCGAGCATGATGACTATGTTGATACCGTATCCCTTGCGTTGATGAGATTCCGCAAGGGCGGATTTATTCGTACTAATTTAGATGAACCTGAAGAGCCAGAATACTTTAGACGTAAGTTTGAAGGCTATTACTAAGGACAAAATATGGCAATTGATAAAGCACTAGGACAAGCCCCAATGGGTTTAGATCTCGAAGAGGTTTCAGATGAGCCTGCTATTGAGATAGAGATTGAAGACCCGGAGGCCGTGCGTATTGGAATTGATGGTCAGCCAATATTAGAGATTGAAAAAGAAGAGATTGATGACGACTTCAACGCCAACCTCGCCGAAGATATGGACGAGGGCGAGTTAGCAGAAGTATGTAACGACTTACTTGGCGAGTTTGAAGAAGACCTATCCAGCCGCAAAGACTGGATGCAGACTTATGTAGACGGCCTAGAGTTACTGGGCTTAAAGATTGAAGACCGGACAGAACCTTGGCCGGGTGCCTGTGGTGTTTACCATCCCCTCCTCTCAGAAGCCCTAGTTAAGTTTCAGGCCGAGACGATCATGGAGACCTTCCCATCATCTGGGCCGGTTAAGACACAGATCATAGGAAAAGAGACTGCCGAGAAGAAAGAAGCGGCTGTTCGTGTCAAGGACGACATGAACTACCAGTTAACCGAAGTGATGGTCGAGTATCGGCCAGAGCACGAGCGTATGTTGTGGGGCTTGGGGTTAGCAGGTAATGCGTTTAAGAAAGTGTATTTCGACCCCAGCCTAGATCGTCAGGTATCTCTGTTCGTTCCGGCCGAAGATGTTGTGGTTCCCTATGGCGCCTCAAACATCCAGACCTCCCAGCGTGTAACCCATGTAATGCGTAAGACGGAAAACGAACTACGCAGGCTACAGGTTGCTGGCTTTTATCGTGACATAGACCTTGGTGATCCAGTTGATTCATTCGATGAGGTTGAAAAGAAGATCGCTGAGAAGATGGGATTTAGTGCCTCATCCGACGATCGGTACAAGATCCTTGAGATGCACGTTGACATCGATCTGCCCGGATACGAGGACAAAGACGAAGATGGGGAGCCGACGGGCATTGCTTTGCCTTACGTTGTTACTATCGAAAAAGGCACCCAGAACGTCTTAGCCATCCGACGCAATTGGAATCCAGACGATGAACTTAAACAGAAGAGAAATCATTTCGTACATTACTCGTATATTCCGGGCTTTGGTTTTTATGCTTTTGGTCTTATCCACCTTATCGGTGCTTTTGCTAAGTCTGGCACTTCTATTATTCGTCAACTTGTTGATGCGGGAACCCTGTCAAATCTGCCCGGTGGATTCAAAACCAAAGGTCTTAGAGTTAAGGGCGATGACACACCAATCGCACCGGCAGAGTTTAGAGACGTAGACGTAGCCTCAGGTACGATCAAAGACAACATCATGACGCTCCCCTATAAGGAGCCGAGTCAGGTGTTGTATACCCTCTTGGGCACCATAGTTGAAGAAGGTCGCCGGTTCGCTAGTGCAGCGGATCTGAAGGTATCCGACATGAGTGCCCAGTCCCCTGTTGGGACGACGCTGGCAATCTTAGAGCGCACGCTTAAGGTGATGTCAGCCGTTCAGGCGCGTATTCACTATGCGATGAAGCAGGAATTCAAACTCCTGAAAAACATCATCCGTGACTACACCCCAGAAGAGTATGCATATGAGCCGGTAGAAGGGCCACCCCGGGCTAAACAGTCAGACTACGACGATGTAGACGTAATCCCTGTTTCAGATCCCAATGCGGCAACCATGTCGCAGAAGGTTGTCCAGTATCAGGCGGTCATGCAGTTGGCCGCCACCGCACCGCAACTCTATGATCTGCCATATCTACACCGGCAGATGCTTGAGGTCTTGGGTATTAGGAACGCAGCCAAGTTGGTTCCGATGCCAGATGACCAAAAGCCAAGAGATCCAGTTTCAGAGAATATGGACGTGATTAAGAATAAGCCACTCAAGGCTTTTGCTTACCAAGATCACCAAGCCCATATCACAACCCACCAGACATTTATGCAGGATCCAATGACTGCACAGATGATTGGACAAAACCCGATGGCAAATCAAATGATGGCCGCATTGCAGGCCCACATTGCCGAGCACTTTGGGTATATGTATCGCCAGCAGATCGAGCAACAGGTTGGAGCGCCGATACCAGCGTTTGACGAGGATGACGAACAGATCCCACAAGATATTGAGTTCGCACTATCCCGTCTGGTAGCCCAAGCATCCCAGCAATTGCTCCAACAAAACCAAGCCACCGCTGCACAACAGCAGGCACAACAGCAAGCGCAAGACCCCATCATTCAGATGCAGATGCAGGAACTTCAACTTAAGGGCCAAGACCTACAGCGCAAGGCACTTAAAGACAAGACGGACGCAACACTTAAGGCACAGCAGCAAGACATCGAGCGCCAGCGAATTCAATCACAAGAGAAGATCGCTGAGGCTAATGTAATGGTCAAAGCCGCTGCCGAAGATGAGAAATTAAATTCTAAAAAGTCTGAAGCCATAATCAAAGCAGTGGCAGAGGACGAAAGAATCAAACTGGAGAGGGACAAAGAACTTCTTCGGCTTCGTAGTAAATCCTAACCATAAGGAGAGTAAATGAGCAGTGACTTACTTAAGTATCTCTCAGACAAGATACGAGAGGAAATGAAGGTAATCGAGCAGGACACGGTTTTAGGTAACGCTAAAGATTTTGGAGCCTACCAATATGGCTGCGGAATCTATCGTGGACTTCTGATCGCAAACAATATTCTTATAGAAACAGCAGAAAGGATGGAAAACAACGATGACTGAATTTGCCATCGCAACGGAAGAAGGTGAAGTAAGTACTCTGCCAGACACAGACGAACGCAAAGCCAAGCAGTTACCGGATCCTTCGGGATACCGCATTTTGTGTGCAATTCCTGAGATTGACGATACCTACGAAAGCGGTCTTATCAAATCAGACTTGACGTTGCAGCACGAAGAACTTCTCACAACAGTTTTGTTTGTAGCCAAGATGGGGCCGGATTGCTATAAGGATCCAGCACGTTTCCCAACTGGCCCGTGGTGCAAGGTAGGGGACTTTATTCTCGTGCGCCCCCACGCAGGTACTCGGCTCAAGATTCATGGCCGGGAATTCCGAATCATCAACGACGATTCCGTGGAGGGTGTAGTTGAAGACCCCCGTGGCATCTCTCGCAAATAGGAGTAAGAAATGCCTTTACCTAAAGAAGCAGAAGGAAAACCCGACTTCGAATTTGAAGTTGAAGAAGATCAGGGTAAACCCCTAGAAAATAGTGGAAAACCTGATATTGACATAGAAGTTCAGGACGACACCCCAGAGGAAGACCGAGGCAGGACGCCACTTCCAAAGGAGATAGTCCAAGAATTAGACGCAGACGAGTTAGAAGAGTATTCCGACAAGGTAAAGACTCGCCTGAAGCAGATGAAAAAGGTCTGGCACGATGAGCGTCGGGCTAAAGACGAGGCTGCAAGGGAGCGGGAAGAGGCTTTGGCCTTTGCCAGAAACGCCCTTGAAGAGAATAAGCGTCTGAAATCTAGGCTGACTGAGGGGGAGAAATCCTTTATAGACACGGCCAAAGGCGCAGCCGAACTTGAGATGGAGATGGCTAAACGAGCCTATAAAGAGGCTTATGACGCCGGGGATTCTGACAAGTTAGTAGAGGCTCAGGAGCAGTTGTCCACAGTCAACTACAAACTCCAGCAGATTAAAAATTACAGACCCCCTTTACAAACTCAAGAAATTCCTGTAAATAGTCCCCAAGAGCAAATCCCTAGACCGGATCCAAAAGCGAGTTCGTGGCAAGAGCGGAATCCTTGGTTCGGTAGAGACAGGCTTATGACCAGTTTGGCTTTAGGTCTGCATGAGGACTTGGTTGCACAAAACGGTCAGGCGTATGCGACGACTGACGAGTATTACCAGCGTATTGACAAAACAATACGCGATAAATTTCCCGAGAATTTTGGGGATGAAGTTAAAACGACTAACGGGGGCGGCAAGCCCGTTACGCGCACCGATCGACCTGCCACAGTAGTTGCTCCGGCATCGCGTAGCACATCCTCCAAAAAGATAGTGCTTAAGCAATCGCAGTTAATGATTGCGAAGAAATTGGGTTTAACCCCCGAGCAGTATGCCCGGGAATTTGCGAAGACACAGGAGAACTAACATGGCAGAAAACAGACTTGCACGCGAACTTGAAAAACGATCCGACGTAGAACGTCCACAGGCTTGGGCACCCGCCTCCGCACTACCGGAGCCGGATAAGCAGCCGGGGTATTCATATCGCTGGATTCGAGTTGCCTCACAGGGGCAGGCCGATGCTAAGAACGTATCCTCAAAGATGCGTGAAGGCTGGGAGCCTGTTCGGATTGAAGAGCAGCCTAAGTTCCAGATGTTAACGGATCCCAATAGTCGCTTTAAGGACAATATTGAGGTTGCCGGATTGTTACTCTGCAAGATCCCTACTGAGTTTATGGAGCAGCGTAAGCAGCACTACGCCAAGGCCACTAGAGACAATATGGATGCTGTAGATAACACGTTTATGAGAGAGAATGATAGTCGGATGCCCCTCTTTAAAGAGAAAAGGTCTACGACTTCGTTCGGTAAAGGTAAATAACTTTTTAACGAGGTTTAAAAATGGCATATCCCACCGTATCAGGCCCTTACGGGCTTATTCCGATCAATTTGATCGGCGGTCAGGTGTTTGCTGGTGCTACTCGTCAGATCCCCATCGGGTCAGGTGAAACAACCGCTATTTTCTTTGGCGACGTTGTCAACCTGAACGCCGACGGTAATGTGACGAAACTAACCACCACGGACTCTGGCTCTGCTGTTGGTGTTTTTCTAGGTGTTACCTATGTCGATCCGACATTTGGTCTGACCTTCCGTCAGTATTACCCCGGTGCTTTGACAAACTCCACGATGTCTGCATACGTGCAGGACGACCCGGACGCTTTGTTCAAAGCCGCAGTGTGTGACACTGGCACAACAACCATCAGTTTCTTAAACCGTACTGATGTCAACCGTAACGCTGCTTTGGTTCAGAACGCTGGTTCTACGACCACAGGTAACTCTGGTGTAGCCATCAATGATGCTACTAACACCACGACGACCCTCCCGGTTCGTATTATCGACGTTGTTCCTGAGACAGCAATTGCTGGTTTCCCCGGTTCTTACACGGAAGTGATCGTGAAGTGGAACTTTGGTGTGCACCGGTATTACAACGCCACTGGCGTATAAGGAGCATATTAAATGGCTATTTCTCGCGCACAACTACTGAAGGAACTCCTCCCGGGACTGAACGCTTTGTTTGGTCTTGAGTATGCTCGCTACGGCGAAGAGCATAAAGAGATTTTCGAAACCGAAACCTCTGAGCGTTCCTTCGAAGAAGAAACCAAACTGTCTGGCTTCTCGGCCGCACCTGTCAAAAACGAAGGCTCTGCCATCGCTTATGACAACGGGCAAGAGGCATGGACTGCTCGCTACAACCACGAAACCATTGCTCTTGGCTTCTCGCTGACGGAAGAGGCAATTGAGGACAACCTCTATGACTCCCTGTCCAGCCGGTACACCAAGGCTTTGGCCCGTGCTATGGCTTACACCAAGCAGACTAAGGCTGCTGCGATTCTGAATAACGGCTTTGACCCGGACTTCACCTTTGGTGACGGCCAGCCTTTGTTCAGCACCACGCACCCCCTGATCTCTGGTGGCGTCAACAGCAACGAACCCGCAACTCCTGCCGACCTGTCTGAGACCTCCCTTGAGGCCGCTGTTATTCAGATCGCTGCTTGGACGGACGAGCGTGGCCTGCTGATTGCTGCAAAGCCACGTAAATTGGTCGTTCCCCCGTCACAGATGTTTATCGCAACCCGTATCCTTGAGACGGAATTGCGTGTTGGTACGGCGGATAACGATATCAACGCTCTGAAGAGCAATGGTTCGATCCCAGAGGGTTACACAGTTAACCACTATCTGACCGATCCTGATGCTTGGTTCTTGACGACTGACGTTCCTAACGGTCTGAAGATGTTCGTTCGTACCCCGATGTCTACATCGATGGACGGCGACTTCGATACCGGTAACGTCCGTTACAAGGCCCGTGAGCGTTATTCGTTCGGTGCCAGTGATCCTCTTGGCGTATTCGGTTCACCCGGATCGCCTTGATGTTGTGAAGAAAGGGGGGTTGCAAAACCCCCCTTTTGTTGTATCCTTTAGGTACTAGGATTTATTTAGCCCATACGACTGACCTAGCAGACGTTATAGAGACTTATGGGCGATGTGCTATAACACGAAAGGTTTATTATGGCTATTACTACATTTAGCGGCCCAGTGGCGTCGCAAAACGGTTTTATCACCACAGTTACTGACACTTCTACTGGTGCGGCTACATTTAATGTCAGCACAACCGAAGTCACAATGACCGGTGCAGGTGGTGTTGGTGGACGTACCCTCTTCCAATTAAACGCTGATGCCGCTTTGGGTTCATTCACAAATGCGTTAAAAGCAAACGTGGTTTACGGTGCTACAGGATCTACCTCTGGTCTGGGTTCAGCCTTTGTTGCTGAGTTAACCTTATCGGCTGGTACGACTGTTGGTAATTATGCTCCTTTAGAGATTGAACTTAATGCCCCAGCAAGCGCATCAACCGGGACAAAAACTTCATTTATCTATGCTTCTACGCAGGGCGCAAACGTTGCCGCTGTTGACGACAATGCAGTGTTCTTTAATCTCCAAGGTGTAACGGCAGGTTCTGGGCATATTTTCCAAACTGGCACAACGCTTGGAAGTGCAGGAGCAACCATTAAAGTTAGGGTTGGTAACACTGATTTCTTCTTGCCCCTTTACGCCACTCAGATTACCTAATGGCTAAGTTGGATAAAGACTACCTGTTGAGCCTAAAAGTCCAAGCGACAGAACAGCGTCAGAAGTATTGGGAAATGGTTCAACAGGCCAACGGAGCGATAGCAATGGTGGATGTTTTGTTGACTGAATTAGATCGACAAGACTCACCAGAAACGGAGAACAAAGATGCAATATGATGTCAAATCAGCCTATGCGTCTGCGTCTGGACTAATGGTTCCGTTTAGAACCCGGCTTAAGGGAGCGGCGTTATCTTCTGCCGTTTCAACAGCAGGGACTGTAGCATTTCTAAACGACTTTACTATTGCCGGATCATACACAAGGGCAACTACAACTGCTACCGTTACGGCACAAAATCACGGGTTACAGACTTACAACTACGTATATATTGATTTTGCCCCTAATGGCCCCACGGATGGTGTTTATAAAGTAGCAACTGTTACCAATGCAAACGTCTTTACTGTGGCTGTTGCCAACTCAGGGGACACTTCTGGTGCTGCTACTGTTTACAACGGTGTTTTGGCTCAGGCTACCGTATCTACGGTTAGTGGTACAAATCTTGTGATTCCCGGCGAGGGTATTTTGGCCCAAAACGGGGTTCGTGTTGTTCTTGATAGCAGTGTTACAGCAACCATTTACTACGGATAACCACACAAATGCAAAATCAAAAAGGTTACTCGTTGGCAGGACACAAAATCTTCTTTGGGATTCCTGCTTACGATCACAAGGTTTCACTCAAACAAGCCATTTCATTGATGCGGTTTGCCCAACAGGCGCCACAGCACGGGATTGACATTACGATTGGAAGTATTTGTGGGTGCTCGGTAGTTTCCCGGGCACGTAATCTTTTAGTTCAGGACTTCTTAGAGTCTGACGCAACAGAGTTGATGTTCATTGATGCGGACATTAACTTCCAGCCAGAAGACATTATTCGTTTAATGGCATGGGTTACAGAGGAAGGCATTGACGTTGCTGCTGGTATCCCGTGTGCCCGTAAGACCGAGAAGACCTACATTGTTACGCTAGACGAAGATAGTTCTGGGGTCATGATGAACGGTATGGGGCTGGTACGCGCCAAGCGTGTGGCTACCGCCTTTATGATGATTAAGCGTGCAGTCATTGAGAATCTAGTCAAAGACAACCCACAATGGCAGTACTGGGATGACAAGACCCAGCGCACGCTATCGGCACTTTTTGACTTTGCTGTAAAAGACAACTCCTACGTTGGAGAAGACTACCTGTTCTGTGACCGTGCCCGTGAGGCTGGCTATCAGGTCTGGGTAGACCCAACAATCAAACTAGGCCACATGGGTGTTCAAGAGTACGAGGGCGATTACGGCAATGAAGCCTTCTACCCACGGCTTGTTAAAGACGAGAAGATTGCAAATGGCTAAGAAGGGTGTTTCTTTGGCTATTGGACGCGGTGAAAAGTTGCCGGTGTCTAAAGGTGCAGGATTAACAGCAAAAGGTCGCGCTAAATACAACGCTGCCACAGGTTCTAATCTAAAAGCACCAGCGCCAAAACCCAAGACCAAGAAAGATGCTGCTCGTCGTAAGTCGTTTTGTGCTCGGATGAGTGGTATGCCGGGGCCGATGAAAGATGAAAAAGGACGCCCTACCCGTAAAGCAGCAAGTTTAAAAAGGTGGGGTTGTTAAATGGAAATGATGCTTTGGAATACGTTGCTAACGGCACTTATAGGTGTTTTGGCCTACATAGGTCATGAGAAAATATCTGAGTTACAGCGCCTTAGCATTTTGATTAACCGAACTAGAGAAGAGGTGGCCCGTGATAACGTCACTCAAGCAGAAATGGACAAGTTTGTTGAGCACATTGACCAGCGCTTTAACAAACTTGAAGCAAAAATTGATCTCCTTATGCAAAAGGGGTAAATGATGGTTACTAAATCTGATCGTACAATGAAAATTGAAGCAGCAGAAGTTGATCCTAATGAGGATATTTTGACTCGTGGGATTAGATCTGGGGCTAAAAAAATTGGATATGCAGCAAGTAGAGCCGGAGATTATGTTGGCGCTGGAGCACACGCAGTTGGTGAATACTTAAATCCAAAAAACATAAAAGATGCAAATGCGCTTCAAAAGCACATAGAGGCGGGAGATGAACTAAAACGTGAAACTCGTGGAGAGTTTAATAAAAACAGAAAGCCTCTTTTTAAAAAATTTAAATCTGGTGGAGTAGTTGGTTCAGCCTCCAAACGCGCTGATGGATGCGCTATGCGCGGTAAAACTAAAGGAAGGATGGTTTAATCATGGCAAAAGGATTACGTAACGCAGCACTTCTCGGCGGTGCTGCCCTATTAGCAGCCAAGATGATGGGCGGCGCTAAAGACAGAAAAAAGCGCATGGGCGAGCAAGAGGCCGA
>Ga0247844_1008862_pt1 | contig 10753 bp, 8 predicted proteins | sample LaCtaG_FD_192421 | JGI IMG/M metagenome (GOLD analysis project Ga0247844, IMG submission 192421) | Freshwater microbial communities from meromictic Lake La Cruz, Castile-La Mancha, Spain - LaCruzMarch201714.5m_1 | ecosystem: Environmental > Aquatic > Freshwater > Lake | place: Spain: Castile-La...
ATGCCCGAATTCAATCTTTTGTCTCTACCGTCCGTAAACTCCAATTCAATCCTTTCAATGAACTATTTACCGTTTTATCCGGCGGTATTCCGGAATATCGAAATAGCACTTGCTAACCAGTTACAAAGAATTTTAAAATGAAAAGAAGTGCCTTAAAATTGCTTTTGATTTTAACTTTGATCACCTGCTTTTCGATTTACGCTGTATATCGTTGCAAAAATGTCAGCAAGCTCGAATGGTATGAAGGACTTGAACTAAATATTGCAAGGGGATATATTGATACCATTAAAAATGGACTTGAGCAATACCATTCAATTCATAGTCATTATCCAATCACCGATGGTAAATATTATCTTGATAGTATTTTAAGTTTTATAACTGTAAAAGAGGCCTATCTACGTCAGGATTCATTGGGTGCTTCGAATGAAGTGGTAAGTGTTAAAGACGGTATTATTAAAAATGAAATAAAAGGAAATCATTATTACATTGGTGTTGGATTAAAGGAAAACCTGATCTATTATGCTTGCCAGGATGGTCTGCATTATATATTATATTACAAACCTGACACTTCAATCCGTCATTTTATCCCGCCCTCCGAAACTATGTATCAAAACTAAGTAATAAATTTTAAAAACATGAATAATTTGCCTCGGTTTTTCACTACTTTTTTAACTTTTGCCTCTGTTTTTTTTATTGAAGCGGTGTTGATATCTTGTAAATCAGATCATAAAGTAACCGTACGCAAAAACGCAACGCTTGCCTTTGTTTCAGACACCATAGATGGATCTATTGGTTTACTTACATTTGATGCAGTAGATGGAGATACCGTACCTATTCAAATACGAGATTCAAGTGATACATTCATATATGCGTTTTTATTTGGAGAAAATAGAAATACCTATAAAATCTTGAGTGAGCTTGAGCCATTTGCCAGTAAACCTGAAAATTATCTTTTGGTTTTTAGATGTTTCAATGTGGATTCAAGTAAATTTGAGATCCGTATTGGCGCGGAAAATGCCTTAAAAAAGGCCTACATTGATAAAAATGATGCTCGTTTTAAATTTAAAACATGGCAAGAGCATATCCTTACGGAAGTGCCATTTGTAGGGTTTAATCCAACGGAAAATCCCTTACTTGATTCGAAGGATGATACAGCCCAGAAAATAACATTAGGGGTAGGGGATGACGATTTTATTGAGCCTGTTTTGATTCAGGATGATTGGCTAAAAGTACGGTTTAGGGATCATGGTACGGAACGATTTGGTTGGATTAAATGGAAAAATCACAATAAATTGATCATAGAACTATTTTATTTTGCTTAATTTTTCATAGTATTTTCCTAACCCCAAGCACGTACCTTTGCAAACCATGGAAAAACTCGTATCGGTATCAGATTTTTTGGCCGCACAGTCGGATCGGGTGGTGCTGGATGTCCGCTCACCCGGCGAGTACACGCATGGGCATCTTCCGGGAGCATTGAGTTTTCCGTTGTTTACGGACGAAGAGCGGGCGGCCGTGGGTACCTGTTATAAACAAAAGGGACCGGAACCCGCGTTGCACCTGGGTTTGGAATTGGTTGGACCCAAAATGGCGGGTTTTGTAGCGCAAGCACAAGCCTTGGCGCCGCATCGCAAATTGGCCGTGCATTGCTGGCGGGGTGGCAAACGCAGTCAAAGTATGTCCTGGCTGTTGCGGATGGCCGGTTTTGATGTTGTTACGCTCACCGGCGGGTATAAGGCTTACCGGCAGTTTGTGCGCGAACAATTTGAGCAATTGCCCGTGTCGTTGCGGGTGTTGGGCGGAAAAACAGGCTCTGGCAAAACGAAAATTTTGCATGCTATGAAAGCAATGGGCGCACAAGTAATTGATTTGGAACGCCTTGCAAACCACAAAGGCTCGGCTTTCGGAACGATCGGTGAACCGCCTCAGCCTACCGTGGAGCAATTTGAAAACAACTTTTACCAGGCCTTAGCAGCCCAGGATTTTTCGAAATCTGTTTGGGTGGAGAATGAAAGCCGCAGCATCGGCCGGGTGTTTATTCCCGATGCTTTTTGGGCCAAAATCAAATCGGCACCGTTGTTTAATATCGAGGTGCCAGACGACGCGCGTATCCAAAACCTGGTGTCGGATTATGTGGGTGTGGACAAAGACGCTTTGCGGGAATCTTTTAACAAAATTGACCGAAAATTGGGCGGACAACACCTGAAAGCAGCGATGGAAGCATTGGATTGCGATGATTTTGCCACAGCAGCACGTATTGCGCTTCAATATTATGATAAAACGTATAGTTATTGCCTTGAACAAAGCACGTCTCCGGTGATCCACCGTATTGCTTTTGAGTACGGTGATCCCGTTCGGATTGCGCAGGCGCTTTTAGAAGCGGAAAAATAAATATCGAACACCGAACACCGAATATCGAACACCGAAGTGGGTAGAAATGCCGGGCATCGCGTGTGATTTTAAACGCAACGCCCTATTTCGAAATTCGGTGTTCGGTGTTGGATATTCGAAATTCGGTTCAGCGCTCCATCTTCAGGTTCGGTTTTTACAAATGCACGACCTCTCCGAGGTCGGAATGGGTTGGTTATCATTTAATTAGCTACAAAGATGCGACCCCGCTGGGGTCGTAATTGATTGATAATGAATAAATTCATCATTCATCATTCATCATTCATCATTCATCATTCATCATTCATCATTCATCATTCATCATTCATCATTCATCATTCATCATTCATCATTCATCATTCATCATTTAAAACTCCACCTCCATCTCCTTCACCACCCCTCCGTTTTTCTTTTTCAAACGCAAATAGTATTTGCCGGAATCGAGGTTCCAGACTTCTACTTTGAGTCCGCTGCGGTGCTCGCCGGCTTTTGCGGGGGCATCTTTTTCGAGTACTTTGATTTGTTTGTTGTTGCTGTCGTATAGAATCAGCGACAGTTTATCGTCTTTTTCGAGGGTGTACTGGAAATTGCTTTCGATGACGAGGGCTTTTCCGTTGTCGGCCAGTTGGCGGGGGGCTTCGGTTACTTTATATTTGATATGGTAGGGTGGGGGCGTTTTTCCCAATAGTTCGGCGGCGAACTGTTTTACCTCCTGGTCGCTGATGCCGCCCAAGTGGCGACCATTGGATACGCTCCACACGGCTGCCTGGGCGCTTTCTTGCTCCAATTTGCCTTTTTCCGTCAGCATTTTTAAGAGTTTACACAATCGATCGGGGGCCATGGCGGCCACGCTGAATTTGTCGCCCAGGCCCGGTGAAAGGTCGCCCGCTTCGGTGCAAAAGGTGCGGAGTTTACCAATAAAGGGCACTTTGGCACTTACACTAATGAGTTGTTCCTGCGCAATCACGAGGGTTTGCAAACTGCTGTCTTGTGGGGCAATCAATTGTCCTTGCGGAATACGAATGCGTAACGGCTTGTTAATCTGGTTTTTACAGGTAAATTGCATACTCGCGCCTGTGTAACCGCCATTACTTTCGAGTTCTAACGTAATCAATTGACCCTGAAGCGCTTCCGAAAGGTCTATGATGGATTTGGTGGAAGGGGTACCCGTGGATTCGGCGGATTTTTGCGCCAGGACGAAAGCGCTGCTAAACAGGAGGAGGGTAAGCAATTTGATTTTCATGAATATGTGTGTTTGGCTAATGAACGGTATTGATCCGAATTTGGTTCTGCTGTCCACTATTTTAACATGTTGCCCAAACTTAATTAAGCCTTAACTTCCCGAGGAGTGGTCTCGTAAAGGCCGTTTTTACCTTTGCCTTTTTGATTGACATCTTTCCACCTTTTTGCTTTATTTTTTGCTTATGAAACGTAACAGGTTTACATTTTTCCTGCTTTGCATGTGCTTGCCTTTGTTGGTAAGCAGCCAGAACTTCCCGGCATTGTTGTTTAATGGCACGGACGGACAAGTTCAAATTCCCAATTTGCTAAATTTCGGTACGATTGAAGATTTTAGTCTTGAAGTGCGTGTTCGGACTGCCGGTTGGCCAGAAGATCCGTCTATTTTGAGTGATAAAGACTGGAATGCGGGTAAAAACAAGGGTTTTGTCATTGCGGGTAAGACCGATGGCCAAACCTGGAAGTTCAATATTGGCGACGGTACCAACCGTATTGACTTGAACAATGGGGGCAAAATCAACGACAATGTTTGGCATACACTTACGGTTACCTTCGACCGTGATGGCGCCAAGCGTATCTACCAGGATGGTCAGTTGTTACAAACCAATAACACGGTATTTTCGGGCGATGTGACTTCTCCACAACCATTTTTGGGCATCGCACAAGACGGAACGGGTACTTATTTTACTAATTTCCCGGGCGAGGTAGCCGAGGTGCGTATTTGGAGCATTGCGCTCGACAGTGCCACGGTGAATAATTGGAAATGTCAGCCGGTAACCACACAACACCCGAATTACAATTCCTTGTTGAACAATTGGACCTTTGGAGAAGGTAGTGGTACCAAAACGGTGGATGTAATTAATGCTACAGAAGGTACTTTCGTGGGTGGTGTAAGTTGGACAAGCGGTGCATTTACAGCACCCGTTGCTAGTTTCAGCACTTTCGTTGGTGGCTTGAATGTTGATTTTACCAATACCTCCAGCGCGGCGGCTTCTTATCAATGGAGTTTTGGCGATGGTAGCGCGAGCAACCTGGCCAGCCCATCGCACTTATATACGCAAGCGGGCACCTATCAGGTGCGTTTAGTGGCTGTGGGTGCCTGTACGGCAGATACCAGCATCGTTTCAGTTGTTGTAACCGACGGTGTAAGCAACAATTATGTTCCAGGCGCGGGTCGGGCAATCGACTTCGACGGGGTGAATGACTATGTGGTGCATGCGAACAATGCGGCTTTAAAAACCACCGATGCAGTAACTGTAGAAGGCTGGATTTATGCACGCACGGCCGAGCAGTGGGAGTCATTTATGTCCTTTGCGCAAGACAATGCCAGCAATGAATCGGGGTATGATTTTTCTTATGTAAATGAAAAATTGCGTTTTCGTTGCAAAACCGTAACCATGAGCGGCAACGAATGGGACAATAACCCAGGCGCTGAAATTCCTTTCAACCAATGGATTCATGTGGCGGGTGTGTATGACGGCGCCGAAATGCGGATGTACCTGAATGGCGTTTTGGCCGAAAAACAAAGCAAATCTGGTTTGATTAACTGGCAATTTGACCCAATTGATATGCGCATCGGCGCTTACCATGACGACAATGAAGACTACTACTTTGATGGTCAGGTTGATGAAGTCCGCATCTGGAATGTTGCACGTACGGAAGATGAAATTCGCAGCAAAATGTGCAGCAAACTGGCGGGCACGGAAAATGGTCTGGTAGCCTACTATCGGCTGGATGAGGTTGCGGGTGCTGTTTCTAAAGACGAAAGTGCGACCAATTTGGAGGGAACCCTGGTTAACATGACGCCTGCGATCGACCGTGTGCGCTCTGGCGCTGCTTTGGGTGAAACGAGCGTGTACGCCTATCCGAGCGACTGGGCTAACCAAACCTTGAGTTTGCCTGCACCACAACAAGGCGTAATGCAGGTAGGTAATGTATTGAGCAATCCAGCGGGCATGCATTTGTACCGCGTTGACAGTCTTGAAATTAGCACCATTCCTGCCAATGTATTGGTGCTTTCTGGCGATTATCACTGGGGCGTTTTTGGTACCGAGGTGGCGGGTTACACGGGCAGTTTCAATTACAGTGGCAACAGTTTGGCCAATTCCGCTGAACCGATTCTTGGTTTTGGTGTACGCAGCAACAATGCGGACCTCACCTGGTCTGCTTACACCGGCAATTTGAACGCTGGTACCGATGTTTTGGACGCGCCTTTCGCGGGCAACCGGGAAGTGTTTTTGGCGACGGCCGATTTTACCAGCATTTGTCCGTTCCAGGGTGCCGTTGGCTTGTTGAATGCAGGTTTTGATTTTATTGAAATTGAGTGGGGCAGCGTTCAAAATCTTTCCAATATCGCCTATGGTCCGGTTGGTTTCAAATTAGGGGAAGGTACTTATGTGGAAGGCATTACGGCTGGAAAATACAATGCAACCGGTTTGAATGCGGACTCGGCTTACGATTTTTACATCCGCGACAGTTGTACCCTTGGTGGTTTGCAAAGCGTTTGGTTTGGTCCGTACACGTTCCGTACCAGTGCATGTACTGCTCCAACCAACATTACTACGACCAATTTGAGCACCAATGCAGGCACCATTACCTGGGATGCTGCGAGCGGGGTAGGGTATGATTTGCAATGGGGCCCGAGCGGTTTCGACCTGGGTATTGGTATCCAGAACTTAGGCATCACTTCGCCTTATACCCTGGATGGTTTGGCTACGAACAAATCGTACGATTACTACTTGCGTGCTGCATGCTCAGGCGCGGGCAACAGCGGCTGGGTAGGTCCGTTTACGTTTACCACCTTGACCGTTGGTGTGAACAACCCCTTGCTGGATGCTGCTTTGAGCGTATTCCCAAATCCGGTATCGGATCGTTTGATGGTTCAAACCAAGGATGTACGGGTATTGGAGAATGCGACCTTCCGTTTGATCCAGTTGGATGGCGTTGCGGTGGATTGTCCGGTACGCAGTTTGAATGCTGCTTCTGTAGAAATTAACACAAGTGCTTGTGCAGCAGGTATTTATCTGTTGGAGATTCAGACAGGCCTTGGGATATTTGTTGCCAAGGTGGTGGTTCTGTAGGAGGTAGAGAAAAAAGGGTGCCACGGAGGAGCTTGGAGGTACGGAGAAAAAGGGTGCCACGGAGGAGCTCGGAGGTACGGAGTTACGCGGAGAAAAAAAGGGTTCCATAAAAAGTTCGGAGGGGCGGGGGGACACAGAACAAATAAAAACTCTGTGTAACTCCGTACCTCCAAGCTCCTCCGTGGAACCCCTTTTTTCTATATCTCCTAAGTCTCTATAGTATACGTAGCAAGGATAAACCAGTCACTAGGCGTGCTAGTCAACTCATTCGTTTCGTCGTTGAACGTGATGGTAACCAACTGACCACCCACGAAAATGCCTTTTTTACTTGCACCGTTGTTATTCATTTTAAACCAGCGCTGGTGCAGCATATTATCAAGCAGGAGCGTGCTCAATTTGCGGAATTTATCGGCACGTTCGCGGTGTGCAGGTTCCCAAAAAATGATTTCGCCGCTGGGGGACTGGGTAATTTTATCGATGTAATGGCGGAAAAAGTTGGTGTAGCCATTCATGTCGGTGCGTTCCATCATCGCGTAATCCACATCCAATTCGTCCATCGATTCCACATCCGGGAAAAACAGTTTTTGAATGTCGGTCGCAGACAAGCGCTCGCCAATTTGGTCTTGGGTAAATTGGTGTACTACAATTTCAGCGTCCGATTCGCTGGGATAGAGCAGGGTACTTACTGCTTCTTGCAATTCCCGCAGGAAAACCTCCGGAATAGGAGAAAGGGTGTGGATAGCCATAATGTTTGTTTTTATTGATCAAATGATAGGATGCAATAAAGTTAACGGGGAGGCTATGTATATATTCGAAATGAAATATTAAGTAAAAATTAAATCAGTTTTTTTCTTTTAAACCAAATAAAGATGACAAGGGAAATCACCAGCATCGAAACAATGGTGATGTGGTAGCCGTACTTAGCGCGCAGTTCGGGCATGTTTTCGAAGTTCATCCCATAAATACCGGCGATAAACGTGAGTGGCATGAAAAACACCGAAAAAACCGTGAGGAGTTTCATGACATCGTTGGTTTTCTGGGCCGAAAGCGAAATGTACACATTGGATAAGTTGTGGGCATCTTCCTGGGCCTGATCGAACAGGGTAATGAGGCGCAGGTGCAAATCTTTGATATCCTGAATGACAATTTTATCGTTTTTAGTAGAATGATGCCTACTGAGTATGTCTGTTGTTTGGAGCAGCATTTTTTTGCAGATGCTGGCTTTACGTTTTAAGAAGTAAATATGTTCTAACTGTTGTGGATGAATGGATTGTAAAAAAATGCTACTCTCGATATCATCAATTTCATCAGAAATTAATTGGGCTGGTTTTTCATAGGAATGCAGTCCGTACCAGAGTATTTTACTGAAAATTTCTGAAATCGTATGGATTTTTAGGGTAGGAATGTATTTATTATAAATTTCTGAAATAAAATCGAAACTACGGCGGTGGATGGTAATCAGTACTTTATCATTAAAAAATATCGCTATTTTATTGGTTAAATCCTGCGCGGTATGTCCACGATCGTCAATTTCAGCGGCAAAGACGCGAATAATGACAAAATTAAAATCGTCGAGTACTTCAAATTTGGGCAAATGATCGGGCTCCAGGCAATCGCGCACGGTGTATTGATGCAAATTGAATTGTGTGCTGAGTTTTTCCAGTTCGTGTTCTTCAGGATGCTCGATATCAATCCAGGTACAGCCTGTTTCTTGCGGGAGTTCGTATTTTGTGATCATGGGTTTTAAATCTACCGTTTCATGTTATCGTAAACAATTTCAAAAGCTTCCGGGCCCACCCCGAATTGGCCCCGAAAAGGATTGTCCATCGCTGCTACCAGGAAAAAGAGCGAGCCTAGCAATCCGGCAAACAAAGCAGTCATCAGCAAGTGCACCCTGAATTTATCGGTGACAAAAAACCAGGTGATGACAATATTTAACATGGCCCCAAAGAAAATCACAAACCAAACGGAAGCGGGCAATCCGGTATCGGTGCCTTGTAGCCGAATGCGCCTTATTTCGATCAAGTGGTTAAATTGCCGATAAATTTCAGCAATCATGATTTCCTGATTTTTTGAAATTGGATCAAAACGCAGCAAAATATTTTGAAAAACCGTAAGTCGTGCAGTGCCGCCAATGGGTAAAATACCTTTGCGTTGCTGGGGCCAGGCTTCTTCAATGGTGTAACGGGTGTATTCGCGCAAGGCCCCGCGCAACGAATCGCCCACGGGATTGGGAATAATGCGCGCATCCTGGTATAAGGCCGATAGCGCCGCTGCTTCTCTTGAAACGGTATCGTCTAAGTCGGCAAAGTTTTCCCAGGCTGCTACTGCAATCAAACCCAAGGTAATACCGTAAATAGCGTTCATACCTGCCATGAAATAACTTACAATATCGTTATGTGCTTGTGGTATTACCCTTCGGGAAATAAAAGGGCGCAATATAAATAAGCCTGCAACAGCGAAAATGATAAAAAAGCTGATGCAGAGTATTGCAAAAAGCCAACTCGGGAGGTCATACAGCCAGAAAAAGTTCATTTAATCGAAGGGAATAGTGTGCGGTAAAAGTACAAAAAAACACAGCATATAGTCAACGCAAAGTGGTTATGAAAACATTTGTCTTCTAATCCATTGAGAATCAATTTTTTTATCCATCCATCCTTCAAATCCATTTAAATCTGGGTATAAGTTGGGTAATTGAAGTCATCGTTTTCCGATTCAATTTAGCGCTCAGGGTGACGGGAATCAGCTTCGGTGGTATTTTGTAGGACCTACCTTTGCAGCGCAATCCAAGAGAAAGCAACTTTTTGAACAAATTTAATGTGCGAAATACATAAAACTACTATGCAACAGTTCGTATCGGCCGCCGAAGCGGTAAAAGTTATTCAGCCTGGCAACCGTGTTTTTGTCCACACCGCGGCCGCCGCTCCCCAGTTATTGGTGCAGGCCCTCACGGAGCGCGCTGCCGAATTATCCAAAGTTGAACTCATTCATTTGCACACGGAAGGTCCGGCGCCATACGTTGACCGCAAATATGCGGGTACGTTTTTTACCAACGCCTTGTTTATCGGGGGCAACGTTCGGGCTGCGATGCCGACCGAAATGGCCGATTACATCCCAATTTTTTTGAGTGATACGCCCAGTTTGTTCCGAAAAGGACATATGCCCGTTGATGTGGCCATGCTCACCTTGTCGCCCCCCGATCGCAACGGATGGTGTAGTTTGGGGGTGTCGGTCGATTGTAGTTTGGCGGCGGCGCAAACTGCAAAGTATGTGATTGCCGAAATAAACCCCAATATGCCCCGCACCCACGGCGATGGTTTTATCCACATCAGTCGGATACACGCGGCGGTTAAAAGCGAAAACCCGCTTTTTGAAATTATCCATGCAGATCCTTCCGAGGCAGAAATACAAATCGGGCAACATATAGCAGATTTGGTGGAAGACGGCGCAACCCTGCAAATGGGCATCGGTTCTATTCCCAATGCGGTATTGGCGGCGCTCGGAAACCACCGCCGCCTGGGCATTCACACCGAGATGTTTTCGGACGGCGTGATTGATCTGGTAGAAAAAGGCATCATCACCGGGGAGGAGAAAAAGCGCCAAACCGGTATAATTACGTCTACCTTTTTGTTTGGCTCCCGCCGCCTGTACGATTTTGTCCACGACAACCCGCTGGTGCGCATGATGGAGGCCTCGTACACCAACGACACCGCTATTATACGCAAAAATCCGAAGGTTACCGCCATTAATAGCGCGATTGAAATTGATTTGACCGGACAAATCTGCGCCGATTCGATAGGGTCGCGGATGTATTCGGGCGTTGGGGGGCAAATGGACTTTATTCGTGGGGCTGCTTTGTCGGATCGAGGGAAGCCGATTATTGCCATGACCGCCGCAACGGCCAAGGGGCAAAGCAAAATTGTACCTTTCCTGAAGCAGGGGGCAGGCGTTGTAACCACCCGCGCACATGTGCATTACGTAGTCACGGAGTATGGGGTGGCCAATTTGTTTGGCAAAAACCTGCCACAACGCGCTAAAGCATTGAT
>Ga0247844_1008864_pt1 | contig 10751 bp, 9 predicted proteins | sample LaCtaG_FD_192421 | JGI IMG/M metagenome (GOLD analysis project Ga0247844, IMG submission 192421) | Freshwater microbial communities from meromictic Lake La Cruz, Castile-La Mancha, Spain - LaCruzMarch201714.5m_1 | ecosystem: Environmental > Aquatic > Freshwater > Lake | place: Spain: Castile-La...
CGCCAAGTCTCGGGCGACACGCCGGACGGTGCACCACCACCAAACAAGCCAGCCATCACCAACCAGCCGCCCCGTATGGTCTTTCCCCAGAGATCAACATCGCTCAGCCCCCCCCCAAGCAGAAGCGATAAAATCACGGGCGGATCGAGGGGGCAACAAAGGTTAACGCGCACGCATAGGCGTTCTTCACGACAGAGGGGCAGCTATTGCGTCCAGAGTGACCTGCCCCCTTCCTGTTCCCTCGATCTAAGTGCGAGCCAGTCCCGAACTCCAAGCGGCCACCCAATGAACGAGGGGCCGGCGCGCAGCAGGTCAGCTACAGTGAGATTGAAAAACACAGACTGGACAGAGCAATGACCCTCGCTGACTTCCTTAAACTGAGTCCGGAGGCCGCGTCCGAGCTTCTACCTTCGATGACACCGCCCCAAGCATCCGCCTGGATGAAAAGCTACCAGAATGCGACGGGTGTTGACCTGGGCAACTTAGTCGATCGGCGGGAGGTATCGAGAGATGTCTTTCTGAAGAAAATACTGCCCATCTTCACTACGGAGACAATTGCCGGTCAATCGATTATAAGAAGTATGGGCATGATATCAGCGACGATTGTCTTCGGCGGCAACGCACTTCGTGGTGTTATAGGGGAGATTCAAGAGATCACTGGCGGCCAGAACTCCGGATTCTCTGACATTGTCGAGCAACACAACGAAATCGTGGCGAATAAGATCTTCGAAATGGCGGAGAAAATCGGATGTAACGCCGTGGTATCGTTCCGAAGAGAAGTTTCTGTATTCGGTGCTCGCGGCAACTCGGTTTTGGTTTCGGTCTACGGTACAGCGGTAATTATTGAATCAGACAGCATGACCCGCTCCCTTCCTGATAACTCAGTCTAAGTGAAAGCCAGTCCCGAACCCCGAGCGGCCACCCAATGATCGAGGGCCGGCGGGGAGCGGTTCATGCAGTTTACCCCCAAGGCACCGCGCAGGCGGGGATCCTGACCACGCCCGTCTCGACGCGTTCGCAGGTATGGCGCAGGTCACAATTTCCGCGTTTCCAACGTCAAAGCGCATAACTTAGGAAACGGCCAAGTCAGCCCCTTAGGCCTGTCTGGGAAGAGGTTGGGTACGGTCTCCGGTCGTCACCCAAATCGGCCCCGAACGCTTATGCTGGTTGGGCTTTTCGCGCGCCCGTGACTGGATTTCGTAATGCGGGGGTCAGGTGTTCGAGTCACCTAAGCGGCACCACCCTTCCAAAGCACCTCAAACTAGGACGTCGGCGAGTTAGCTGCGATACCCACGCCGCCAGCCTGTTCGCCGTCCCGTCTTGCCAATCAAGCCCGGCGCCGTCGGGGTCAGAGGGCGATGGGGCTGTCCGATGTCAGGCTGAGGGCGGTCTCGAAGACGCTTTTCGCCAGGGGGGTGCGGCGCTGATCGGCGAGGCACATGACATAGCCGGTCTGGATCGGAACCTCGCAGCCCAGCGGCAGGTAGACGATCCGCGGATCCGGCGGGCACTCGGCCGAGTAAAACATGCTGACGCCGATGCCGATCGCAATGGCCTCGCGAATGGTCTCCCGGGTATGAAGCTCGATGGTCTCCGCCGGTTCGATGCCCGAACAGGAGAGCATATGAAGCGTGGTCTTGCGCGTTCGTGACGGCGCTTCGCGCAGCAGGAGTGTTGCCCCGTGCAGGACGCTGAGCGGGGCGCTGGTCGACCCGGCGAAGGGATTGTCGCGCGGCACCCCCAGCACCAGTTGATCGCGGTAGATGGCCTGATAGGCGAGAGAGGCGTCGATCGGCGGATCGCAGGCGATGATCGCGTCGACCTCACCGGCCTTCAGCCAGTCGACAACCTCGCCCGCATTGCCGATCCTGACCTGGACCCTGGCTCCGGGCCGCCGGGCGGGATAGGCCGCAACGAACCGTGCCGCATAGGTCGGACTGTCGGATGCGAGGCGTAGCTCCAGTCCGCCGGGACTCAGCGATTGCGAAAGAAACTGGTCGATTTCTCCACTGACGGAGAAGAGGCGCTGGGTCAGGGCGAAGAGCGAGCGGCCGGCCCCTGTCAGGACCAGCGGTGGTTTCCGCCCCTGGAATAGCGGCACCTGATGGCGCTGCTCAAGTGTTCGAAGTTGCTCAGAAATTGTGGGCTGCGACACCGCCAGCCGGCGCGCGGCGCGAACGATGCTGCCCTCGCTGGCGACCGCATGAAAGGCCCTGAGATGTTGAAAATTGGCCGCCAACGGTCGCCCCCCCCTGGGTCCGTAGATCGGTGGGATGAAACGCTGATGACACCCCGGAACGGCCGATGCCCCCCCCAGAGACAACCGATTCGCCTCCTCTGACGCCGTCGGGCGAAACAGCCCTGCCATGGCCCGGGGGGTCTGGCCCACATCGGGGATACAGACATGACTTTCACCAAGAGCGCGCTTCTTGCGAGCGTGGGATTTCTGGCGATCGCAACAGCCGGACAGGCCATGGCCCAGTCGGTCGTCGAGACTGAAGGTCCGACCCAGCTGGACGAAATCGTTGTGACCGGCGAGGCCATCGCCCGCGGCAACAACGTCGTCACCAACGAACGGATCGGCGACCTGCCCGTCGGTCAGAATATCGTGGACGCCATCAAACTGGTTCCCGGCGTTTCGATCCGCGGGTCTGATGCGCTGAACAATGACCCCTGGACCTATGCGATCAACATTCGCGGCTTCGAGGTCAACCAGCGGAGTTCGAAGATCGGCCAGACACTGGACGGTCTGCCGCTCTTCAATGCCTCCTACTATCTCGGCGGTTCGCCGGCGCAGAAATATGTGATCACCGAAAGCGTTGACCGGATCATGGTCAGCCAGGGCACGGCCGACGTCGGCTCGCCGGCGGCCAACGCCCTTGGCGGCACCCTGGCCTATTTCACACGGCAGCCGACGGACGAGGCCGGCGGCCTGGTCCGTGCGACCTTCGGCGATTTCGACACACGTCGCTTTGTCGGCCGCTATGATTTTGGAACCCTGTTCGGCAACACCCGGCTCTATGTCGCGGGCAGCCAGCTGACGGCCAAGCTCTGGCCGCACGGCGGGGCTACACCGGCCGGGATCGAGCAGTTCTCGGTTGAGGCGAAATCGGTCACGGACTTCGGCAACCTGACGGTGACGGCGTTCGCGAACTACAATGACAGTGATGATGATCCCATCATCGAGGCCTCGCGTTCGGCCATCAACACGCGCGGCCTGGGCGTTGACGCATCGTCGGCGACCTTCAATCCCTACAGCGCGGCCGCCAATGAGAACTGGGCCGATGACTGGGCCGCGATGCGTGAGAACGCCTTCGCCTATGTGAAGTTCGACTGGAAGGTCAGCGACACCCTGAGCTTCGAGCTGTCGCCCTATATCCAGAAGAACGAAGGGATCGGCGAGTTCCTGCCGCCGGGCCTGCAGCCCCGCATCGTCACGGTGGGCGGCCAGCGTCGCCAGGTCGTGTTCGGCAACGGGGCGTCCCGCTCCCGGACCGCGACCTTCCAGAACAGCGCCGGCAATGCCGTGTTCAACTACACGGGCGGCATCGCGGACAGCTACATCGCTCTGGACGGAAGCACGGTTACTTCGGCCGACTGTTTCAACACCGATGGCTCGGTCAAGCTGACCAACGGCATGCCGACCTGCGCCCAGGGACAGTCCTATCGCAACAGCACCTACTACCACACGCGCGGCGGCGTGGTCGCCAACGCCCGGCTCGATCTTGGCAGCCATACCATTCGCGGCGGGGTCTGGTACGAAAAGCTGGACCGCGATTTCGGTCGCAAGTGGTTGCGATACCAGGACATCCGCACCGGGCCGGTGATCGTGGCCAACTCGGTCTATCGCGAGGACTTTGAACAGACCTTCGTAACCGACATGTACAAGTTCTACATCGCCGACGACTGGGCGGTGACCGAAGACCTGACGGTCAGCCTGGGCCTGCAGCATTTCGTGGTCGACATCTCGGGGCAGACCCGCGACGAGAGCCGCTATGCCGCTGACGGGACGTTCAATGGCTTCCTGAAGTCCAGCGTCAACAGCGACAGCAATGAACTGCTGCCGTCGATCGGCCTCGTCTATGACGTCACGGGTGATCTGCAGGTCTTCGGTGGTTACTCAAGGAACTTCGGAGCTGTCGGCGACTGGGCCCTGGAAAAGACCGGCACGGATTTCGCCAATCTCCAGCCCGAAGTGAGCGACAACCTTGAGGCCGGCGTTCGTTACAGCACACCGCGGATTGCCGCCGCCGCGACCCTGTTCCGCACCGAAAACGACAAGGCGATCGTGTTCCTGGACGAGACCTTTGCCTCCACGACGGGTGGGATCAACTACAATGTCGGCACGGGCGGCACCTATGTGAACGCCCCCGGCGGCATCCGGACCACCGGTCTGGAGGCCAGCGCCCAGGTCCGTCTGACCGACGCCTTCAGCGCCTATGCGGCCCTGACGGTGCTGAACAGCGAGTACAGCGCCACCTTCAACGCGGCCAACTACGGCGGCAGCCGTCGCACCCAGGTGACCGCCGGCAACAAGGTGCCCGGCACGCCGGACCTCCTGCTGGGCGGATCGCTCAACTACGAGAACGGACCGTTCACCGGCAGCCTCAGCGCCCGCTATGTCGGTGAATCGGAAGGCGACGCCCAGAACCGTCCGGAACTGAGGGTTCCCTCCTACACCCTGGTGGATCTGTCGGCGACTTATCGCCTGCCTCTGGGTGACGATGGGCAACGCTACTTCGAGGCCCAGATCGCTGTGAACAACATCACCGACGAACGCTACATCGGCGGTATGCTCGATGAGTTCAATCAGCGCTACACTCCCGGCGCGCCGCGTACGGTCTATTTCACCGTCTCGGCCGGCTTCTGATCGACCAACCACCCCCTCGACCCCGGTCGAGGGGGTGGTCCCTCTTCCCCAGATTGAAAAGCGGGCGCTTGAATCCTCCAAACACACAGAGCGCCCGGTTCGACGTCGCCGTTGTAGGGGCCGGAATCCTCGGCCTTGCCCACGCGCTCGCCGCTGCCCGGTCCGGGAAATCCGTGGTCGTTATTGACCGCGATGCCCATTCTGTCGGGGCCTCGATCCGGAATTTCGGCTTTGTGACGATCACGGGGCAGCGCCGGGGTGCGACCTGGAACCGCGCCCGGCGGAGCCGGGATGTCTGGGCCGAGGTGGCGGGTCCAGCCGGGATCGCCATCGAGCAACGCGGCCTTGCCATGCTGGGCCGCCGCGACGAGGCCCGGGCGGTGCTGGAAGCCTTTATGGACACCGAGATGGCGGTGGACTGCCAGCTTCTGTCCAGGGCGCAGGCCGAAGCCCGCTGGCCCGTCCTGGCAGGCGCGCCGATCACGGCCGCGCTCTGGAGTCCCCATGAGGTCCGGGTGGAATCCCGCTTGGCAATCCCGCGACTTGCGGCCTGGCTGGCCGAGGCCTGGAATGTCCACTTCCTTCGTCCGGCGGCGGTCCAGACCATAGCGTTGCCGCAGATACAGACCTCGCAAGGCGTGGTCATGGCCGAGACCTGCGTCGTTTGTCCGGGGGACGACCTGGTGAGCCTCTACCCTGACGTCATCGCCGCCCGCGGCGTGACGCTCTGCAGTCTGCAGATGTTGCGTCTGGCCAGTCCCGGAACGACCCTGCCCGCGCCCCTGATGTCCGACCTGGGGCTGACGCGCTATCGCGGCTACGCGGATCTGCCAGAGGCGGCGGTCCTGGCCGCGCGCCTGGCGGACGAACAACCCCTACACCTCGAGCACGGCATCCACCTGATCGCGGTGCAGAGCGCCGATGGGTCGCTCGTGGTCGGCGACAGTCATCACTATGGCGACACGCCGGGCCCATTCGCGGCGCAGGAGGTCGAGGACCTGATCCTGGACGAGTATCAAGCCGCCACCGGTCGATCCGCTCCTCCGGTCGTCGAGCGGTGGAACGGCGTCTACGCCTCGGCTGACGAGGACATGTTCATGGCCACACCCGAGCCCGGCGTTCGCCTCGTGATGGTGACCAGCGGGACCGGCGCCTCCACCGCCTTCGCCATCGCGGAGGAAACCATCGCCGATCTGTTCGGCCGATCAAGGGAAGCCGCAGAATGACCTCACCTCTGAAGGCGGTGATTTTCGACTGGGCCGGGACCATGGTCGATTTCGGGTCGGTCGCGCCGGTCATGGCCTTGCGCGACGCGTTCGACGCCGAGGGTGTTCCGGTCACCGACGCGGAAATCCGGACCCACATGGGACGCGCCAAGCGCGATCATGTCGCGCAGATCCTGCACCATCACCGGGTCCATGCGGCCTGGACGGCGTTCCACGGTGCGGCCCCCTCCGATGCGGATGCTGACCGGATCCACGATGCCCTTGAACCGCTGATGTTCGCCGCCGCCGCCACCTGCGCCGACCTTGTCCCCGGCGCGGCCGAGGTCGCGCGCGGCCTGCAGGACCGCGGCGTCCGGATCGGCTCCACGACCGGCTACACCCGCACCATGATGCAGGCGATCCTGCCCCGGGCCGCGGCCCAGGGCTATGCGCCCGAGGTCGTGGTCTGCGCCGGAGAAACGATCGAGGGCCGCCCGTCGCCCCTGATGCTTTGGAAGGCCCTGGTCGAACTGGGCTGCTGGCCCGCCCGGGCCTGCGTCAAGGTGGATGACGCCGAGGTCGGAATGGGTGAAGGCCGCGAGGCCGGCTGCTGGTCCATCGGGATCGCGGCGTCCGGCAACGGTGTCGGCCTTGGCCGGGCTGAGCTGGAGGCGCTGGATCCGGCCGAACGGCGCGCCTTGGTCGGGGCGGCGGGTCAGTCGCTTCTGGCGGCCGGCGCGCATCTGGTCATCGATACGGTGGCCGATCTGCCGGCGGCTCTGGCCGAGATCGAGCGCCGCATCCGTGTCGGTAACCTGCCGACGGAAACCTGAAGTCCATGGCGTCGAAACGATGGCTTGAAACGGCGCACCCTCTGGCGTTCTCGCTGTTCGCGGGGGCGGCGGCCTTCTCGACCTATTTCGCCATGTACGCCTTCCGCAAGCCGTTCACGGCGGCGACCTTCGAGGGTGTCACGGGCTGGGAGTTTGCACTCGACTACAAGGTCGCCCTGGTGATCGCCCAGGTGCTGGGTTACGCCCTGTCCAAGGTGATCGGCATCAAGGTCATCTCGGAAACGGACCACAGCCGAAGGGCGCTGGCCATCGTCGGCCTGATCGGCCTGTCATGGTTGGCCTTGATCGGCTTCGCCCTTGTACCCGCGCCCTGGAACGTCGCCGCCCTGTTCCTGAACGGCCTGCCGCTCGGACTGATCTGGGGGTTGGTGTTCAGTTATGTCGAGGGACGGCGTACGTCCGAGGTTCTGGGGGCGATCCTCTGCGCCAGCTTTATCCTCTCATCGGGGGTCGTGAAGTCGGTGGGCAAGGCCCTGCTCAACGCCGGTGTGCCGGATCTGTGGATGCCGGCGGCGGCCGGCCTGGTGTTTGTTCCTCTGCTGCTGGTGTCGGTCCTGGCCCTGTCGCGCATGCCCCCGCCGAACGCGGCCGATGAGGTCGCCCGGATCAAGCGGGGTCCGATGGACGGTACGGCCCGCGCGGATTTCCTGCGCGTCTATGGCCCGGGCGTTGCCTTGCTGGTCGTCGCCTATGTCCTTTTCACCGCGGTGCGCGACCTGCGCGACAACTTCGCCGCCGAAATCTGGTCCGCCCTGGGGTTCGGGCAGACGGCTACGGTCTTTACAGCCAGCGAACTGCCGGTAGCGGTGATCGCGCTCGGGGCGCTGGCGGCCATCATGGTGGTGCGCGACAATCTGCGGGCGCTGCTGGTGATCCACGGGATCGTGATGCTGGGCGCCGTCCTGCTGGGCGGTGCGACCCTGGCATTCCAGTTCGACCTGATCTCGCCCGTCGTCTGGATGATCATGTCGGGGGCCGGACTCTACATGGCCTACACGCCGTTCAACGCCATGTTGTTCGATCGCATGATCGCGGCGACCGGCCGTGTGGGCACCGCGGGCTTTCTGATCTACCTCGCCGACGCCTCGGGCTATGTCGGCAGCGTCGTCCTGCTCCTTTTCCGCAATTTCGGCGTCGCGGACATGGACTGGCTGAGCTTCTTCATCGCGATCTGCTACGCGGCGGCGGTCGTGAGTCTGGGCCTGGTGCTCGCCTCCGCCGTGTTCTTCGCTCGCCGGCGGCGCCGACCCGGCGGGTAGGGTCTCTGGCTCTCCACGGCTGGACAGGATCGTTCTGAACCCGTCCTCTGTTGACATGATCGGGGTCGCCGCTTGCGGCGGCCGTCATGAAGCTGTCGCCTGGCCGGCTCTAGCCTTGTGGACGTCCGGTTCGGATGGCCGTGGATGCAGGAAGGGTGTGATGGTGCGAGGACGATCCCTGTGGTCGGCCGTGGTGGCGTTGATCGCCGTCGCCTTTGTCACGCCGGCCCACGCCATCAGGGAAATCACCGTTTACATCACGGGCGCGAGCGTCCCGGCGGGGCAGACGGTGATGTATGGGGTGGTGGACCGGATGTGCGCGGGGTTGCCCTTTGCCGTCATGGTGCGGGGCGGGGACCTTAGCGGCGTTCCGTTCCGAATCTGCGCCGTGGCCCAGGGCGGCGCGATCGGCATCATCAACCAGGACGGCTCGGCCGGCCCGGGAGTCCAGTGGCTCCAGGATGGCGCCCGGGTCGACGCCGTGACGGGCGCGACCGAACGACCGGCAGGCTGGACGCCCCCGGTCATCAGGCCGGCGCCCCGGGCCGCCCCAAGGGGGACGCCGTCCTCCACAATCGACCCCTCGCGGTTCACCGGGCGGTGGGTCGGCCAGGTTTATGAACCTGCCGGCATGTTCAAATCCTACACGGCCTATGCGACGCTGCAGTCCAACCCGGATGGCACGCTCACCGGCTCCATCCAGTACTCAGGGTACAATTGCAGTGGAAGCTGGACAGCCTACGCCTCCAACCAGGCGCCAGCGGGTCGGCTGACGCTCGTCGAGTCGATCAACGATCAGGGCGCGGGGTGCGCGTCGAGCGGATTCGTCGAACTGGCGCCGCGAAGCGATGGCAGGCTGGACTACAGCTGGCGCGCGCGACAGGGTGGCGAGATACTGTCGAGGGGCGTCCTCAGATCTCAATGAGGCAGCAGGCGGAGCCAGGATGATCACCCACCATCAAGACTGCCGGCCGCGCGCTCGCGCCCGCGGCGTTCGGGCTCCGTCCTGATGCTCGAGGGATGGCGCGAGCGGGGCCTTGTCCGCCGCATTTCCGGCCTGGTCCCCGCACCGCTGTCGCCGGATCTCAGGGCGGCCGTCGTCGAGACCGGCGCCGGCTTGACGATGAAGGTGCTCGGCTCGAGTTTTCGCCCCTACCGCGACGAGCTGATCCTGATCTTCGCCAAGCAGCTGGCCGACGCGACCCGGCGGCTCTCATCGAGCCACTGGTCGTCCGGCGGCGGTCGCAACGTCGGAATGGATGTCTACTTCGCGCACGGCCGGGCGGTTGCGGCGCTGAAGGCGCTGGCCGCCCAGCGGCCGCGTGATCCGCTGAACGCCCTGCTCAAGGTGCTGGACGATCTCATGGACGCCCAACGCGCCGCGCCCGGGGACGAAGACGGCTACGGAATCGCCACCCTGGGCGAGATCCGCCGGGATGTGGAGCGGCTGATCGCCGCCGACCGCCGGACCTGACGCCACGGCGCCATTTCCCCGCCCGGCGACCGGCCCTAAGGTCGCGTCCCAACAAGGGAGCGCGCCGCCATGCATTTCGAGCTCAGTGAAGAGCACCGGATGATCAAGGACCTCGTGCGGCGGTTCGTCGAGGACGAACTCATGCCGCTCGAGGCCACGGTGCTGGAGCGCGAGGCCTCCGGCGGGCCCACCGCCCTGACGGCCGAGGAGCAGGCGAAGATCGACAAGGTGTCGCGTGAGCTGGGCCTCTGGGGCCTGGACGCGCCCGAGGACGTCGGCGGCATCGACCTTCCGGCCGTGGCCCTGGTCGGGGTCAATGAGGAGCTGGGGCGGACGGTCACCCCCTACACCCTGCCGCCGGACAGCCCCAACCTGCGCATGCTGATGGCCACGGTCGACGACCGCCAGCGCGCCGCCTACCTGGCGCCCTACGTCGCCGGAGAGACCATATCCGCCATCGGCATCTCCGAGCCCGGCGCTGGGTCCGACCCGGCCGGCATGATCACCCGCGCCGAGCGGGACGGTGAGGACTGGATCCTCAACGGCCGCAAGATCTGGATCACCCGCGGGGCCGAGGCCGACTTCACCATCACCATGGCGGTCACCGACCGCGAGAAGGGCGCCCGGGGCGGTATCTCCGCCTTCCTGATCGACAGGGGCACGCCCGGCTTCAACGTGCTGCGCCGCATCCCCATGCTAGGCGGCCAGTACAGCTACGAGATCGCGCTGGAGGACTGCCGCGTCCCCGGCTGGAAGCTGCTCGGCAAGGAGGGCCAGGGCTTCGCGCCGATGCAGGTGCGACTGTCGACCCGGCGGATCGAGATGGCCAGCTGGTCGATCGGCATGGCCCAGCGGGCGCTGGACATGCTGATCGAGTACGCCCCGCAACGCTCGACCTTCGGCGCGCCGCTGTCGGAGCGCCAGCAGATCCAGTGGTGGATCGCCGACGCCGCCACCCGCATCCACGCCGCCCGGCTGATGACCTACGACTGCGCCTGGAAGCTCGACCAGGGCCGCGACGTGCGCAACGAGATCTCCATGATCAAGGCCTACGGCACCGAGATGGCCTACGAGGTGGTCGACAACGTC
>Ga0247844_1008865_pt1 | contig 10750 bp, 1 predicted proteins | sample LaCtaG_FD_192421 | JGI IMG/M metagenome (GOLD analysis project Ga0247844, IMG submission 192421) | Freshwater microbial communities from meromictic Lake La Cruz, Castile-La Mancha, Spain - LaCruzMarch201714.5m_1 | ecosystem: Environmental > Aquatic > Freshwater > Lake | place: Spain: Castile-La...
AGTGGCGGTTTGGTTGCAGCATCATTTGGATATTTTGAAGCAAACAGTATTCTTGCAAAAAAAGATGGATCTGCCGCGGTTTATACAAAATTAGGAGAGGGTGTAGAAATTAATGCACAGGCTATTAATATTGATACTAATAGTAAGGATACAGTATTATCTGATTCGATAAGTGGGGCCTTAGGAATTGGCAAAGTTGCTTTAGTAGGTGCAGGTGCAAAAAATAATTCACATACATATCAAAGAGCAGAAATAGAAATATCCGATAAGGTAGAGATAAAAGCTACTAGTTCTATTAAAATTCGTGCAAATATAGATCAAAGCAAGGATAACGGGGGTGACGAGGAAATTGATAGTCGTCTTAACGTTATTGCATTAGCTCTTGGCATAGGCGCACTTGGCGGTGCGGGAGGAAAAAATAAAACCATCATTGGAAGTGCGGCGAATATAACTGTGCGCAATAATGTGAAAATGTCTGCTGCTCAAATAGAATTAAATGCAGAGAATGATATTAGCAAAAGTAATAATGCCTATGAATTCAACACGGTAGTTGCTTCAGCTGCAATTGGCATTGGTGCAACTTTCTCGTATGGAGAATCTGAAACAAATTTGGGCTATTGGATAGGTGACTCTCAAAAATTAGCAGGAAGTTCAATTAATATTGGTGAAAGAACAAGTTTATATGGTTCTCAAAAAATTGATATCACTACAAAAAATGACGTAAGATTACGTTCAAAAGGCTCATTTGATGCCGTTGCAGTAATTGGGGGAACTAAATCCAAAAATGATATTAATGCAGATATAATGTCCAATATAGTTGTTGGAAAAGATACATTCATTAATTCTACTAACGGAAACATTACCATAAGCACATTAGGTGGCCTAAGAATAACTAATCATCTTGATGCAATTTCAGGTGCTTTAGGAGGTGGCCTTGCTGAAGCAACTACAGTTATCAACTCTAAAAACAATGTTTCTCTTGATGGGGTATCCCTTGAAGCAAATAATATAAATTTATTTGCTGGCGAAAACTCAAATCGAATAAGAAATACGATTGATGTTAATACTCAAGTTCATAATAAAATATTGGCAGTTGGTTATGGTAAGGCAGTCGCAAAATCAGATACTAGTGATTCCAACACAATTAACATAGCCAATGCATCCAAGTTGAAAGCTAGAGATAATATTAGTTTAAACGCGCTAGCAGGAAAAATTGAGAGTGTTAGCCGCCAATCTTCAGGAATTGTTGGGCCATATTCAGATGTTAAACCCGGCGATAAAAATAATTCTAAAAACAATAATGAAGTAATCATTAGTGAATTGGCGCAATTAATTGCAGGATATGAATCAATCCAAAAAATCTGGACATTGCCTTCAAGATTCGATAACGACCTCATAGCTCAACAACAATATTTAACAAATAATCTGAATACTCCACTTAAGTTAAATGAAAACCTTTCTAATGATCAAAAGATTTCACTAGGTCTCGATATTTATTCTGAATATATTTTTAAAGAATTAGATGCACTTACCCCTAAATACGATAACAATAATTCAATCTCTATAATACTTCCAGAAAAGATTTGGAAAGCTGGTCCCAAAATCTCCATGGTTTCTATTGGTGAAGATTTAGGTAATGGGCTTAAAATGGAAAGAAAGAAACTTGAGGAGATAAAACTTAGTTCCGACAATTTTACTGATAACGCTCAACTTCGAGCAAGATTTATTGAGCAAATTGAATTAATTGAAAATAAAGCTCGTGAACTTGGGATTTGGGATGAAGCATCAAAAAGTATTATTAGTGGCACTTATATTTTTGCATTAACGCTACCTGACATAAGCGTTGCTCCCGGCTCTATTTTTATTAATGGATCTTTTAAAGAACCAACATCATATAAGCATCTGATCGCAAATGCTAAAGCAGAAATTTTAATTGAAAATATTATTCCAATCGCTTTATATCCAGGAAATTTAGAATTACGCGATAATAGATATCAAATTCGCATAGGCGATTCCTATAAAACTTTTGAGTCTGGTAGGGTATATGTTGATTATAAGGCAAAGGGGGAGCAAACCAATTCATTAAATAAATTTGATATCACCATAAATCAAAAACCAAATCAAGCATTTAAGCCAAGCTCTATAAGTAATCTTAGTGGAATAATTCCGAATCTAGATATTACATTAGCAGCAGATAGTGCTAAAAAATCATCAATTAAAAATGAGAGGGGTTCTTTAATCATTAATAATACCGTGGGTAGTCTGTATGCAGTAAATGCAACAATTCTTGCTAAAGATCAAAACATAAATATTGCCAAAAGTTTTACCCTTAGTTCAAAAGCATGGCTCCACCAAGACAAAGATCCAAAGCAATATATTGATGGTAAGTACATGGACATAAAAGAAGCTAATATTTCTAACCTAGCACCACCCACTAAAAACTATGAGGATTTGGAAAAAAGTATATATGCTAATTCTCCTGGATTGTTTGCAAATGGAACAATTAGAATTAACGCGCTCTATTTAAACATAGATGGTTTAATTCAAAGTGGCACTCCAAATCTTAAACTTACAATAGATAGAAGCTTTTCACCAAAATTTTCGGGATCACTAAGAGATCTCCTGCCTGGTTGGGACTCAAGAACTAACTTAACAGGTAATGTGGATATTATAAATAAAAAAATCATACTTGACGATCGTGAGTCATCAGCAGGCTCAATATTTTTGTCAGGCCAGATCTTAAGCACTGGTAATGGCAGAATTGAGGCGTTAAGCGGCAAACCTGAGATAAGCATAATTAATGATAGTGATTTCAGTATATCTGTGGGTAAGATAAACTTTAATGATGCGAATGGAATTGTTCAAATAACAAATATTCCAGAAATTAATTTGATTCCTACATTAGTATCAAGTAAAGTGATTAGTTGGACTGGGTTGGTAGTCATAAATGTAACAATAGACAACGCCGAAAGCAAGCAGTTTATAGGTAAACAAATAAAAATTAATAGTGAAAAATTAATCACACCTGTGATAGGCCTTGAAAAGGATACAATATATAAAATTGCTAATCAAATAGATAAAGATAATAAATCCACACTAAGTTTGGTGCCCAGTAACTTAGCCCACTTAGCCCACTGGCAAGAATTAGCAAAGGACAAAGCTTTTGGAACATGGGATGGGAAGGAGGCATTCTGGCTTACGCTTTTGGAAGCTCCAATAAGGTCCACTTATTCATTTAATAATAATAATAATTCCATCACAAAAACCATATCCACCTTATCCGCTTCAAATAATTCATACATTATAAACAGTTCTCAAGAGGTTAATCCAAATAACATTAATAATTTATTTTACACCGATTACCAGCCTGATCAAGGCCTTACCTATGCATGGTTTACTGGCCAGAAATACACAAAAATAACAACTGAAATAGAAAAACAAGAGGGAACTTATTGGCTTGGTCTAATAAATCGGTTACACAAAATAACAGAGGGACCTTATAAATTAACTCCAGAGTATCGCGAGGAGGATAAAAGACCAATCTTGGAAGGTGAGTATTTATTAATTACTAAACCTGTGGGCTGGAAAAGCGATAATGTTTATCTTCGAACACAATCAGAGTTTAATCTAGATAGTAAACGCACAGAGGGTGATTGGAGAGAGGTAGGTCGGTATATGACTGATGGGCAGAAGGCTTTGTTGGCCGCCAGTATAGCTTTTGGGGGGGTAGCAGGGGCGTTTAGCTACACTGAGCAGATAAAAACTGAAAAAAAGCGTATAATAACAGATGGAATAATAAGAAGGTTTTATCATTACCTAAAAGCTGATTATCCTATAAGGATTGGTTTTAATTCTCTTGATAAAAGAGATTCTACTGCTGGTGCTGGTTCCGTTTCAATCACTAATAGAGGCAGTGGAAATATTGATTTTCGTGATGGATCTAACATAAGCGGTTATTTAGACGTGCAAGCTCTTAATGGATCGATTGATATTAAAAACCTACTAAAATCGCCTGAATCTTCTGTTAATCTTTATGCTCCAAAAGGAAATATAAGTGCAATAATTGGATCCAATGAGGCTAGTACCTTACCAGTAAAGATAACAGCAACAGCAGGATTAGACCTTAATCTAGACATGATTGCCCGTGATGGTATTACTGCAAATTTACAACCCTCACTTTTGAATGCAGGGAGCAAACTTTCGATTCGTAGCTCTGGAGGCCTAGATCATACGAAACAAACCTTATTAACTGACAACACGCCACTGTTAAAAGCAAATCAATTAGATATTGATTTGGGAAGTGGCAACCTGGGCACTGCTAATGATCCTTTACGAATTGATACCGGTATTGCAAATAATAAAGATAGTGGTATTAAACTAAAGCTCGTAAATGGTAATGCCAACATACGAGAGTTAAAGGATTCGCTTACTGTTAAATCAATTAATCTTTCAACCAACTATGATCTCTCTATTATTGTTGATAGTGGCGATCTATTGAACGGTAATCCAATTTCTCCTCTTTACAATCAAGAAGAACTTAAATCCTTTGATGAACATTTTCGTATTACAGGTCAGCAAGCAATAGACTCTATGATTGATGATTTAGATCAAATTGATAATTTTACTTATCATCAATATTGGCTTAAATATCGAAAAGCCAAAGAATTATCTAATGGAAGATGGATTGCCAATCCAAAACCCCCTTCTGCATTTAAATTCACCTCAGATCAGCGAACCGAATTAATATTATTAGAATTAACTCCATCACAAGTCAAATCCTTTGAAGATTTGGTAAATTACGTTCATCTTGCAACAGGAGGAGATATTTATGATCCCACTTACACATACAAACGTCCAGAAAAACTTCGTCAAGAGTATATTGATCAGAATACTATTAATCGCAACCTATATTATTACCCAGTGGATAGATTGATTTTTAATTCCATATTTCTAGACGAATCAGCCTTGAATGATTCAGCTCTTAATGCACCGCGTCCGCGTAGTTCCAGCCCAGTTCCTAATTCTATAATTGCAAGAAACTTATTAATTGATTTGAAAAATCCTGCAACTAATGTAGGTAGTAAGCAAAGCTCACATACCTTTGATGTTTCTAATGGTTACACAAGTCTAACTGTTGAACAGGCTGAAATTCTTAGTAGCGCTTACCCTGGCGATCTTGTTGCTGGCTATACAGTTGATCCAATAACTAAGCGAAAATCTCTATCATCTCTCACGGTTCAACTTCGATCACCCTTAATAATTTCACTTAGCGGCTTTGTTAATATAAGAGCCAATGATATTACTCTCAAATCATTTCAGCAACTAAATCTTGGCTCTTTCTCAAGCTCTGCTAATGTAGTTTTATCAGCGGAATCCATTAACCAGCAGAACGATAGCCTATTCAAGGCGATTAACGCTTATCTGCGCAGCACTAATGGAAATATAATCCTCAATAATGCGGAAGCATCTAACGAACTCACTATAGTTAGTTCAGGTGATATTAATGGTAGCTTTACCGCATCCGATATAAAGCTTGATGCCGTAGCAGCCATTGGTTCTGAAGATTCGCCTGTTTTCGCATTTAGCAATACATTACAAGCAAATTCACAAATTAATGTTAAATTTATTAAGGATAAAAAGTTAGATTCAATTCTTAATATAACCGGATTAGATGTAATTGATCCAATCACTAACTTACTCTATGAATTAGTATAATTCCAGTATCAAACCAGAAGCCTATTAAATATAAAATGCCTTGCCCTCGAAAACATAGCCCCATCCATTTGGAATAAGGCTTGGATTTGCCGCTAATGTTTTATTTAAATCTGTAGAATACTCTCGACCCACACTATTTGTAATTATATTTCTTACTTCCTCCAAATTAGAGCTGTAGAAATGCGATCCTTTCATTGGCTGAAAGAAACGATATACAGCAGTATCCATTCCATATTGTGGCATCGTTAGCACCTTATATGATAGACCCTCATATTTATAACCCCAACCATCAAGCAATGGATCCTTACCAATTGCATTTGGCAGGTCATAATTACCAATGCTGTTTTTAATAACATTCTGAGCTTCATTACTGTCCGCTGTCCAAAAATGAGCCGTAGTTCTTGGATTGTAAAATCTGTAAAGAGCAGTAGCCTGCATTTCAAATGATTGGTAGGCGATACCCTCATATTTATAACCTAATCCTCCGGTAATTAGATCTGCACTAGCTTTTTTAAATTCAAGATTCTCAAAATTCATGCCATCTCCATAGGATTTTTTTATTATGCTATTCCGCTCGTTGATATCAGCTGTGTAAAAATGTTGTTGACTGTGAGGCTGATAAAAGCGATAAACCGGCAATCTTGGAGCTTCAACTAGCAAGCCAATTTGTGAATACTCATTGTTAATAATATTGTCAATATCGCCAAGCCCACCAGATTTCATATAGATATTCAACTTCTCTACTAGTCCGTCATTATTTTCGTCAAATAGTTCAGCACCAAGCCCTAGCTCATGATTATATGTAAAATCATAGGCTTCAGTATCAGAATCAACAACAATATAAGAATCTGCTTTTACAGGGTCATTTAATTTGATTTCAATAATTACTGGAGTAGAATCCATTGTGTCTGCTCCGAATCTTATAAAATTTTGATTTATATCATTTGCTTTTGTTGGTTTAATTATTGGTGAATTATACGCATAATACTTTTCTAAAATTTTATTAAGGGCAGGCTCGAGTGTGTTAATGCCAAGTAAATCAGTAAGGGGTTGTTGGTATAATATGCCTCTTGTAAATACCAATGGTTCCTTTAGCTTTGCACTAAACAGCGCCAGTGTGCCAACATCTGATTTTAGTGCTATCGAAGCAGGGGGAGTAAGGGGAACGGTTGAAAATGTATAGTCTGTATTAGTAAATCCTGCCCAACTCATCCCAGCAGTGTCTTTAAAAGGCTCACCTTGAGTGGATACCGTATAACTATTGCCCTGCTTAATAAAACCTTCAAGCTGAAAATATACTTCATTCTCAAAAATTATCCCGTCTTTTGCAGCTATGCGAAGAGTTTCTCCATCATCAGACGATTTTAAAATTATTAAACCTTCCCCAGCTACAATACTTTCTGAGAAAATAAATACCAAATTGTCAGTTATTCCTACATCAAGGTCTCCATTGCCAGGATAAACTTCTAATAAAACAGGCCCTACTAATGGATCTGGATCTGGATTTGGATTTGGTATAGGTGTTTCGAGTATAGTGACGCTTTTTGTAGAACCAACTTGAAGGGTGCGCTCCTTATTAGAAAATAACCTTATCTCCAGGGTTTCTTTTCCTTCAGTTGCTTTATCTTCGCCAATTTTTATTGAAAATGAATATTTTCCATCAGCACCAATCTTTGCTTCACCTTCAATGAAACCCTCACTCAGATCAGCAGTATTTATTCCTCTACCCTCAATCCTGTAATATAATTTCGTTCCAGCATCCAGGTTTGTTGTGCTCACATTAATTGCAAGCACTTCACCTTCTTTAATAACAAACGGTGATGTATTTATTGTATAGGTTGGAGGAGGAAGAGAAATGGTTGAAAATGTATAGTCTGTATTGCTAAATCCTGCCCAACTCATCCCAGCAGTGTCTTTAAATGGCTCGCCTTGAATGGATACTGTATAGCTATTGCCATGCTTAAGAAAACCTTTGAGCTGAAAATATACTTGGTTCTCTGTAATAATCCCGGCTTTTGCAGCTAAGCTAAGAGTCTCTCCATTATCAGATGATTTTAAAATTATTAAGCCATCCCCAGCTACAATATTTTCTGAAAAAATGAAAACTAAATTGTCAGTTATTTCTACTTCAAAGTCTCCACTGCCAGGATAAACTTCTAATAAAACTGGGCCTACTAATGGATCTGGAGCTGGTTTTTGTTGAGATGTATCGAGTATTGTTACTCTCTTAGTAAAACCAGCTTGAAGGGTGCGCTCCTTATTAGAAAATAACCTTATCTCCAGGGTTTCTTTTCCTTCAGTTGCTTTATCTTCGCCAATTTTTATTGAAAATGAATATTTTCCATCAGCACCAATCTTTCCTTCACCCTCAAGAAAACCCTCACTCAAATCAGCAGTATTTATTTCTCTACCAGCAACTCTATAATATAACATCGTGCCAGCATCAAGACTTGTTGTGATCACTTCAACCGAGAGAATCTCGCCTTCTTTTACAACTGAAGCTGATGTATTTATTATATATGTTGGAGGAGTTCTGGATGAATCATTTATTAGAACCTTACTGGTATTTCCAATTTGATTTTTTCTTTGATCATCAGAATACAGTTTTATCTCTAGCAATTCAGAACCCTCAGTTAAATTATCATTCCTGATTGAAGTTGGCAAGTTATATTTACTATCGCTTATTAACGCAACTCCGGTTAAGCTGCCTCCGTCAAAATCATCGGAAGTTATGCCTTTGCCGCTAAACTCCCAGTATAACTTGGTCCCATTGGCGATGTTTGTTGTATTTATATTAGTACTAAATTGCCCCCCTTCATTGATAATACTTACTGTCGGCTTTATTAAATATGTTACAGCTAGCCGATCATCTGTAATCGGATTTGCAAAGGCAACTATGTCTGCCAGGCTATTAGCAACATTACTACTATCACCTCCATAGGAAGGAAATCCCCACGTAATTACTGATCCATTATTTTTTAATGCAGCAAAAGCGGCTCCTGTTGAAAAAATCTGCGTTACACCTGAACTAAGTTGCGCAGAAACGCTACTACTATCACCACCCTCTTGCAGGTTACCCCAGGTAACTACAGAACCATCATTTTTTAATGCCGCAAAAGCCGATGGAGTGCTATAAACATGCACAACTCCCTTATTAATTTTACTTGAAACACTACTGCTCTCACCACCCTCTTGAGGATTACCCCATGTAACCAGAGAACCATCACTTTTTAGAGCTGCAAATGAGGAATCTGTTTTGAAAATCTGAATTACTCCTGATTGCAGATCTTTACTTACCTTGCTGCTATCACCACCGTATCTAGGATCACCCCAACTAATAACAGATCCATCTTCCTTAATAGCAGCAAATGCTGCATAGTTTGAATAAATATTACTCACACTCGATTTCAAACCTAGAATATTATCACTTGTGCCACCATATTCTTTATTGCCCCAACTTACAACTGAACCATCATCTTTTAATGCTGCAAATGCAAAGTCTGTAGAAGCAATTGAAACTACACCTAACTTTAACAAATCTTTAACCTTACTACTATCCGCGCCCGCTTTGGGCTCTCCCCAAGTAATCACCGATCCATTACTTTTGAGTGCAGCAAATGCTGAGCTAGTGGAAAAAATCTCAATTACATCAGAATTTTCTGCCAACGGGGTAGTTCCGCCTTGAAGTGGAGAACCCCAGCAAACAACCGATCCATTAGTTTTTAGTGCCGCAAATGCCGTTAGATTTGAAAAGATTTTTACAACATTTGATTTCAATTCATTATCAAGATTACTTGCAAAATTTGGACTATCATTTCCTGATTCATATTCATAGCCCCACCTTACAACCGAGCCGTCATCTTTTAATACTGCAAATGCATCCGTGCTAGCTGAGATTTGAACAACACCTGAACTCAATTCATCTCCTACTTTTGAACTATTTCCACCTATTGTGTCTCCCCATGTTACAACCGATCCATCAAGCTTCAATGCGGCAAAAGCATCTGTGGTTGCGTAAATTTGCACAACACCTTCGCTAAGTTCACTAGAAACATCTTGAATGTTTTGATTGTTATCAATCCAAAATGGTGTATCACCCAGTCCACCCCACAAAACAACCGAACCATCGCGCTTTAATGCTGCAGCACTATCATTGTTTCTTCTTTCAACTTCGGTTAAGCCCGGCCTGCTTTCAGATCTGGGAATTACAACCATTCCCTCAGCTGTGATTGTTTCTGTGGCAAATTGTTTACCAGCTTCAATTTTATATAAATTGCTATCTGATGGCATGATCTTTGCTAAAATGGTTTCGCCGGGATCAACTACCAAATCCGGAATAGAATTTAGTGATAATTTTGCTTCCGTGCTACCCACTCCAAAATTAACAGAGCCCACTGCCGCTCCTTGATAATCAATTCCTGGTAAAGCAGTTCCATACAACTGATAAGGAACATTTAATTCCGCTGCGCTATCTCCAGAACGCCTAAATCTAAATACTACCGGGCTGCCATCTCTTTCATCACCCCTTGCTAGCGATTCAATGGATATTATTGATGGCATAAAAATTAGTTATGAATTGATAACATTCTACCATTGCCGATACAACTAAGCATTGAGGCAATGCGGCGCTGTTTGAGTTGCTCGACGCATTAAAACAAACGCTGTGCATTACTGGGAAACCCAGGCAGCCGCACAGGTGCTGTTTTGCACTGTGACGGCTCATGGGCAACGCCGTGCAGAACGCGGCCGAGGCTTCTGTTCTGCTGGAAGCCTTTTGTCAACAACCTGGGGGGAGCCTTACTGCGCTGGCGCATTGCCGGCCCCCAGGACAGGGTCGTAGCGCGGAAACTGTCGATTGCTCCTATCTGAGCATCCGGGGCGGCCAATACGCCGAGCAAGTTTATCTGCTACTTATGCAGCAAAAACATTAGGTAAGCAAGCGGGCGGCGGGAATCGAACCCGCATCATCAGCTTGGAAGGCTCAACAATTTCTCGCCCAGTCTCATTGCAGCGCAATCGATTTAAAAATAAAAAA
>Ga0247844_1008868_pt1 | contig 10749 bp, 16 predicted proteins | sample LaCtaG_FD_192421 | JGI IMG/M metagenome (GOLD analysis project Ga0247844, IMG submission 192421) | Freshwater microbial communities from meromictic Lake La Cruz, Castile-La Mancha, Spain - LaCruzMarch201714.5m_1 | ecosystem: Environmental > Aquatic > Freshwater > Lake | place: Spain: Castile-La...
GGTTCATAGGATGGTTAGTGGTTGCAGCAGGGGTGATCTTTGAGGACCTCGTCGAGCCAGGCCCGGCCGGACTTCACCTTCTCGAGCCTCCGGAGGTCGGCCCGGAAGCGCTTGTCGGAAAGCGCGCAGTCCTGAAGGCATTTCAGGTTCGCCTCGAGCCCGGGCGAGGGGCGCGATGGCAGGCTGTAAATCATCCACTGGCCGTGGCGCCGCGCCTCGACCATGCCGCGCTTGCGGAGGTAGGCCAGGTGCTGCGAAACCTTCACCTGCGGGAGGTCCAGGACCTCCTGAAAATGGCACACGCACAGCGGCCCGCGGCGAAGCAGGTGCAGGATGCGCAGGCGCGTCGCATCGCAGAAGCATTGGTAAATCCGGATCAGTTCCACGCCCGCAAAGTATCGCGTGGGCGTATATTCGTCAATGACAATATTCTGGCGGCATTCGGACATGCTCCTTCGGAACGCCCCTGTCGTCGAATGCGGAGGGGGAAAATGCGGGAGAATCAGATGCGGCCGTGGATCCGGCGAAAAGCAGGAGGGTTGGGAGGAAGCGCGGTATTGCCCGGGATGGTGGTTTCATCAATGGGGGCCTGTCAATGCTGCCCGGGGGTGGGTGCGCCCCGCGAGGCGGAGCGCACCCGGTAGTGGGGCAAGGCTTACTTGCAGCAGGCCTTGCAATTGCCCTTGCAGCACTCGGCGCACTTGTCTCCGCAGCAATTTTCGCAGGAGGTCTGAGACTCCGCGTTTGCCGCGAAAGAGAACGCCAAGGCCGCGATGGCCAGAAGAATGGTCTTCATAGGATTTTCCTTTCGAACAGGTTTTCATTTCCGACTCCTGCCCGGCCGCGGGGCCGCGCAGGCCGTTGCGAAGACTTACGCTGCGGTGCGCGGAGGCGGGGTGGGGGGCGCGTCGGTCCGCGTGTTGGAGGATTCGTCGGCCGGGATGGCGCGCGGTCCGGTTGAGGAGAGCGGCCGGGGAAGGGTGTCGGAAGCGGAGGCATCCGCAACCGGCAGCTTCGCGCAGGGGGCGGAGGGCGGGCAGCCGCAGTCGGAGGGCTGGGCGGCCTGCGGGCAGGAGGCGCAGCAGCAGGCGTCGGCAGCGGGGGGAGGCGCAAACCGGAAGTTGTCCCCCGCAAGGAACATAGCGGCGAGCACAAGGATCGCGGCGAAGAGCTTCATGCTGCCAACGTCGCCCGTTTCTTTGAGTCTGCAACGAAAATCTGGTAAGGGGCGCATCTCTCTCAGTGCAAAGTGAACAGGTGCCGACCCGTTTTGTCCGCCGCAGGCGGACTTTGGAGCGGCTCGGCTTGACTTCCCGCCAGTCGGTTCACAACCTCAAGCTCAAAGGAAAATTGCTCGCTCTCTCATTTGAAAATCGCCGCGGAGATTACTTTCCGGAATTTCAACTGGACGGTGCCGGCGTGCGCGACTGGATTCCCGAAATCCTCAAGCGGATTCCCGACGGGTGGTCGGCCCTGGCGTTCCTGACCTCCCGCCGCAAGGAGCTTGGCGGAATTTCCTTTCTGATGCACGTCCTGCAAGCGCCGTCCAAAGCATCGGAGGTGATCGCCGCCGCCGACGGTTATGCCAGTTGAAGATCCGGGCAGGCCAAACCTCCCGGGCCGTTTTGACCGTCGGAACATCCGCTGGGAGCAGGTGGTTCCTGTTGACTGGTGGGGCAATCATCATCAGGCCATGCGCCTTCCGCAGGCATTCACTCATTCGGACGGCCGATTCAGCGGAGTAGACCTGCCATTTAGCGTGCTGTATTTGGGAGACAACCCGGCGGCCTGTTTTTGGGAAAGCGGCCTTGGGCGAGATCTGAACGCCCGAATGCCTGAGGACCTGGCGATCAGCGAGTCCGACCTGAAATCCCGATGGGAATACCGCGTGCGGATCCGGTCAAAAGGTCTGCGAATCTTCCACGCGGGTGACGCTGCGGCAAGACGCTCAATCGGTGCCAAAACAGCGGCCTGTTTCTCGGCTGACCATGCGGTTTCGCGCCTGTGGGCGAAGGCGTTGATGAACGCCGGAGCCGATGGTATCCTCTACGAATCCACCCGCCACAGCCCTGGTCAGTGTCTGGCCCTCTTTCGGACAAAGGCCACCATAGCAATCCGGCCGCTGGTCCGGAGAATTGGCTCCTCTTATGACAACTCCAAATTACTGGCGGAGTTGTTTGCCGAGGGGGTCTCGATCATTGGTCGGTAGGCGGGCGTGTCAAGAAAGCCTGGGAAGCCGACCTGCTCCTGTGCCTATTATCCTGACTTTTCTCTACCGCCGCGCCGGATTTTTGTCTTATCCTTCTCTTTGAGCCCGCATCATGCGATTTTTCATGAACGAAACTCCATTCGGCGCGGGCGAGGGGATCCTCCGATTTCCAGAGCATCGCTCGGGTCAGGCCGCCGTTCCTGCGCCGGGAAATTTGTGCCATGCGAGTCCGGTGGCGGAGAAGGTCGCGCGATTCCGCTCGCTGTTTCGCGGACGCGAGGACGTGTATGCCCGGCGGTTTGAGAACGTGCGGTCCGGACGGTCCGGGTATTCGCCGGCGTGCGGGAACGAGTGGGTGAAGGGGGTCTGCGAAAAGCCGCGGGTCAAATGCTCGGACTGCCCGAACCCGTGCTGGCTGCCGGTCAACGACGCGTCGGTCCACTGGCATCTCTGCGGGCGCGACGAGCGCGACCGGCCGTTTGTGATGGGCGTGTATCCGATGCTGCGCGACGAGACGTGCTGGTTTCTGGCGGTGGATTTCGACGGCGCGGGCTGGAGGGACGATGTGGGCGGGTTTGTGCGGATGTGCCGCGAGCGGGAGTTGCCGGTCGCGCTCGAGCGCTCGCGTTCGGGCGACGGCGCGCATGCATGGTTCTTTTTCGAGGAGGCGATCCCGGCTGCTCCCGATCCCGTTCGACCCGGCCGGCGCGATGGAGGCCGACTTTCTTTGCGAGGAGGCAAGGCTTGTCATCGAGCTCGACGGCCCGCAGCACCTCGCCGACGAGGACGCCTGGAGGCGCGACCGGCGGAAGGACGCCCTCCTCCAGCGGCACGGGTATTTTGTCCTGCGCTTCCTCGCGGGCGACGCGGGAAAACATCTCGACCGCGTGCTCGATTCGATCCTCGAGGTCCTCACCGCAAGGCTCCCGTCCGGCCCGCCGAATCCGGCTTGAGCTGCCCGCCGATCCGGCATTTTTCATTTTTCACTATTGATTCGGCCCGCGCGCCGGATCAGTTTACCGGTATGGCATCTATTTTTCTGATGATGATTCTGGCGATTGGGGCGGTGGTTGTGGTGGCGGCGCTGTATGCGATCGGGCAATACAACGGGCTCGTCGCGCTGCGGAACCGGTTCAAGAACGCCTTTTCGCAGATCGACGTGCAGCTCAAGCGGCGCTACGACCTGATCCCGAACCTGGTTGAGACGGCGAAGGGGTATATCAAGCACGAGCGGGAGACCCTGGAGGCGGTGACACAGGCGAGGAACCTGGCCCAGGCCGCGGGGGGGCGAGCGGCGGCGAACCCGGGAGATCCGCAGGCGATGAAGGAGCTCGGCGGGGCCGAGGCGGGATTGACCGGGGCGCTCGGGCGGCTGCTGGCGGTGGCCGAGGCTTACCCCGACCTCAAGGCCAACCAGAACATGATGCAGCTCACCGAGGAGCTGACCTCGACCGAGAACAAGGTCGCCTTTGCCCGTCAGGCCTACAACGACTCGGTGATGGCCTACAACACCAAGCGGGAGGTCTTCCCGACAAACATCATCGCGGGAGCGTTCAACTTCCAGGCGGCCGAGCTTTTCCAGATCGACAACCCGGAGGAAAAGGTCGCGCCGAAGGTTTCGTTTTCATGATTTGTCCGGCGCGATCCGCCTTTGCGGAGATGGCGGCAACCGCCCGCGTCGTTCCGGTTTTCACGGAGATCGTGGCCGACGGCGACACCCCGGTGTCGGCCTTCGCCAAGCTGGGAGGGGCCGCCCCGTCGTTCCTGCTGGAGTCCGCCGAGACGAACGACCAGGTCGGGAGGTTTTCCTTCATTGGGTTCGACGCGCAGGCGACGTTCGCTGCCACCGGAAAATCCGTGACGCTCACCGAGGAGAAGCTCTCCAAAACCTACGAGGCGGTCCGGGATCCGCTCGACGAGCTGGAGCGCTGGATGGACCGGTTTCGCGTGGCGCGCAACCCGGATCTTCCGCCCTTTTGCGGCGGGGCGGTCGGGTATCTCGGGTATGACTGCGTGAGGTGGTTTGAGCCGACGGTTCCGGAGGCCCCGAAAGACGAGCTCGGGATCCCCGACATGTTTTTCCAGATCACCGGCTCGGTGGTGGTGTTCGATCACAAGCGCCGGCGGATCCTGATCGTGGCCAACGCGTTCATCGACGACCGGGGGATCGATGCGGCCTATGACGGGGCGTGCCGCCGGATCACCCAGATCCTTGCGGCGCTCCAGCGCCCGATCGCCTTTGAGCCGATCTTCACGGCGACGACCCCGGAGGAGGCGCCCTGCCGGTCGAATACCACCCGCGAAGAATATCATGAGATGGTGCGCAGGGCGCAGGAGTTCATCCGGGCCGGCGACATCTTCCAGATCGTCCCGTCCCAGCGCTTCGAGACGGAGTTTTCCGGGGATGCGCTCGACCTCTACCGGTCGCTGCGGTTCGTGAACCCGTCGCCCTACATGTTCTGTTTGCGGTGTCCCGGCGGCTACTCGCTGGTGGGCAGCTCGCCGGAGGTGCATGTGAGGCTCACCGGGGCGCTTGTCGAGATCCGCCCGATTGCGGGGACGCGCCCGCGCGGTGCGACCCCTGAGGAGGATGCCGCCTATGCTGCGGACCTGCTGGCCGATCCGAAGGAGCGCGCCGAGCACCTCATGCTGGTGGATCTTGCTCGCAACGACGTGGGGCGGATCGCGGAGTTCGGCACGGTGGAGGTCACGGACTTCATGACGGTCGAGCGCTACAGCCATGTGATGCATATCGTCTCCCACGTTTCGGGCCGGCTGGCCGGCGGCCGCAGCGCCTACGACGTGATGCGGGCGACCTTCCCGGCCGGGACCGTCTCCGGCTCCCCGAAAGTCCGCGCGATGCAGATCATCAACGCGCTGGAGAAAAGCAAGCGCTGCTCGTATGCCGGGGCGGTGGGATATTTTGGATTTGATGGAAACCTGGATTCCTGCATCGCGCTGCGAACGGTCCTCCTCAAGAGCGGGCGCGCCTACGTGCAGTCCGGCGGCGGGGTCGTTGCGGACTCGACGCCGGAAGGCGAATACCAGGAAACCGTCAACAAGGCGAAGGCCGGCTTGCGGGCCATCGATCGCGCCAGAAAACAGCCATGATCCTTGTCATCGATAACTACGATTCGTTCACCTACAACCTCGTGCAATACTTCGGGGAGCTGGGCGCGGAGCCGGTGGTCCGTCGAAACGACGAAATCACGCTCGACGGGATCGAGGCGCTTGCGCCGGAAAAAATCTGCATCTCGCCCGGCCCGTGCACTCCGAACGAGGCGGGGATCAGCTGCGAGGTGATCCGGCATTTTGCCGGGCGGGTTCCCCTGCTCGGCGTCTGCCTTGGCCACCAGTGCATCGGGCAGGTGTTTGGCGGGGAGGTCGTCCGGGCCGACCGCCTCATGCACGGCAAGACCTCCCCGATCCTGCACTCCGGAGACAACGTTTTCTGTGGCCTGCCCTCGCCGTTCGAAGCGACGCGGTATCACTCGCTGATCGTCAAAAGGGATTCCCTGCCGGCCTGCCTGCAGGTGACGGCGGAGACGGCCGAGGGCGAGATCATGGGGCTGGCGCATCGCGGGCTGCCCGTCTTCGGCGTCCAGTTCCATCCGGAATCCATCCTGACGATCCACGGGAAGTCGCTCCTGCAGAATTTCCTTTCCGCGTAATGGCATGAGGCGGCGAGGGGACCCGGATTTGGAAGATGCGGCCGCGGGGGTGCGTGCGGTATATGGCGAGCTCGAGCAGTTGCGTTTTGAGCGCTCCTGCACGCTGCGCACCGAGTGCTGCCGGTTTCAGCTCACCGGAAAAATCCCGCACCTGACGCGGGGCGAGGCGCTTGTGACGGCGAGAGCCTTCAAGGCCACCGGGCGCAAGTCCCTTGCGGAGCGGGCCGACGGGGCCTGTCCGCTCCTGCATCCTGCGACGTCGCGGTGCATGGTTTACGCGGGCCGTCCGTTCGGGTGCCGCACCCACTTTTGCAGCGCGGCCGGCGGGCCCCTGGCGCGCCAGGAGGTTGCCGGCCTCATTCACCGGCTGGAGGAGATCGGCGAGCGGATCGGTGGGGCGGAGGCCCGTCCAATTGCGCCCGCCCTGCGGGAGTTCCTCGGGTAGCGGTTCAGTTGGGTTTCGAGACGTGCCCGTCGGCGTAGAGGCGGTTCATGCGCCCGGAGTGGATCGCTTCCATGTCCGAGCAGATCGTGACGCGCGATGGCTTGACGATGCGGATCCCCCCCCGTCGCCCTCCGTAGATCTTCGGAGCCGCCGCATTTTCCTCATCCAGGATCACCCTCCACTGGTAGCTGGTCCCGCGGGCCGCGAAGTAGCTGGCCGCATTTTTTGCGGCGTCCGCGGGGCACTTGAGGATCTGGTCGGTCACGCCGTATTCCTCAAACTCGGTGAGGGGGGTGGCCTCGATGTCGGGCGGGTAAACCGGGTTGGAGGGGTTGGGCTCGATGACCGGGTAGGTATTGTCGTTATCGGCCACGTAGGTGAGGACGCCGACCCCGATCTGCCGGAGGTTGCTCACGCAGGCGACGCTGCGCGCGCGGTCGGTGAACCGGGCGACCTGGGGAGCCAGAAGCGAGGCCAGGATGCCGATGATGGCGACGACCACAAGAAGCTCGACCAGCGTGAACCCCGGGCCTCGAACGCGCCCATGAAAAAAATGCCCCTTCATCACGGTGCCGCCCCGGCCGATTTCATCTTCTGCTTGCGCTCGACATAGTTTTTCATCCGCTGCTCGCGCTGCTCGGGAGTCCGGCGGTTGTCCCGGGCCTCCATGCGCTCCGCCATTTTTTCCTGCACCTCGGGGCGGCTGAAGTGCTCCTGGATTTTCGCGCGGCGTTCGTCTTCCGGGAGGCTGCTGACCTCGGTCCAGAATTTGCGCATGTCCTCGAGTTCGGCCCGGGCGGGAGCCTGCTCCTCTTTGGGGAGTTGTTCGATGGCGGCTTCGGCGCGCTGCGCCAACCACTCCGGGTTCATCCCCTCACGCCCCGGCCCCCTGCCCGAGCCCCCTTCACCCGCCGTCCGCCCCTCCCGCTCCTGAGGCGGTCCGGCGTCGGCCGTCCGCTCGCGGGGTCCGCGGGAGAAGAGGAAAAAGCCTTCCTTCACGCCGCCGCCGGCCCGGCTGACGATCGCGCGTGCGAGCTCGGCGGCTGGGGTTGGCGTGGAGGGCAGTGCGGCTGGCGGATTCCAGTCCTTTGGCAGGATGGTCATGAGCCCGGATTTCATGGCGATCTGCTGGCAGGCGGATTTCAAATCGCTATTGGCAGTGGCCTCGGGGCGGACGACCAGTCGCCTGGGATCTGTCAGGGATGAGGAAAATCCCATGCCGGGCGAGGGAAACCAGGCGATCTCGAGGGAATCGGGCAGTGCCGCGGATTGCAGGCCGGAGAAGAGCTCAGCGGCGCGGGAAGTTTTATCTGCGCCGACCGTGACAGCGCGCAGGTCGGTCTCGGTGCGCACGGCGAGGGTTTCGAGCACGTCCATGAGTGGGGCGCGGGCCATCTGGATCGAGACCGTCGTCTCGGGGGGGAGGTTGGTGACGATGCTCACACGCCCCTGCCGCTCGATCGAGGCGATCACCTTGGCGAGCGGCGCATCTTTGAAGTCGAGCGTGATCGTTCCGTCGGGCCGGAGCCAAATGGCCGCGAGGATGGCAACGAGCACGGCGAGTGCGGCCAGCAGGGCGGAGGTCCGGGAGATTTTCACACCCCATCCAACCCGGGGTCCGGCGCAAAGTTGCTGAGAATTTGACAGCGCCCGCCTGGCCCGCAATGATCTCAGGTTCCATGCCGAGCCCAAAAATCCATCCCGAGCTTCACCAGGCCAAAAAACCCGATTGGATCAAAGTCCGCCTTCCTACGAATCCGGTCTTTTTCTCGACCAAAGACCTTGTTTCCGACCTCCGCCTCCACACGGTGTGCGAGAGCGCCCAGTGCCCGAACCGCTGGGAGTGCTGGAGCAGCGGGACGGCCACGTTTATGATTGCCGGCGAGCGCTGCACGCGCGCCTGCGGTTTCTGCGCCGTGGATACGGCCAAGCCCTTTCCGCTGGAAGACGACGAGCCCCTGCGGGTTGCCGAAGGGGTCAAGCGCCTCAGCCTGAAACACGTCGTCATCACCGCCGTGGCCCGTGACGACGTGGCGGATGGGGGAGCGGACCACTTCGGTCGCACGATTGAGGCGATCCGCCAAATGGACCCTGCGGTGGCCATCGAGGTGCTCGTGCCGGATTTCAACGGAAAGGATGCGTCGATCCGTCGCGTCCTTGATGCGAAGCCGGACATCTTCAACCACAACCTCGAAACCGTCGAGCGCCTGACCCCGCTCGTGCGGTCCCGCGCCAAATACCGCCTTTCCCTTGATGTCCTGTGCCGCGTGAAGGAGATGGAGCCCGCCATGATGACAAAATCCGGAATCATGCTTGGCCTGGGGGAGACGGAAACCGAGCTTTTTGAGGCGATGGATGACCTCCGGGAATCCGGCGTGACGATCCTTACCCTGGGCCAGTATCTCCGGCCGACCCCGAACCATCTTCCTGTCGTGGAATACGTGAGCCCTGCGACGTTCGCCCTCTACGGGGACATTGCGCGCAAGAAGGGGTTTACGTTTGTTGCCAGCGCCCCGCTGGTGCGCAGCTCCTATCACGCGGGGGAGTTCAATCCCGTTCCTCCCCGTTGATCTGGAAGATTGTTGCCATCGGCGAGCCCTCGCTCGACTTTGCCCGGCGGGGGATTGACGACTACCTCCAGCGCCTGAGGGGGTTTGGAAAAGTGGAGACCTGCTTCGTGCGCTCCGGTCCCCGGGCACCGGACAAAGCGCTGGAGCTCTCCGGCGGGCATTTCCGGATCGTGCTCGACGAGCGCGGCAGGCTTTTTTCCAGCCGCGACTTTGCCGCCGCGATCCAGAACTGGGAGAACCGGTCGATTCCACGTTGCGCGCTTCTTGTTGGCGGGGCCGACGGGTGGGATGATTCCGTGCGCGCGCGCGCCGACCTCCTCTGGTCGCTCAGCCCGCTCACCCTCCAGCACGAGATGGCCCTCCTGCTGGCTTTGGAGCAGATCTACCGGTCCGCAACCATCAAAGCGGGCCTGCCCTATCACCGCGACTGACCCACCCTGCGGATGACAGGTCCCTTACCCCAACATTCCCCGGGCCGGTCTTCCTCGCGGGTTGTCCATCTCACATGGAAGGACGCGCACCCTCCGGAAGAGGTTTTTCCCCGCTGGTGGCGGGAGACATGGCGGCAGCCCGGCTGGGAGGTCCGGCTTTGGACGGACTCCGACATCGCAGCCTTTGTAGGGAGGCTGCCCGCACGCATCCGGCGCCTGTTTGATTCTTATCCCCTCAGCGTAATGCGGGCCGACGCGTTCCGCTACCTCCTGCTCCGACAGGAGGGCGGGCTCTACGTGGATTTGGATTTTGTGAACCTTGGATCGCTCGACTGGCTGGGTGCGCATCCGGCGTTCACCTGCGCAGAGCAGGGCGACGGCTGCCTGTGCAATGCGTTCCTCTGGGCGCCCCGCGCGGGAGATCCCTTCTGGAGCGGCATTGAGGAGGCCCTCCTCTCCCATGCCTCCGAGGAGAACCCCGTCTCCGCCACCGGCCCGCGGTTCCTCACAGCCTATGCCGAAGGCCGCCCCCACCACCGGCTCTCCCCTTCAACGATCTACCCGGTGGCCTGGGACGATTTTTCTTCCATCGCCTCGGCCCGGGCCTCCGACCTGCACCGCTTGCAACAAGCCCACCCGGAGGCGAGGGCGATCCATATCTGGACGGGATCGTGGTTCGCCCAGTGCGGGATGCCCACCCCCTCGCAATCCGACCGCGACCGCGGGGCAGCCTGAGCCCTGCGCTTCTCCGGAACTCTTCTCAGGGGTTCGTCACATAGCTCATCTCATAGTCGAAGAGCTCGCCGTCACGAAAAAACCGCTTGAGCTCGATGGCGGCATTTTCGTCACTGTCGGAGGCGTGCACGACGTTCACCATCATGTCCACGCCAAAATCCCCGCGCAATGTGCCTTTGGCAGCCTTTTTGGAATCCGTCGGCCCAATGATCCCCCGGACCCGCTCCACCGCGTTGTCCCCCGCCAAAGCCAGGGCGATGAGGGGCGTCGATTTCATAAATGCCTCGACCTCGGGAAAAAACGGCTTGCTGGCAATGTGGGCGTAGTGCTCGCGGAGCAGACCGGCATCCGCCCGGAACATCTTGCAGCCGCGGATCTGGAACCCCTCGTCCTCGAAGCGCTTCAAAACCGCCCCCGCCTTGCGCCCGGCGATGCAGTCGGGCTTCAATAGAATCAATGTCATTTCCATAGAGGCGGAACTCTATTCGTCCCCGGCCCCGCGGAAAGCAGATTTTTCCCCGCATCGAATCCCTTCGATTTATGATCGCCATCGGCCTCTGAAAATTGTCCACTCGCTCCCCGTGACACGAACCCTTCTCCTGCTTGCCCTCTCCGCAGCCATCGCGCTTTCCGCCTGCGCCGGAAAAAAGGAGCGCCCAACCCAGCCCCCCGCAGCCTCGCAGCCCCC
>Ga0247844_1008869_pt1 | contig 10748 bp, 11 predicted proteins | sample LaCtaG_FD_192421 | JGI IMG/M metagenome (GOLD analysis project Ga0247844, IMG submission 192421) | Freshwater microbial communities from meromictic Lake La Cruz, Castile-La Mancha, Spain - LaCruzMarch201714.5m_1 | ecosystem: Environmental > Aquatic > Freshwater > Lake | place: Spain: Castile-La...
GAGTAAAGCTGCTCCAACATGATGCCAAACGCTTCCCAACGATATCAGAAGACTTTCCACGTTTAAAAAACGAGTCTAGCCTCAAGAACAAAAAAGTTATTCAAAAAAATGTCATGAAAATTTTAACCACCGAAAAAAACGGTCGTTAAATTTTTTGAGTAAAGCTGCTCCAACATGATGCCAAACGCTTCCCAACGATATCAGAAGACTTTCCACGTTTAAAAAACGAGTCTAGCCTCCAAATTGGATACTCACACTGACCACCCCAAAAAATGGGGTGCTCATGACAAACACTGGGTGCCCATGTGTTGAGCCAAAATTTATTGAAAAATACGCTGGAAAGCGCGGGGCTCAATCAAAATGAGAGCACACACACGAAATGTGGAAGCTGAAAGAGAGGCTTCTTGTGCCAGGAGGGGTGGAAGGAGTCCAAGTAATGCTCACTTCTCAAGAGCAGCCTTCATCACCATGATGGCATCCTGCTGCACGCGAATGGTCTCGTTTTTGGCATCAAGAATCTGCTTGTTCTTCTCCTCCATCTGCTTGTTCTTCTCCTCCATCTGCTTGTTCTTCTCCTCCATCTGAGCCTCCTTTTCCTTGACCACAGTAATAACCTCATCCTTTGCAGCAAGGCTCTGTGTGGAGGCCCTATCCACAAACTTGAGAAACCATGCATTTGCAGCTCCTGCATCTATCGCCATGTTCACAACAGCGGCAGGCGGGTTCTTCACCAGCTCCTCGTCCGTGTAGACGCTCGCGAAAGCAGTGGGAACCTGGTCGGCGTCCGTTGCGAAATTGAACTCCTGCGTGAACACAGGTGGACTACCGGAGGAAGGAAGACCCCCAGACGATCCATCCTTCTTCAGTGCGTTCCTAACCATCCGTGCGATGGGATCATTGGAGGCTGCATTGGCACGAATCTCTGACACAAGGGTCTCATCACCACCAAAGTAGCTTGTGATGATATCTGCAAACTTGAGTTTGATTGCCCTTGCCACCCGACCAGGAAGGGCGAAAATCAGCATGGATACCTTGTCAACTGAGATGAGCTTGAGATCCTTTGAGTGATATCCTGAAAAAATAGAATAAGAGCACATTCAGGATTTAAAAAAAAATCACAGCCCCACAAAAAAGAAAGTTATTCAAAAAAGTTCAATCACAGAAAAAACTGTTGTTAAAAAATGAGTATAAGAATATAAAGTACCTGCTTTTGGTTTGTTTATGATGTCTCCAGCGTCGAGCAAACCGTCTTTGATAACTTTTCCAAGATCTTCAGCAGCATGATTTCTGTCTTTTCCAGTAATGACCTTGATCAACCCAATAACATCCAGAAACTTGCCATCAAAAGTTTGAACACTTTTTCCAGGCGCCAGATCCCCAAAGGTCAGCACGTTTTCTGTCTGTGTGACACCTCCTCCAAATGCTGCCATTGATTCCCCAGCAGGTTCCTTGGCAGCCTTCTTCTTGAGGACACGGAAATCCTCAACAACCTCCTCCTCCTCCTCTAGTTTTACATTCTGCGGGACAGGCATTTTCCCAGTAGTCTTCCTGGCCACCAGCTTGGGCTTGCTCACATCGTCGCTGTCGCTAGCGCCTTCGCTCTCCGTCCTGAAATGATCCTCTTCAGCCATCTGCTCTGCCACCATCCTGGCCCGCCCGCGTGCCTCCATCACCTTCTTGCTCCCAATTTTTTCACCATTGATGGTCCTTGCTGCCATCTTGACCCTACCACCCTGCTGGCCCACTGGTGGAACCTGCTCAGCTGACTGCTTCTTGGAAGGAGAAGGGCTTGAAGGAGGAGTCATTGATAGCGGTACCATCCCTGGAACCACCCGCTGCTTCCTGCGCCGCTTGGTGCCTTCAGCAGGGAGCTCGCTGTCTACCATGTCGATCTTCAGCTCTTTGCGTATGTCTGCTTGTGAATACATCCTGTGTAAAAGAAAAGAGAGATCAGCAGCAGCACACTTCTCAAAACATGATGAAATGGGAGGGTGTTCATACGGGATGCGTGGCAATGCCAAGAGATCAACCCCAATTTGGCCTTGGACTCTGGATTTATAGTTCCCAAGACTGTTGTGACGTCACAACAGTGAAGCGACGTCACAACAGTGAAGCGACGTTACAACTATGAAGCGACGTCACAACAGTGAAGCGACGTCACAACAGTGAAGCGACGTTACAACTATGAAGCGACGTCACAACAGTGAAGCGACGTCACAACTATGAAGCGACGTCACAACTATGAAGCGACGTCACAACCTTGTAACGACGTCACAACCTTGTAGTGACGTCACAACCACTTGTTCGTTTTGAGTGGACCCAAAAATGGAGTGCTCACGACAAACACTGGGTGTCCATGTGTTGAGCCAAAATTTATTGAAAAATACGCTGGAAAGCGCGGGGCTCAATCAAAATGAGAGCACACACGAAAAAAGTGGAAGCAGAAAGAGAGGCTTGTTGTGCCAGGAGGGGTGGACTTCGTCCAAACTATGCTCACTTCTCAAGAGCAGCCTTCATCACCATGATGGCATCCTGCTGCACGCGAATGGTCTCGTTTTTGGCATCAAGAATCTGCTTGTTCTTCTCCTCCATCTGAGCCTCCTTTTCCTTGACCATAGTAATGACCTCATCTTTTGCAGCAAGACTCTGTGTGGAGACCCGATCCACAAACTTGAGAAACCACGCATCTGCAGCTTTTTCATCCATCAAACCCGCACTTTCTCCAGACGACACAGATTTTCCAGTAGACTTCTTGTCAACCTTCTTTTTTGGGGGGACACGAAAATCCTCAACGACTTCCTCCTCCTCCTCTGGCTCAACGTTCTGTGGGGCATGCATGTTCCCAGTAGGAGAAGGGGGGCTTGAAGGAGGAGTCATTGATGAGGGTACCATGTCTGGAATTACCCGCTGCTTCCTGCGCCGCTTGGTGCCTTCAGTAGGGATCTCGCTGTCCACCATGTTGATCTCCAGCTCCTTACGTATGTCTGGCTGTGGAGACATCTCAGGCAGAAGGGATGCTGCTTTTTTGGATTCAGCCATTGGAAGACATTTCTCCAGTTTCTTCACGAAGTCAGGCGGCCTCCAAACAGTCACATCTTCAAACACCTCGCGTTCCCCTCCTTGGTGACGAGAATGATTGGCAAAAATGGCACGATAGTACCTGTTTGTCTTATGCATCATTGGAGCAAAGGTCAAGACCTTCGTGCTCATAACCTCACTGATGGAATGAAAGATAGAATAGGTTTCATCTGGGTCTATCTCAGACTCCATACGCGCAAGCGCATTGTCCAGCGTGCGATGAGACTTGTATGGTTTGGTGTGTTCCAGGCAGTAAAGAGTCCCTCCCTCAAAAGGCTTGCTGTACACTACATCACATTGTATGTACCTATGGAACATCTCAGCATAATCTGATTCCTTCTCACTGTGGTACATGGAGATGCTCTTGGTGTTTGAGAGGTTCATTTTTTTTGCAGGAGCGTGGCAATGCCAAGAGATAAACCCCGATTTGGCCTTGGACTCTGGATTTATAGTTCCCCAAACTTGTGACGTCACAACAGTGAAGCGACGTCACAACAGTGAAGCAACGTCACAACAGTGAAGCGACGTCACAACAGTGAAGCGACGTCACAACAGTGAAGCGACGTCACAACTATGAAGCGACGTCACAACAGTGAAGCGACGTCACAACAGTGAAGCGACGTCACAACGACCTACGGCAATAAAAAGCAGCAGCAAGTGAGATCCAGTCCTTTTACCAGACGCCAGCCACAACTATGAAGATCATCGCTCAGACCCCAAAGCAACCAAGCCGCCAAACTCGCCAGCAGGCACAGAAGCAGAAGACCCTCGCGTTCAACCTGGAAAGGGTGCACAAGGTCTGCTGCTTCATCACTGCATCGTACAACGTCATGCAGGCATCTCCTCTTTTCCCTCTTGTGTGTGTGTGTGTCTTGCCTGCATCCCTCTGACACCACCCGCAAATCACAGGAGCGGAAAAAGAGCTTTGCAGAGGTCATGTCCGTGCTGGGCTCGAAGTGGTTCAATCGGGGCGCGGAGATCCTCCTCTGCTACCTCTGTGGCTCGATGGACCGCTCCACGCTGGATCGCAAGGCGCGACAGGCCTTCATCTGCGCGTTCGCCATCGATCTCCATCCGGAGCAGAGCTTCCAGGACCAGCTGCTCATGGAGATCCCACCCCTGCGCGTCTGCGCCAGCGCGATGATCAAGGAGCTCTTCCACAAGACCGTTCCACAGCTCTTGGACTCTTTGCAGCCCCCGCCAGCGCGCAAAGGGATGTTTTCCGCCTTCGACGCTGCGCACGCGCTGTTCGCCGCGGCGTTTGCGCGGTACCAGGTGGCCTTCCTCCCATTCATCCACAGGGGGCTGCAGCGGTCGGCGAGGAACGTCATGGAGGCCATGCTCAGGGTCCAAAGCAGTGGAGCGACACACAATAAGGAAAATGAAGCCCACGCACTGTGCGCTGAGCTACAGGTATTTTATTTTTAAACTGTTATTAGTCTTAATTCAAAATGAACTAATTTCACTGTGGGTTGCAGGCGAATCTGCTGCAGCTCTACGCCTACATGCACAACGAAGGCATCCTAAATACCTATGAGAGGCTCAATGCCGAGCTGGTACACAAGGTAGAGCAGCGCGGACTCTACAGCCCCATGCTCCTGACCCCTGCCAAGATCAGCGCGCCCCTTGGCGTTGGCCTGGCTGAGCCCTCTTTCCCGACACTGACGACGCCCTCGGAGCTCTTCGACGAGATCGAGGTCGCGACTCTTGTGATCATGTAATGTATAATATCCTGTGTGTTTTGGCTTTTTTCTCACACACCACCATGCTCATTGATTTATCTCTCCCTTTCGCTGCCTGCAGGGACGAGGCCAAGCAAAAAAAGACAAGACCACCCACAGGTGTGGGGCTGGAGACTGTTGCAGCCATCTGGGTGTTTGGCCCCTTTTCTATGACCCAATGTGTCTATGAAAGGTCACAGCAGCAACCCCCAAGCACTGTGGTAGAGCAGCCGAACCCAATGATAAAGATGGAAGTGCCTACAATCGAAGAAGAGGAGGAGCCTACAAGTGTGATCACCATTCCCTGCATCACAGAAGACACCATCACAATGATGGACGACGAAGAGATCTTCCACTACGTGCCCCCCTGCTACCACGATAGCAAAAAGAACAAGGAGAACAAGAGGAAAATGCAGACTGTATATCTCACGCCAAACAAGAAACAGCGCACTGCAGACGAAAAGAAGGAGGAAGAGGAGTACCCGCTTCCTTTCACCTCATCAGACGAGCTCTACAACCACACCTTTGCCGTGCCCGAGCCCTTCCCCGTCTCCAGTTTCTTTCCCTCTCTCAACGAAGAGGACAACGAGGCAATGACGACAATGATGGTGGAGCCTGGCATCCTCCCGACGGAGCCCACCCCCGAGGAGATCAAAAAAGAGAATACTGAGCGCGAGCGCTGCTTCAGGCAGATGAGCAACCACCTTCACACGCTGCTAGCGCTGTTCGACAGTGCCAACCCGCGGAACCACACCATCACTGTGCGGTCGCTGGTGATGGCGATTGCAGACAGCCACGAGGAGCTGCGTGCTCTCGGGTGCCTCCAAGAGTTTGAGGCGACGCACCCCACGCTCGTCTCGGGCGTGCAGATCATTGGGTACTACCCCATTGCTGCAACTCCTTTTCCTTAAAAAACGACAGTGTATTTGGTGAATGTATGCACTGGCATATGATTTGTAAGTTGTCACAGCCAAACATGCTTAAATCATATATAAATGATGCATTCACCCCCAGACTCAAATGCTTAGAATGAACACAAAAAATGCAAAAAAGCAGAGCAGTTTCAGTCGCTTGATTGCCTCCATCACTGCATGTACATCAACACAAGACAGTGAGTCCATTCTAGATTGCGCCTTCCATGGCAACATCCCCATAGCAAGGAAAAATGTAAAAATGTCTGAGATGCAAGATGCTCTAATCAAATCTGCAGCAGAGGGTGATTTTGACGAAGTGAAGTGCCTGGTGGAGCATAAAGTCCAGATTAATACAGCAGACTACGACAGTCGCACGGCACTCCATGTATCTGCTGCATATGGGCACATCAAGATAGTGACATACCTCATTGCCAACAAGGCAGACATATGCTACAAGGACAGATGGGGTAGGAGCGCGCTTGCTGATGCAATAGAAGAGGGACATCGCACTGTGGAGAAAGTTTTGCGTCATGCCATGCTTGAACAGAAACACATACAGGAAAACATTTACTGCCCTGGCTGCATCACAGTGCTCTTGGTGGACATAAAAAATTTCACCTCAAGCTGCAGCTCGCTCAGCGCACGCGAGGTGTGTGCGTGGATATCGACCTTCTACGCCCTCGTGGACCAAGCTGCGCTTCCTCTTGGCGTGCGCAAGGCTGAGATTCGCGGGGATTGCTGTATCTGCGTTGCAGGCGACCTTTCTGTTGCTCCATGCAAGCGGCTGCTCAGCCCTGCATCAAAAGACGACCAGGTGACCCGCATGCTACGCTTTGCAGAGATACTGCAGCCATCTCTGCTTGGCGCCAAGCCCAGCATCAGCGTGCGCATGGGCATCGCATATGGCGAAGCTGCCTTCCTCATAGACGACTACTTCATCAGCGTGCAAGGTAAAGTGGTCAACACCGCTGCACGCATGGAAACACACGCCCCACAAGGCACAGTCATGGTGCACCAGTCTGCCTTGCACAAGTGGGCAGACGAGATGTCCACCCACACCCTGCCAAGATGTAATCTGCTGGACTGCAAGGGAATGCCCCCACAGGCTGCAGCTATCTTTGACTGCATGAAAGGCACTTTTATTGCTGCTGCACAAGTAAACAAAGAAACAACAGCAAATCAGAGAAGGAGGATACAGGCCTCGTTCTCTTGCTGTTGGGATATCTAACAGCAACTCACACAACTAGCTTACGATACATGCAAACACACACTCAGACACACATTTTTTTACTGCTTTCCGCCAATGAAAAACGTATCCACCACTAGTCCTCCTCCTCGCCATCCTCCACGAGCGCCTGCGACTTGCGCTTCTTGTACACGGCGCGCTCCGCCACCCATCCCACGCGCGGCCCAGCCTTGGCACGAGACGCCTGCGACGCGTTGAAGTAGACTGAGAGCACGGCGGCGGTCTCATCTTCTTCTTCCTGGTCGACGAACTCGAGCAAGTAGGCGCGCTCGAGCGCACAGTGGCGCGAGGCGAGGATGAAGTCCTTGGTCGGCACAGGGATGCCCCGCTTGGACTCGTCTGTTTGCTTCTTTGAGAGGCTAACCGTCCTTGGCGTGAGCGTCACCTGCAAAAAAAACGAGAAATGGCCAGTTTAGCAGGTTTTCAATGACAAAAAAACCATAACCACAAACACCTGCAGCTGCAGCGGGCCCATCGAAGGCAGCGTCCACGGGAGGTCCACGACGTGCTTGCTGTCCTCAAAGCTAGCAGGATCGATATGCCGCAGGAACGCCTCAGAGTCTAGCAGCGGGATCGCGCGGATGTGCGAGAGGTCTGCCTTGTTCTTGTTGAACCACTCGTCTGCGATGCAGTAGGCACGCATGGCGCCCGCGCTGGACGCGAGATCGAAGAGGCAGCGCGCCTCCTCGAGCGAGGAGATGGGAAAGTTGAGGTAGCGCGCAAGATCCTCCTTTGCGATGCAAAGGTGGTGCGCCCCTGGCACCACGTCGTCCATGACGCCGTCGGGCTGCGTGAGATAGCATCAGAAGCAGAAGAAATGAAGGAGGACACACAAGGAATACAAAAAAACATACCTTATTGCACGCGACGCGAAAGTACTCGGGGTACAGCGGCATCTCCGCAAGGAACGACCCCTGTGTCAGCGGCGAGTAGAAGCACTGTCGTGTGCGCTCAATGACATTCCTGATATGCTCGCACTTGGGCGCCATCGCCTCGTAGAACTGCAGCGCCTCCGCCTCAGAGTGTGGCAGCAGGTCGAGCGCCGCGGGAGTCATATACGAGTACAGCGACGAGTCGTGCGGCACCATGCGTACGAGCTTGCACCCCCAGCCGTCCGTCTGGTTGTGTGTCGGCGCGACTACCACGTCGACGACGGTGAAGGCAGGGATGACGCCCATCCCCCGCGGGAAGACTGGTATTTTCTTGTCGTCCTCGTCATACATGAACTCCGACAGGCAGAAGGTGAGGAGCTGTGTATGTGTTTGTATGTGTCAGCATCTATACAATCCAAGCAAACAAACAACAACAACATCAACAATGTGGGTATTGATATCAGTGTGTGTCTAAACACAAAACAAAACAAAAACAAAAAAGGCACCTGCCCGACGCGCAGCACAGACACCGAGGAGTCGTCGCGGCTGCCCCGGTCGGTGTTGGCGCTGGCCTTGCAGAAGTTGTACAGCCGCACTGAGAGCACCTGCCCAGTCGTGGGGTGCACCTCTTCAGGCTCAAACAGAGGCTTGGGCTTCTCCTGGTCCTTGTCTGAGGCAGCAGCCTTCTTCGTGGCCGCCCAGCCAGCCTTCCCCTTCTTGAACGGCGCGGCCGCCCAGCCCAGCTTCGACACTGCCAGAATCTCTACAGAGATCCTCTTGTTCTTCCCCAGCTTCACAAACTCCTCGCCAGTGCATGCAGCAGGTGTGTTCAGCATGCAGCTGGCAGAATGTGTATCAGCAAATAATAATAATAACCATCAACCACAAAAAAATGAGGACTCACCGCAGCACACACCCCTGAGGATCGCTCGAGCGCCCCTCCTCGCGCATGTACCCAGTGAACGTGCGGCACGCCAGCGGCGGCGCAAAGTCCTTCGCGGCCGCAGCCACGATGCCACACGTCGTCGGCGAGAGGGGGCAAGTGGAGCCATCAGCAGAAGGAGCAGAGGCGGAAGAAGGAGGGCATTCAGACATGGTTCGCATCATAAGAAAAAGAGGTTGCTTGTTTTTGGCTGGCGTGGCACGGGGGCTGCTTGGAGCCACAAATCCACAATTCCCAGCTTTTATAGACGCCTCTAGCGCCCCTTTGCATATGAAAGGGGGTGCAAAAGGGGGTTGCAGCGAGCTTCCCTTCCCAAAAGGCGCGGGTTTAAAAAAAAACTTCTTTTTTTCACCCCCGCGCGAAAACATGCAACTGTTCGAAAACACACCCTTTCGCAAATCAGATCAAAAATGATTTAGCTCCTATACTCCCCCAGGGGTAGCTCATACCCACTTTGAGATTTAGAGAGAACAGTTAGAGAGAGACAGCTAGAGAGAGACAGCTAGAGAGAGAGAGACAGCTAGAGGGGGACGTGACTTTTCGAAAATTTCTGGGGAGGAGGGAGGGTGAGAGCTGGGGAGTGGTGGTCACGTGACTAGAAGTTTGAATGTTTGAATGTTTGAATTTTCACACAATACACGCCAAGAAGAAATGTGCTTTGAGCCAAAATTTAATCACACAATGATGAGTGCGCCAAAGAGGCGCGGGGCTCAAGCCAAAACAGGCCACAACAGAGGGAGAAGGGGCGCAGCCCAGGAATCACTCAGGCTTGCGCTTGCGGGATCCCTCGGTGGTCGTGTACTCCTGCATGACATCACTGAAGATCTCCCGTATGACATTGCGGATGGTCTCATTGGTGCTGCTCCCAGAGCTGAAGATCTCCTGTATGACAGTGCGGATGGTCTCATTGGTGCTGCTCCCAGAGCTGGAGCCTGCAGAAAGAGCCTGGTTTTTCTCCATGATGTCAATGATCATCTTGTCTTTGGATTGAATCCTTTCATTCAGTGTCTTGATAGTCTCAAGGTTGTCTTTCTTCTCCTGGTTCAGTTGGCCCAACATATAACGCTGTCGATCGTTATGGCCGGTAAGCTGCTGATTGTCGCGGTCCTTGCTGATGATGATTTCTTCAAGGTTCTTAGCTGCTTCCTGGAGGGAAACAATAGTCTGTCGCTGATTGATGACAGTCTGTGAAAATTTGACAGTCAGCGACTCATCCATCTTGTCAAACCCAGCCTTGGTCATAGTCTTCAGGTCGTCCTTTGTTGCCAGGGACTTTTCCACCTCTGCAAGGTCGTCCTTGGTCACCATCTTTTCTTTGATCTCCTCTTGCAGCGCCAGCGACTGCTTCAAGCCAGCCTGTATCTTTTCCTCACATTCCTTGTCAATCTCCTTCTCTTTCTGCTTGTCCTCCAGTGTGATCTCCTCAGCCTTGGCAAGAAGCCGCGCGTTGCACTCCCCGTGAGTCACAAGCTCAAAACCAGGCCCCTTCGCAGACTTCCAGACCCGGGCCAGCGCCGCACCAGCCGACTGGTTGTTGTCGTTGTTGGCGAAGGTGAGGATGGTGATGCAGGCGGCGCCCTGCTCAGCCAGGTGCTCCTCCAGTTTGTTGCTCCAGACCTGCTCATCAAAATCCACAACTCCCTCTGCAAAGCAAGTTGCAGCGTTGAAGCTGAACGCAGAGTAGGAGGCAACAAACTCCCCAGCACCACGGGCCTTGGATATGCTGAGATTTTTGAGAATTTCTGCGTTGGCATTGAAGAATGCAGCATAAAAGCGCTTGGAACGTGTATTCTCAACCTGTAACAGCCATACAGACAACTCAGTTTGCAAATATGTCCATGAAAATTGCTTCAGATACGGTATCCAGACCGTATCCGAACTTGAGAGGTGGTCACGTGACCCCCCGAAAACAGGCAGAAAATGGCTGGAATGAAGGCTGGGGGCGCTAGAATGCATGGGAATGACAATAGAAGC
>Ga0247844_1008875_pt1 | contig 10743 bp, 8 predicted proteins | sample LaCtaG_FD_192421 | JGI IMG/M metagenome (GOLD analysis project Ga0247844, IMG submission 192421) | Freshwater microbial communities from meromictic Lake La Cruz, Castile-La Mancha, Spain - LaCruzMarch201714.5m_1 | ecosystem: Environmental > Aquatic > Freshwater > Lake | place: Spain: Castile-La...
CCGCACCGCGGAAGGCTCGCCGCCGCTTACCCGCGGCACCGCCATCCTCGTCATCCACCACGATCCCGAAACCGGCATCCACATCGTCCGCGCTCTCTAACACATTTTCCCCACCGCACCCAGACCCATGAATCCCATCGCATCCCTCCCACTCGCAGCCGTCGAACCCGGCGTCATCATCGCCCTATCGATCGGTGCCGTTTTAGTCGTGATCATCGCAGGCGCCGTCCTGTTCTCGATGTTCTACCGCAAGGCCCAGCGCGGCCAGGCACTGATCAAGACCGGCGTCGGCGGCACCAAGGTCAGCTTCAACGGCATGACCGTGATCCCCGTGCTGCAACGCCTTGAAACCATCGATATCTCGCTCAAGCGGGTGGAAATCGACCGCACCGCCAAGAACGGCCTGATCTGCAAGGACAACATGCGCGCCGACATCAAGGTGGCCTTCTTCGTCCGGGTCAACCAGACCGAGGACGATGTCCTGCGCGTCGCCCAGTCGGTCGGCTGCGAACGCGCGTCGAACACCGATGAAATCCGCACGCTGTTCGATGCGAAGTTTTCCGAAGCCCTCAAGACCGTCGGCAAGCGCTTCGACTTCACCGAGCTCTACGAGGAGCGCGAGACCTTCCGCGATGAGATCATCAAGATCATCGGCACCAACCTCAACGGCTTCGTCCTCGACGACGCCGCGATCGACTACCTCGAGCAAACTCCCATCGAGGCGCTCGATCCCGACAACATCCTCGACGCCCAGGGCATCAAGAAGATCACCGAGCTGACCGCCACCCAGGCCAAGCTTTCCAACAACATCCAGCGCGACAAGGAGAAGGTCATCAAGCAGCAGGACGTCGAGGCCCGCGAGGCGATCCTCGAGCTCGAACGCCAGCTCGCCGAGACCGTGGCCAAGCAGCAGCGCGAGGTCGAAAGCGTGAAGGCCCGCGAGGAAGCGGAGACGATGAAAGTCCGCGAGGAAGAGCGCCAGAAAGGCCAGCGCGCCCGCATCGCCGCCGACGAGGAAATCGAAGTCGCGACCCAGAACAAGGACCGCCAGGTGCTCGTCGCCCAGCGCAACAAGGAGCGCACCGACGTGGTCGAACTGGAGCGCGTGAAGCGCGACCAGGAGCTCGAGTCGATCGAACGCGAGCGCGTCACCACGCTCAAATCGATCGAGAAGGAGAAGGCCGTCGAAGTGGAGAAGAAGGCGATCCAGGACGTGATCAAGGAACGCGTCGCGGTCGAGAAGCTCGTCGTCATCGAGCAGGAACGGATCAAGGACACCGAAGCCTTCGCCGGCGCCGACCGCGCCAAGCAGGTGATGGTCATCCAGGCCGAGGCGCTGGCGCAGGAAGAACTGATCCGCAAGGTCAAGGAAGCCGAGGGCTCGCAGGAAGCCGCCAAGCTCCGCGCCGATCAGGACCTCTACGAGCGCGTGAAATCGGCCGAGGCCTCCAAGAAGTCGGCCGAGCTCAAGGCGGAGGAAATTGTCATCGCCGCCGAAGCCGAGGAAAGCGCCAGCCAGAAGCAGTCGCACGCCAAGCAGATGATGGCTGAAGCCACCGCAAAGGAAGCCGCCGCCGTCGGCCTCGGCGAGGTGGAAGTCATGGTCGCCACCGCCGACGCGACCCAGAAGCAGGGCACCGCGGACGCCGAGGTCAGCCGCCTGAAATTCCAGGCCGAAGCCGAGGGCATCACCAAGAAGGCCGAGGCGATGAAGCTGCTCGAGGAAGCCGGCCAGTCGCACGAGGAGTTCAAGCTCCGCCTGGAGAAGGAGAAGGCCGTCGACCTCGCCGGCATCCACATCCAGAAGGACATCGCCGAAGCCCAGGCCCGCGTCATGGGCGAGGCGATGAAGTCGGCCAAGATCGAGATCATCGGCGGCGAAGGCAAGTTCTTCGACCAGATCGCCGGCGCCATCTCGCGCGGCAAATCGGTCGACCGCATGGTGTCGAACAGCGAGGTCCTGAGCGACGTGAAGGAGACCTTCTTCAACGGCGATCCGGACTACTTCAAGGCCCAGCTCCGCGAGTGGGCCGCACAGTTCGGCGTCAGCAGCGAGGACGTCAAGAACCTCACCGTCGGTGCCGCCCTCGCCCAGTTCCTCGGCAGCGCCAGCGGCGAAACCCGCAGCAAGCTCATCAGCCTGTTAGGCGCCGCCGACCGCTTCGGCCTGGCGGATGAGAATGCCGGGAAGGTGCTGAAGTGAGGAGAAGAGCTTGGAACAACGAAAAAGTCGAAATTGGCGAAAATTGAAGGAAGAAAGCCATGAGCGAGATCCTTTACAAGGAGGAGAGCTACGACGTGATGGGAGCTTGCTTCGAGGTCTATCGGGAGAAGGGCTGCGGCTTCGTCGAGCCCATCTACCATGAGTGCCTCGAGATCGAGTTCGAGCTGCGGGGAACTCCCGCAGTCCATCACCCGGGCTTGGAGATCAGCTACAAAGGCCGCCGTCTCCGGCGGAAATACGAAGCCGACTTCGTCACCCATTCCAAGATCCTCCTCGAAGTCAAAGCGGTGAAGTCGCTCGACGATTCCCACCGCACCCAGGTCATCAACTACCTCAAGGCCACCGGCTTCAAACTCGGGATCCTCGTCAACTACGGCCGCGTCGGCGGCCTCCAGTGGGAACGCATCGTCCTCGCCGACTGGCTCCGCGAACACGGCGAGCCCCCCAATCTCCACTCTTAAATTTCGTGCTTTTCGTTGTTCCCCTCTTCCACCCATCCCCTGGAGCAACGCGAGCCTCCCGATCACCATTCCAAATTTCACCAATATCGTCCCCCTCCCTGTCTTCCACTTCCACTCGCCCGATGCCAAAAGGAACTTCCAAGAAGGATCAGGCCCATCCCGACCCTCTCGAATCGCACCCCGCTCGTCCCGCCAAGCTGACTTTGGAGGAAACGTTTGCCGCAATGGCCGCTGATCCCAGCGATCGGGCGATCGCTCTCGAGTGGGCCGAAGCCCCGCTTTCGGAGATATCCCCTGAGGAGCCCTACTCCTGAACACGCTGCCCCGGTTCGGCTTTCGGTCTTAAATTTCGACAATTTCGACTTTTTCGTTGTTCCCCTCCTCCACCCATCCCCGCGAGCAACAGAAGCATCCCAATCTCCCCTCCTAACTTCGCCTACTTCGCCCCTTTCGTTGTTCCCCTCTTCCTCCTGCTAGATGCCCGACTCACCCCCGAAACCCGACCAGCTCGAAGGCGGCGCGTATGAAGTCATCCGCGCCCGGCTCGACAAGCACGCCGCCACCCTCCGCAGCGGCCTCGATGCGCTGAACGCCGAACGCCTCGACGTCTTCGGCGGCATCCAGACCGCCCTGCTCGGCACCGAGCGCGTCGCCACCGAGCACAACTGCGTCGCCCGCGACCTGGTCGCCGTCGGCAAGCACCGCTTCCTCTTCGGCTACAACATCCAGTTCGGCCTCAAGCAGACGACCGATATCAAGGACGTCTTCGCCGCCTACGACTACAACCCGGAAACCCGCGGCTTCACCGAGCTGCCGGTCCACCAGGTCCTCGCCGACCCGCGCTTCGCGGAGGACTTCGCCTACCTCTTCAAGTACTACCGCGAGGCCGTCTTCCAGAAGTTCATGGTCATCGGACCCCATCTCTACCTGAAGATGCGGTCCGGCAAGACCATCGACGACATCAAGGCCTTCAAGTGGCGTATCAACTCGGACGGCACCCTCGAATACCTCGGCAACCGCTTCGACCACGAAGTCGTCTATCCCGCCCAGCAGGAATTCGTCTGGCAGCGCGCCCACCGCGGGATGCACCGCGGCGGCATGCACCCGCACGTCTCGATCGAGGACCGCGTCTTCGTCGAGACCGTCGGCGGCGACCTCACCGTCAAGATCGAGGATAACACCGCCAGCGGCCAGGGCATCTACTCCGAGCCGGTCAGCGAAAGCGATCAGACGCTCGACGACGCGGAGATCTTCTACGCCGTCGTCGGCTCGCTGATCCTGCTGAAAATCCTGCCCTACCGCGAAAGCCTGCACCGCCACCTGGTCTTCAACGAAAAGACCAAGACCGTCCACCGCATCGACGCGATCGGCGACTCCTGCGTGCTGCTGCCCGACGACCAGGGCATCATCTTCGCCAACGGCTACCTGCTCCAGACCGGCGAGGTGAAGACCTTCGACCACGGCATGCTCGACATGCGCTTCGAACGCAAGGTCGCCAGCTCGAACGGCGAGGACTTCCTCTACTCCTTCTACAACCGCACCGTCGGCGACTACGTCCTGCTCTCCTACAACCGGATCCAGCAGTCGGTCGACACGCCCATCGTCTGCTCCGGCTACTCGCTCTTCGGCGACGGCCAACTGGTCCTGTTCCGCGGCGACGGCCAGCCGCAGCGCCACCACGCGCTGCAAGTATGGCAAACGCCGTACTTGGACGACGAGTCCGGCACCGCCGCCGCCACCAACAAGGACTCCTTCCTCTACAAGGTCGGCAACCCCGAGCTGGTCCGCGGCATGGCGGAGTCGCGCGAGCTGCTGACCCTGCTCCACAAGGACGACTCCTTCGCCGGCCTCTACCTCGACATCGTCAAACGCTCCGGCGACCTGCTCGACGCCTACTTCTGGCTCGACCGCGCCGAGTGCCAATCGCTCGCCGCGCCCCTCCGCGAGATCAAGAAAGCCGGCGAGACCGCCATCGGCGAATTCGAGAAGGTCCAGAAACTCCGCGCCGTCGCCAGCGAACGCAGCGCCGCCGTCCGCGCCGCCGTAGAAAAACTCATCCGCGAGACCCAGACCTCGCCGCCCGACGCGCTGCAAGGCTTCGTCCACCAGCTCGCCGGCCTCCGCAAGCTGCGCGGCGAAATCATCGCCCTGCGCGATGTCCGCTACACCGATCCCGCCGTCATCGATGCTTTCGAAAAGGAAGTCGTCGACACCACCGACACCGTCTCGAACAAGACCGTCGAATTCCTGTTAGGCGAGGATTCCCTCAAGTCCTACGCCGCCTCGATCGACACCCAGGAAGCCGCGCTGGCGAGGATCGCCAAGGTCACCGAAGCCGACGAGGTCGCCACCGCCCTCGACCAGGCCGCGACGGAGCTGGAAATGCTGATCGAAATCGTCGGCGGCCTCAAGATTGCCGACGCGACCCAGACCACCGCGATCATCGAGCGGATCTCCGCCCTCTACGCCCGCCTCAACGGCACCCGCGGCTCGCTGCGCAACAAGCGCCGCGAGCTCTCCCGCGGCGAAGGCGAGGCCCAGTTCGCGGCGCAGATGAAGCTGCTGTCGCAGGCCCTGGCGAACTACCTCGACCTCTGCGACACCCCGGAGAAGGTTGACGAATCGCTGACCCGCCTGATGGTCCAGGTCGAGGAGCTCGAAGGGAAGTTCGCCGAGTTCGACGAATACATCGAGCAGATCGCCGTCCGCCGCGAGGAGATCTACGATGCCTTCGAAGGCCGCCGCACCCAGCTCGTCGAGGCCCGCGGCAAGCGCGCCGGCGCCCTCTTCAAGTCCGCCGAGCGCATCCTCGCCGGCATCCGCAACCGGGTCGCCTCCTTCAACGAGGTCGAGGCGATCCATTCCTACTTCGCGACCGATCCGATGATCGAGAAGGTCCGCGACCTGATCGGCCAGCTCCAGGGGCTCGGCGACTCGGTCAAGGCGGACGACCTCCAAACCCGAGTCAAGACCCTGCGCGAGGACGGCGTCCGCCAGCTCAAGGACAAGAAGGACCTCTACGTCGAGGGCGAGAACGTCATCCGCTTCGGCAAGAACAGCTTCAACGTCAACACCCAGCCGCTGGAAATGACCATCGTCCCCCACGAGGACGCGATGGCCTTCCACCTCACCGGCACCAAGTTCTTCGAGCCGATCACCGACCCCGCCTTCCTCGCCACCCGCGACGCCTGGGACCTCGAAGTCCCCAGCGAAAGCCCTCGCGTCGCCCGAGCCGAATACCTCGCATGGCAATATCTCCTCCACGGTCTTCCGCCTTCCGACCTCCGACCTTCGACTTTAACACCCTCCGATCTTCCGTCTTCCGACCTTCGACTTTTAGACCTTAAGACCTTCGACCTCTTACCGGCTGTTCAATCCTTCATGCAGCCCCGCTACGCCGAGGGCTACACCAAAGGCATCCACGACGAAGACGCCGCGAAGATCCTCGCCCATCTCCTCCCCATCCACGCCGAAGCCGGCCTGCTCCGCTTCGGCCCGCGCGACCGCGCCGCGGCGCTGCTCTTCTGGGAAAGCTGGGACGACCCCGCCAAAAACCGCCTCGCCGGCCAGTTCGCCTCCTACGGCAAACGTCGTAGTTTGTTCGCCGGCGGCGACGAGATCGGCGCGTGGAAACAACGCCTCGCCACCGCCTTCCGCACCTGGACCAGCGACCACGGACTCTTCCCCGACATCGACCCCGCGAAAGCCGCCGACTACCTCGCCGAGGAACTCGCCGCCGGTGGCGCCTTCCTCGTCTCCGCCGCCGCCGCCGAGCTCAGCCGCCATTTCCACCAGGCCCTCGTCGCCAAGCGCGCCGACTCCGTCTTCAAGGACCTGCTCGGCGATTCTAACAGCCCCGCCTTCGTCCGCTACGAGATCGCCCGCGACTGGCTCGCCGGCTTCGCCATCAATCACCCGGAGTCCTTGCAAGACACGCCCGCCGAACTGCTCGCCGCCGTCATCGACGAGGCCGCCGTTCATTTCGCCCGCGGCGGCTTCGAGCAGCGCGCGGTGAAGACCATCCCGCTCTCCTTCCGCGCCGAGGGCCTGCGCTCCAGCCACCCGCGGATCGCCGACAGCACGCTGGAAATCCACTACAGCGAGTTCCTCGACCGCCTCGAACGCCACGAGCGCACCGATGCCGCCGCCTTCCGCGCCCTCGCCGAACGCAAGTCGCAGCTCACCGGCGTGAAGCGCGAGGAAATGCGGCTCGATGAGTTCAAGCCGAAGGTCATGAGCTCCTTCGTCCGCAACCGGCTGATCGACGAAGTCTATCTGCCGCTCATCGGCGACAACCTCGCCAAGCAGCTCGGCACCGCCGGCGCGAACACCCGCACCGACCGCAGCGGCCTGCTGCTCCTCATCTCGCCGCCCGGCTACGGCAAGACGACCATCATGGAGTACGTCGCCAACCGCCTCGGCCTGACTTTCGTCAAGATCAACGGCCCGGCGCTCGGCCACCGCGTCCTCTCGCTCGACCCCGCCGAGGCCCCGAACGCCTCCGCGAAGATGGAGATCGAGCGCGCCAACCTCGCGCTGGAGATGGGCGACAACGTGATGCTCTACCTCGACGACATCCAGCACACCGACCCGGAGTTCCTGCAGAAGTTCATCAGCCTCTGCGACGCCCAGCGCAAGATCGAGGGCGTGTGGAAGGGCAAGGCGCGGACCTACGATCTCCGTGGGAGAAAGGTCGCCGTCGTCATGGCCGGCAACCCCTACACCGAAAGCGGCGGCAAGTTCCAGATCCCGGACATGCTCGCCAACCGCGCCGACACCTACAACCTCGGCGACATCCTCGGCGGCCACGAAGCGGCGTTCAAGGGCAGCTACATCGAGAACTGCCTCACCGCGAACGTCACCCTGTCGAAGCTCGCCAGCCGCTCGCAGAAGGACGTCCTGATGCTCATCCGCGTCGCCGAAACCGGCAGCCGCGACGGCGCCGACTTCGAGGGCAACTACACCCCCGCCGAGATCGAGGAAATGCTCGCCGTGGTGAAGCACCTCCTTTCCGTCCGCGACACCATCCTGCGGGTGAACCTGCAGTACATCAAAAGCGCCGCCCAGGAAGACGCCTATCGCACCGAGCCGCCCTTCAAGCTCCAGGGCTCCTACCGCAACATGGCGCGCATCGCCGACAAGGTCCTGCCGCTGATGACCCCGCAGGAAGTCCGCCAGATCGTCATCGACCACTACCGCAGCGAATCCCAGAACCTCACCGCCGCCGCCGAAGCGAACCTCCTGAAGTTCTACGAAATGGAAGGCCTCCTCGACAAAACCCAGGCCGCCCGTTGGGAGCAGATCAAGAAGGAGTTCAACAAGCGCAAGCTCATGGGCGGTGCCGGCGAGAACGACCCCGTCGCCCGCGTCGTCGCCCAGATGACCCAGTTCAACGACGGCCTCGAAGCCATCAGGAACGGCATCTCCGCAGCCGGCCAAAGCTACGCCCAGCCGCAGACTCTCGCCGACCAAACCGTCCAGCAACTCCGCCAACTCATCGAAGGCCTCCGCGCCGTCCCCGTGCAAGTCGACATCAAGGTCGTCCCGGTGCAGGACGATAAGGGCAGCATCGAAAAAATGGACGCCCCCGACAGCCCCGCCCTGGAGTTCAAGCCGGAGGTGAATCAGGGGTAAAGTGCGCCGAAAGCGGTAGGGTTGGACGCCCTCGGCCGACCGGAACGGTAATCGGCAGCCCGCAGCCTCCGCGTAATCACCGAATCAAATCGCTCCCGATCCCCTCACCGCTGAAACCTTGCCTTTCCCGCACCACCGGCTAACTTCCAAACCATGAGTGGCCCCGCAGCTTTCCAACGCGCCGTGCATCCGCTTCTCGAACTCCTCCTTCCCGGAAAAGTGGACGAGGTGCTGGCCGCCGAAGGAGACCCCGCGCTCCGCGACCGGATTGAGGAACTCGCTTCAAAAAGCACGGAAGGCACGCTTTCTCCTCAGGAACGGGATGAGTACGTCGGCTACGTCCGGGCCAACAAATTCGTGGCAATCCTTCGTCGCGAAGCCAAGAGGTTCAAATCCGGCAGCGCCGCATGAACGCCGCCACCCGGGCTTTGGTGCGCCAGCGCGCCGATCACCGCTGCGAGTACTGCCAGATCCACCAAGACGACTCGCCGCTCGCCGCGCTTCACATCGAGCACATCCGTCCGCGCAAGCACGGCGGTGGTGACGACCATTCCAATCTCTGCCTCGCCTGCATCGACTGCAATCTGCACAAGGGCAGCAACCTCACCGGGATCGATCCCATTCGGACGCCATGACCCCGCTGTTCCATCCCCGCGAGCAGGAATGGGAAGATCACTTTCAATGGGATGGCGTCCACATCGCCGGGAGAACGGACATCGGGCGGACCACCATCCGTGTGCTTTGCATGAACAGCGACGAGCAACTGGAACTGCGAATGGCCGCCGGGTGATCAAGCCGCTTTTGACTCCATGTCTCCAAAACCAGCCGAGCCGGATGTAAGTCCGCGAGACCCGCCCCCATCCACGGCCCCATTCACGGGCTCGCACTGCTGAACAAGAGGGGAGCGGGCGGCTCGCCCGTTCGCCTCCTCCCCCCGCCTCCTCCATCTCCGGCAACCCAATCTCCAAATGACCCAATCTCCCAATCTCCCTTTCTAATCCCTCCCCCACCGAAGCAATCCGCCAGCGACATGCGCCCGCTCTGGCGCGACCTGATCCTCCGAGTCTGGCCTGCCGTCCGTAGCCTTGGCGAAGGATGGGGGCGGCGATCCGCTCCAATGGCCGTGCTGCAAGGGCACCACGAAACCGGGCCGCCAAGTCATCCGCCGCGAGGAAATCCAATTCTTCCTTCGCCTCCACGGCCGCTGGGAACCGGAGCGCAGCGGAGATAGACTGACCGGAGGGCAGCCCCGCGAGGGGTGGAGCGATAGCGACATCAACGAATCGTCACGCTCCCACGCCCGCCACCGCCACCCTTCGATATCGACACCATGGACCCCATCGAGCCGCCGTGGCTGGCGATCAAGGAGTGGATCCCCGATGACGAACCGAACCTCGACTGGTTCAATCGTCCGCGGAATCCATCCAATCCCGATCCCGATCGCTTCGACCAGCGCCCCGGGTGGCAGCCAGCAGAGATCCGGTTGGGCGACGGCCGCACCTTGGTTCTCGAAGAGTTCTGACTCCGGCCGCCCGACTGCCAAAAGCCGCTGCCAAAAACGATCTTGGCAAGGCGGATCGGAAGGCTACGTTCGCGATCAATGAAAACCCCCGTCAAATCTCCAGCTCCCGCCCCATTTCAGGGCTAAGCGGGGATTTTTTCACCGAACCACCGTCGGCCGTCACAACGAAACACCTCTTCCGCTCCCCTTTTCCCCCGCACCCCCCTTTTCCCCGCCCTCCGGACCGGCCCAACGGCTCTTTCAGTAGCCTCCCGCCAAAAGCAAATTCCTAGCAGTGACGCAGATACGGCCAAGGCGCTCGCGGAGTTCAAGGGGTCTACTCTGTCCCTCACCGGCCTGAACACGCTCGACGCCAATACGGCCAAGGCGCTCGAGGACTTGGCGGGTAAGGCTGAATAGCAGTCCGAACCTCACTGGCCTCACCTCCGAGACGCGCGATCCCGAAAGCTAACAACAACGCGACCAAACGAAAATGACCTCACCTTCCATACCTGGGAAAGCAAAACCGAAACCGAAGCTATCCTGGACATTTCTCCTTGGGGCGCTCCTGTTGCTGCTTGCGATTGCCGTTGTGGCCTATGAGGCCCAGTCGCCTGGCAAGGACAGTGGAAAGCCCTCTGCCATCGCCACGTCTGGGGGGGCTGGAACGCCGAAAGCCTCCAAACTCCGCACCACAGCCGGGGCGGAGCTCGGACCCCGGGAAAGATCTGGAAAACGCAAGCCCCGCACCACCCGGGCGGAGTTGCCGGACGACACCCGCCAAATCAAGGAACTCACGCCAAAACAGGCGAAACTCCTGCTCGCGAAGTTCACGGGGTCTAGTCTGAACCTCAACGACTTGACCACGCTCGACGCCGATACGGCCAGGATACTCGCGGAGTTCAAGGGGGACGTTCTGTTCC
>Ga0247844_1008883_pt1 | contig 10735 bp, 12 predicted proteins | sample LaCtaG_FD_192421 | JGI IMG/M metagenome (GOLD analysis project Ga0247844, IMG submission 192421) | Freshwater microbial communities from meromictic Lake La Cruz, Castile-La Mancha, Spain - LaCruzMarch201714.5m_1 | ecosystem: Environmental > Aquatic > Freshwater > Lake | place: Spain: Castile-La...
GCGGCAGCCGGCGCGGCAGCCGGCGCGGGCGGACGAGTGGATCGAGGCCTCGGCGCGATCAATTTCGGCGCGAATGAAGTCCGCCATCCCGTGGGCCTCGGGCGTGGGGTCCAACACGCAGCCCTCGAGGGCGGACGGGGGCAGATAAAGACGTTGGACATCGACGCCGGTGAGGATCGCGCCCCGCATGCGCACCCCCTCCAGTCGGGCGCCCATAAGGTTCACGCTACTGAGGTTGGCGTTGGTGAAGTTGGCGTTCTTCAGGTTGGCCGACCGCAGCGAGGCCCCGCGCAGACTGCAGTTGGAGAAGTCGACGCCATGGGCGACTGCTTCCGACAAGTCCGCGTCATTCAGCGACGCCCCCCGGGCGTCCACGGAGGAGCCCATCCAGCGCAGTCCGGTAAGCTCGTCGACCAGGCACAGGACGGCCGCCCGAAGGTCGGCCTCATCCAGCACCGCCGACGTCAGTATAGCCCCGCCGAGCTTGGCGCCGCGCAGGTCCGCCCGACGCAGGATCGCCCGGCGCAGATCGGTCCTGGCGAGATTGGCGCAGTAGAAGCTGGCTTGTGACAGGTCGCTGCCGGCCAGGACGGCGTCCTCGAAGTTGGCGCCGGTGAAGTCGGCGTCGGCGAGCATTCGCTTTATGCAGGCTACGCCGCGCACCTCGATGAAGCGACCGATGGCGCGCGCCCCTCCGCGACGGCCAGCGGCGAACGCTTCGTGCCGCATGACCATGGCGGCGAAGTCCTTCGGCGTCAGGACGGCGTTGTCGATCTTGAGAGCGGTTCTTAGCCGGGACATTCAGGCAGACGGTTGCATGGAGCAGGAGCGGGACTTTGCGCAGGAAAAGCTGAATCCATCGCAAACCCGGCCATGGCCCCTCATCGAAAGGAGCGACCTGGTCGCGCACAGGGCGGCCTTTCCGGTCCGCGATCACGCCGGCCGCGAATCACGTCACGGTCGGAACCGGCCTCGGGGAGGGGCCGCGCGGGAACCTCGCCCGACAGACGGCGTTTGTCCCGCGGCCGGGAAGGCTTGGAGGGCTTGCCGTGAAGGATATGCTGTACTGGAGCCTGGCGGTGCCGGCTACCGTGGTGGTTGCGCTGATCCTGCTCAGGCTCATGAGGGTCCCGATCTAGACGGGACAGCGGTGAAGTATCCGCGAAGTGGTCACCGCTACGCGCCTGTCACGACCGACCCTCTCGGGCGCTCACGGGGGACGGTTCCGTGCAATCATCGCTTGAAGATATAGTTGCGAGTCCTTTCCGATTGTCGTGATAAGGTCTTTGTCATCGCGATCCGCTGGCGTTTCTGTTGACCCGAATGCGAATTCCGGCCGGCGCGGATTGATCGACAGACCTGAGAACCGAAAGGACCGCACATGGTCGCCGCTACCCTGGACGGCGAGGCTGTCCTCGGGCTGGCCCTGGCGCTCGTCCAGTCGTCCACCGCGCCGGTGCTGCTGCTGGATGGCGACCTCAAGGTGATCGCCGCCAGCGGATCCTTCAGCCGCGCCTTCAGGATCGACCCGGCCGCCATCATCGGCCGGTCGGTCTTTTCGCTCGGCCAGGGCGAATGGGATGTGCGTCAGCTTCGCTCGCTGCTGTCGACGACGGTCTCGGGCGCGGCCGAGATCGACGCCTATGAACTGGACCTCCAGACGCCCGGAGAGCCGCTGCGCCGCCTCGTGCTCAACGCCCGAAATCTCAGCTACGGCGCGCGCGCCGCGGTGCGGTTGATGCTGACCGTGGCGGATGTCACCGACGTGCGGGGCGCCGAGGCCCTCCGCGACAGGCTGGTCCAGGAAAAGGGCGTCCTGATGCAGGAGCTTCAGCATCGTGTGGCCAACAGTCTGCAGATCATCGCCAGCGTCATCCTGCACACGGCCCGCAAGACCCACTCCGAGGAGACGCGCATGTACCTCACCGACGCCCACAACCGGGTGATGTCGGTGGCGGAGCTGCAACGGCAGCTGTCCGAGACCTCGGTGGGCGATGTCGAGCTGCGTGCCTATTTCACCGCGCTGTGCACCAGCATCAGCGCCTCGATGATCCGCGACCCCGGCCAGATCTTGCTGTCCGTGGATTCCGACGACAGCCTCTCGACCGCCGACGTTTCGGTGAGCCTTGGCCTGATCGTCACCGAACTGGTCATCAACTCGCTCAAGCACGCCTTTCCCGACGGGGGGGGCGGGCCGGATCGTCGTCCGCTATCGCTCACAGGGTCCGGACTGGACGCTGTCGGTCACCGACAACGGCGTCGGCCTGCCCAGGGACCCAGCCGACGCCCCGCCCGGCCTGGGCACAAGCATAGTCCGGGCGCTGTCACAGCAGCTGGCGGCTGACATCGCCGTGACCAGCGCTGGTCCCGGCATGGCCGTGTCGATCCGCCACCGGGAACCGGCGCCCGGCGAGACGCGCCTGGAGGCCTTGCCGCTGGCGGTTTAAGCGCGGCGCCGCAGCTCACCGGCTGTCAGAACAGCGCCGTCAGATTCAGGGACAGGTAGCGGCTGTCCCCGGTCCGGGGTGCGTTCGGCGCGGCCTTTAGAAAATCCGCCTTCGAAAGCCAGACCCCCGCCAACTCCAGCCGCAGGGCGGCGGGCATGATCCACCAGCGTACGCGTCCGTCGATCTGGCGGCCGGCGAAATCGCCCGAACGCCCGGCGGCGTCGCGAACTCCCGTCGTGGAGAAGCTGTCCGCATCCGACGCCAGCCACAGCAGACGGCCGGCGAGGAACAGGTCGACCCGCGCATTCGGCGAGCCTTCGATCCGCAGGCCCGGCGTCAGGATGTTGGCGCGACCGACGGCGTTGTAGAGTCCGGAGGGCGCAAGTTCGGCGCGACGCATGCCGAACAGGGTGTCGAAGCGACCGAACGCCGGGTCGCCGTCGTCGCCGCTCGCATAATCGAACTCTGCGGAAAGCCGGGGTGACCATGCGCTGTCCAGGCTGACTCCCGCCTCGGCATGAACAAAGCCCGCCGATACGTCCAGCCGCGCGGCAGCCGGGCCAGGACCCGCGCTGACCGAGCCGGTCTGGCGGATGACCTCGACCTCGTAGTCGACGGCGCCCGGCCTGGGATCGCGGATCAGCCGGACGCTCACCGTGTCCAGAGCCCGGTCGCGCGTGGGCCGACCCGGAGCGTCCCGTTCGTCGAACCGGAAGTAGGACGCCTCGACCGTGGCGCCGGCGAAGACATCCGCCTTGCTTACGACGCCGCCCCAGAGGACGACATCTTCAGTCGCCCGGTCGACCCGGCCCCCGTTGTCCCGGAGCGAGGGCAGGTCGTCGGGAAGCCGGGTCTGCGGCATCGTATAGACGAGCGTCGTCCTGATCCCCGACGGCAGGGAAAGGTCCGCGCGAAGCCCGGTGTATCCGTTGGTCGTGTTCCGGTAGTCGTCGGCGGCCACCAGCCGTCGCGAGCCCAGGTTCAGCATGAAACGACCGGCCTGGACGGTCGCCCGCGTCCCCGGACCGAACGGTTCATCGAGATCGACGGCCACATAGGCCTGGACGAGCTCGGTGGTGTTGACCTCGCCGGTCGAGACCGGAGTCAGGGCGCCCGCGCCAAAAGCCCGGCTGTCGTAAAGCTCGCCGCCGAGCCTCACCGCCCCGAAGTCGTATTCCGCGAACAGGGTGGTTCGGAGGCTGACGAGGTCGCTCTCAGGCTCGAAACCGGGGCGAACCTGCCCGTCGATCGCCTCGTATCGCGTCCGGAAGCTTCCCGAGACCTTCAACGGCTCCGGGGCGCCGAGCGCGCTCCTGACGGACCAGGGCGAGCGGTCCTGCGCCAGGACGGGGTGCGAAACCGCGATCGCCGCGGACATCACCAAGAATGAGAGCGCGCGGCTGGCAGCTCCCGAACGGCGGCGGCTTGGGGGGAAGGGACATGGAAAACACAGGCGCTCCCTTGCCGGACGGCGGGCGTAAGGCGCAGAGCAGGACTTGGGCGAAGCGCGCCGACATCGGGCGCCCGCATCGGCCCGATGCTCTGGGTAAGACAGGAACCCGGGGGCGGCAAGCGTCTCGAGCGCCAAGGCCGCGACCGTGGGGGGCAGGCCCAGGAAATCCCTGGTGGAGCCGAGGGGAGTCGAACCCCTGACCTCCTCATTGCGAATGTAGCAGTCAGTCGTTTCGCCCGGTGTCGCCAGATGGCTTGAAGCGCCCCAGAACAGCAAGTTTACGGCAAGATTGCGGGCGATGACGCTATCGTCGCATCTTCTCGTTTCCCCTGATTCCCGCTCCTGTGGTATCTATTGGGTATCAACGCGATACCAGATCAGACCCTCAGGCAGCCATGACCAGCCACAAAGCCCGCATCACCAAGCGGACCGTCGACGCCGTCGCCAAGCCGGAAACCGGAGAGGCGCGGCTCTGGGACACTGACATCAAGGGGTTCTTTCTTCGGGTCTATCCGACTGGCCGTCGTGTCTATGCTCTGAAGTATCGCCTTGGCCCGCGTCAGCGCATCTTCACCATCGGCGAACACGGCTCCCCGTTCACGCCTGAGAGCGCTCGCGATGCGGCCGACAAGGCTCTCCGGCGCGTGAAGGAGGGCGAAGATCCGGCCATCGAGAAGAAGGCCGAACGGGAAGCCCTAACGGTGACTCAGCTCATCGCCCGCTACCTTGAGGAAGGCCCGGCGACTAAGCCTTCGAAGCGGGAAAGCAGTTGGTCGATTGATCGGGCCAACCTGCAGCGACACATCCGGCCCCTGCTCGGCCGCAAAGTGGCAAACCACGTGACCAAGGCGGAGGCGGCCAAAGCCATCCGCGACATCGTCGAAGGCGTCACCGCTATCGACGAGAAGTCAGAGAACGCCCGCGGTCGGATCATCGTCAGCGGAGGTGAGGCCACCGCTCACCGAACGCGCGCTACGGCCGCGGGGATGTTCGCCTGGGGCGTTGAGCATGGCTACGTGAAGTCCAACCCGTTCGCCTCCATGCGGCTATCCACACCCGCCACAAGAGAGCGCTTCCTGACCCGTGACGAGGCCGGGAAGCTCATCGACTCGATCGCGCGCCTCGAAGCCACAAAGACGATCAACCCGGCCTTCGGGGACGCCATCCGGCTGCTGCTGCTTACCGGCGCCCGGAAGACCGAGATACTCGGCCTTCGCTGGGCAGAGGTCGATTTCGAGCGGAAGCGCTTACTGCTGCCACAAGCTCGCACCAAGGCAGGCGGACAGAACGGTGAGCGACGGATCGTCCTCTCGCCCCCTGCCCTTGAGATACTCGCCAGGCGGCGTCAGGAGGCCAAGGAGGGCGCTGAGTTCGTTCTGCCTAGCACTAAGACGGTCGGCCCCGTCGTGGGACTCAGGAAGGCTTTTCTGGCCGCCTGCGCGGCTGCCGGCCTAGACGACCTCCGCGTCCACGACCTTCGGCACTCCTTCGCCAGCTTCGCGGTCGCGGATGGAGCCAGTCTGTTCCTCGTGGGGAAGCTGCTTGGCCACGCGACATCGAGGACCGCAGAGCGTTATGCGCACCTAAGCGGCGACCCACTGGACGCCGTAGCGGCCGCCGTCGCCAAAAACCTCAGCAAGCCTCGGCAAGAGGAAGCCGACAACGTCTCCTCTCTCAAGGGAGCCTAGGTTATTGCCGCCGCTCCCCGGGCCGATAGTCACCGTTTTTCGCCGGGCATTGAAGGTGGCTGGCAGCTTGGGTCCCCCTCTGTTGGAGGGATTTCCCGAGCCTTCAGAAGCCTTGGTCGCGTCCGCGAGGCGGCTTTGCTCAGCAGCCATGGCAGAGGCGCCAGACGCACGCCTACAGATCGTAGACGACGCGCTCCGGGCCGTTCAGGAGGCTATTTCAGTGTGCGCAGATGAACTCGACGTCAGTCGTCTTCTTCAGGCGGGCGCCTCGCTGGGTGCCGCTGATGAATGGCTCTTTTTTGTGGAACCTGGCGACTTCGATCAGCTCAAGAAGGCCAGCCTCGCGCGCTCAATGTCCTTCAAACGCAAAGACTCATTGGCCCCTTGGGTGAAGGCGTTCCAGCCAGTGTTGGAGGACGCCGGGCATTGCGATCCAACGCTGACCCTCGGCCGTGCCGTAAAGCTGGCAAAGGAATGGATCGCCGAGCAGAAGGACGGCGGATCGCCCCTTAGGTTTCCCAAGGAGGACGATGGCATCAGGAAGGGTGTGCGTCGGCTGGATGACCAAATTCGTGTCCTCGGCGGCCGCCAAAGAGGAAAAATCGTCGAATAGTGGGGGTGCCGCACACCATCAGGCATCTGCCGGAAGTGCGAAATCTGCAGCAACTCAAGTGCCGTCTCCCGGAATCAGCCGGAACAGATGGAGCCTTGAGACCCTTGGAAACCCTTCTCGATACCTCTCAGGTCGCGCGTCGCCTCGGCGTCGCACAGATCACCCTGCGCAAGTGGCGCTTGACGGGCTGCGGCCCGCGCTTTGTCCGTTGCGGCCGGAGTATTCGCTACCGCACCGCTGACATCGAACAGTGGGTCAGCCGCCGCACGGTGGCCAGCACTAGCGAGGTGACCCAGTGACGCGCCGTGGCTGCCCCTTGATCGTCGCCAGGCGTCTGCCGGACGGCGATCCGGTTGCGCTCAACGGCAAGGAAGCTCTGACGATGCTCGCGCTGCGCATCAAGGGCGTCGACGGCCTTCGCGCCTTCGACTTCCCCGGAGGTCCGCCGTTCCGTTTGGCGGCCTATGTCTGCGACCTGCGCAAGCTGGGCTTTCCCATTCGCACTGAGCGCGAGGAGCATCCCGGCGGCGCTCATGCCGTCTACTTCCTCGAGTGCGCCGTGGCGGTTTCCAGCCCGGCCGTTCAAGCCGCCTGATCCTTGGTGGCGGCAGGAGGGCGGTGGCTTGACGCTGCCGCCCTCGGCCCATCAGGGCACCCCACCGGCAACGTGACCGGAAGATCCAATGCCCAACAAGCAGAACCACAAGGGGCGCTCCAAGTATGAGGGCCCCTTCGTCAAGATCCCCCACCTTCTTACGGACACCGCCGCCTGGCGCTCTCTCAGCCCGCAGGCACGCGTCGTGCTGATTGAACTGATCCGCATCTACAACGGCCGCAACAATGGCTACCTGGCGCTGTCTGCGCGGGACGCCGCGGCGCGCTGCAACATCGCCAAGGATACTGCCACGAAAGTGTTTCGCGAGTTGATCGAGAAGGGTTTCGTCGAACTCGTTGTGCCCGGTGGGTTCAGCATGAAGCTTCGGCACGCGGCCGAGTATCGCCTGACCCACCTCCGCTGCGACCGCACCGGTGAAGTTGGCCGGTATGGTTTCAAGCGCTGGAAGTCCCCGGAGTTAGCCTAGAGCGCGGTCCCAGATTGCTCCCCACCGGTCCCAATCGACGGACAGTTGCTGGAGCTGTGACAACCAAGCGTCCTTCGTTTGGGACCGTGAGCACTTCTTTGGGCCCGCTGGCCGGTCCCGCCCTTTGGGACACACATATATATCTACCATGAGGGGGCAGCTTGATTGACGGCTACGGGCCTGAAGGTACCCACTCGAAGGATGACTTCGCGGATTCGTCTCAGAGCGCGGTGGTGGTCCAAAGGTCGGACCATGCCGATGCCCGCTCAAGCGTCTGCGAAGCTACGCGCGCTCAGATTGCGTGCTAAAGTTTCTCTCACAGGGCTGAGGGAACCAGAATGTTGGCGCATGGGAAGAACGTTACTGGCAGGCATTGGGGACTCCTCGCCCTTTTCCTTGTCGCAGCCTGTGGCGACGGAGGGGCAAAGGAAGGCACCTCATCGCCGCTCCCTTCGGCTATCGCCGCCCCTCCACAAAGCGAAAATCCCGACGCAAAGGTTTCGCCCGACGCCGCCTTTCTGATTGAGGGCGAGGGCTGGGAAAAGACCCGGCGCGAATGGGGGAGCACTTGGATCGCCCGCATCAACAAGGCCATGCCCCTTGCGGCCCAAAAGGCGGCCGAGTCGGCCACATGTGACTACGTGGAGGTAGCCGGACTCTCAGACCGCAGCATCCCAAGGTCGGAGGTAGTTTTCTACGTCGACTGTAAGAATGGTGAGCGGTTCTACATCAGCGAGGCGGACGCCACTTCCAACCAGGTTGCAACGTCCAAAGGCGCGCAGACTGCGGCGGTCAGCAACTTCGACGCCATCCAGGGCTGCGAGCAAAGCGTCAAGGCCGCGTTGAACCACCCCCAGACCTTCAAGAGACACCGCCTGGACACCAGCGTCTATAGAGCGCCCGGCGGAAACGTCGTTGTCGAGTTCGGCTTCGACGCCAAGAATGGTCTTGGCACAAAGCTGCCGCAGCACGCTCGATGCGTCATCGATGACCGGGGAATGTCGCCAGCCGAAATCTCGGCGCAATAGCCGATCGTGCCGCCCACCAAGCCGTCATTCGAACAGGACGTCGAGTTCATCTTTTCAGAGACTCGACGATTGCTGGATCTTGTCCGGGAGAGCGGGCTCAAAAGCTTCCCGAAGGAAGACATGTGGGACCAACTGCCCGCGCCGGGTGGCGGCCACTGGTTATGCGGAAGGGCAGCTGGCGAACGCCTTGATCGCCTTGCTTCCGAAGCTCTTCGGAGGGCCGGAATCGAGGGGCGAGCCCAGTTGTCGACGGCCCGTCGGCCAATCGAGCGACTTCTCGTCGAGAGATTCGTTACCCAGGGACGTCCGATCGACAGGAAACAGGTCGACCGTGTAATCGCTGCCGCAGGGAGTTGGGCGAGGTCGAAGTGCGTTGACTGCATCCACTTCCTTCCCTGCCACTTGATGCACAGCCAGCAACCGCAGGAACTGAAGCTCGGACCAGTCACGTTTCGCAATCGGTCGTCATTCGCAGAGCGCATCAGGTGTGCATTGCGGGCTGAAAAGGCGAATGCGCTGGCCCGTGGCGGGCTCGGCAGGGAGCGAAAATTCTGGCTGGACTCGATTTCCTACTACAAGGCCTTCAAGTGGTTCGCGGAAGTCCTAGTGCCAGTCAGCGACGAAAAGACGTCGGCAAAAATGGCTCGGCGGGCTGTGACCTCGGCTCTAGACTGTCTTCACCTCCTCCTGGGGGCCAGCCATTCGGACGAGATGGAGGTAGGTGGGCCGCGAATTACCCGTGACCGACGAGGCACGCTCACGTTCTCAAACGAGGGCCTTGGCGCCTCCATCTCAATCGCAGGACGCGGGCAGGTTGGCTATCGCGACGGCTGGGCTGACGCGCTCGAACGGGAGGATGTCACTCAGCTATTGGGCCTCTTTGACGTCGCCATGGAGGCAACGATTGAGCCCGGCGCCGGCCGGCCGCTTTCTCGACGTTTCCTGGACGCCGCTCATTGGTTTGGCGAGGCGGTGCGCGAGCAGAACTCCCCTGCCGCCAAAATCGTGAAGTTCGTCACCGCTCTCGAGCGGATGGTTATGACGGACGAGCGAGAAGACATTGCCAACACGATTTCTACACGCATTGCCGCACTTTGCGCCGGGGTCGGCGAGCACCAGAAATGGGTGGATGATGTCCGTGAGGTCTATGACCTCAGGTCGAAACTTGTGCATGGGTCAATGTCTCCAACAGACCCTCGGGTCAGGCAGGGCGTTTGGAAGTGCGCGAGAATTGCGGAGCAAACGCTCTCGATGGCGCTGCACTGGTTCCGGCCGGAGGGACTGCGCTTCGAGGATTTTAGCAACAAGCGCCTAGCGAAGAACTTCGAAGTGCTGGTGGCTCATCGTGACGAGTGGGAGCGCAAAATGGCCGAGCGGGAGGCTTGAAGGACACTATCAAAGGCGAGGTGTCTTCGAGTCACCATCGAAGGTTTTGGAACGCACAAACTCCCTCGAAATCCCGCCCCTTGGTATCAATGTGGTATCGCGCCTTAGCGCGCCCCTCACGGGGTGGCCACCAGCCTGATCCAAGTGTCTGAAATTTATGGATTAGGACTGGTGGAGCCGAGGGGATTCGAACCCCTGACCTCCTCATTGCGAACGAGGCGCTCTACCAACTGAGCTACGGCCCCCTCTCAGAGAGAGAAGAGCGCGGCAAATACGGCGGGGGCTCCCCGGCTGTCAAGCGCAAGTCAGGAGCCTCGTCGGCCAGGGGCCGGAGCGCGCCTTGCTGGCCTGCCGCGCGACGGCTAGAAGCGGTCTCATCAACGCCCCCGGGACAGCCGCGCCATGTTCGCCCTCGTCGATTTCGTCTTTCTCATCATCAGCAGCCTTCTCGGCCTTCTTATCATCGCGCTGATCATCGCGGCCGTGCTGTCCTGGCTCGTCGCCTTCGACATCATCAACCTGCGGAACCGCCTGGCCAGCAGCCTCTACTATGGCCTGCAGCGCCTCACCGAGCCTCTGCTGGCGCCGATCCGGCGCTTCGTGCCGCCGCTCGGCGGCGTGGACCTGAGCTTCATCGTGCTGTTCCTGCTGCTGCAGGGCACGCGCAGCATTCTGCTGCCGGCGGCTTACGGCGCCGTTCGCGGCCTGTTGATCTGACCATGCGCCTGGCCGTCCGCCTCACCCCGCGCGGCGGGCGCGACGCGGTCGAGGGCTGGGCGACCGGGGCGGACGGGCGGCCATTCCTCAAGGCGCGGGTCGCCGCCCCGCCGGTCGAGGGCGAGGCCAACGCCGCCCTGACGGCGCTGCTGTCGAAGACGCTGGGCGTCAGCAGATCCTCCGTCCGCATCGCCGCCGGTCAGACGGGCCGGCTCAAGCAGGTCGAGGTCGAGGGGCTGGACTCCGCCGCCCTGACCGCGGCCTTCGGACCGCAACCGGGAGCCTGATCATGGCCGGCAGTCAGGACTTCGCCGCCGATCC
>Ga0247844_1008884_pt1 | contig 10734 bp, 10 predicted proteins | sample LaCtaG_FD_192421 | JGI IMG/M metagenome (GOLD analysis project Ga0247844, IMG submission 192421) | Freshwater microbial communities from meromictic Lake La Cruz, Castile-La Mancha, Spain - LaCruzMarch201714.5m_1 | ecosystem: Environmental > Aquatic > Freshwater > Lake | place: Spain: Castile-La...
GTGATGTTTTATTCATAATGTGATACGTATTTACGTAATATAAATTAATCACACAAAAACCAATATTGCACGTTCTGGCTATGGTTTTTTCCTCTTTACGTAATTATCAAGCGGAGTTAGGGTTTAAATGATTTTCGAGACCAGTGGCGTGTGTTTGGCATTTTATTTAGAGATGACCGAGGAAAGAATGCCAATACTTTAACTGAATTGGAAATTCGCCCCATAGACCGTGAAAAGGTCATTCTTGGTCTCACAGTGGATGATTACTCGGAAGGCCCGGTCGAAGAAACACTTTATAGAGGCTCAGCGATGTGGGTGTTTGGTAAGAATGTCAAAAATCGGGAAATCTATATTAAAATCACCATGGGACTGATAGGAGAACGAGTCATTTGTATTTCCTTTCATCTCGCAGAATATCCCATAAAATACCCTTTTAAGCAATAATCTTAGTAAGACTGAAAGGTAATCATGTCCTTTTCAATCTTACCAACAATGAATTGAAACCTACAAAAAAATAACACTCCTAATGAAAAGTCCATTCACAGGCAAAGAAATGAGTCTTCAAAAAGAGCTAAGAACCTTATCATTCCGTAAGGAAAATTTTGAGGTCTGGTATCATTATTTTTTATGCGAAGACACCCAAGAACAATTTACAACTACCGAATTAGACGAAGTAAACATTAGCCAATGTTACAATCAATACCGAGAAAAATACACAATCCCTTTCCCCGAACAAATCACCAAGATTCGGGAAAAGTATGACATCAATGCTGCTAAGATGTCAGAAATTTTGGGAATGGGAGCCAACTCCTATCGCAACTACGAACAAGGTGAAGTTCCGAGCGTAGCCAACGGGCGTTTGATATTGGCAGCCAGTGACCCAAAGGAATTTCAACGCTTTTTAGAAGCCAGTCGAGGGGTACTGGAAGACAAAGACTATGAAAAAATTCGTCGAAAAGTCACCGCCGCTATTGAGGTTGAGGAAGATAGTTGGTTTGAACGTCTATCAGAGAGCAAGTTATTCAGCTACTCACAAGCTAATCAATTTACAGGCTATGTAATGCCCTCTTTTGACAAACTTACCCAGATGATTGTTTTTTTCGCCTCGATGGGAAATGTTTGGAAAACGAAGCTGAACAAACTCCTGTTTTATGCCGATTATCTTCATTTTAGTCGAACGGGTTATGGTATCTCAGGTACTTCCTATCGCGCCATCCAAATGGGCCCGGTACCATCTCATTTTGACAACTTATACTCAAAAGTAATAGAAAACGAGTCTATTGAGGTTGAATATGTGGAATTTGAGAACAGTCTTGGTGAACGATTCCTAACAACGGTGAATTTCCAAACAGATTTATTTTCACCCAGCGAGATTAATGCTTTGGAAGATGTTCGTAAACGGTTTGGGCCTATGAATGGCCGCCAACTTATTGAAGTTAGCCACAAAGAAAAAGGGTGGTTAGATTGTCAGAACGCTAAAGAAATCATCAGTTATCAGAGATATGGATTTATGTTGAATCAGATAATCTAAACTCTTACTCATATCAAGCCATGTATTCGGAGGATTTATTATCATTATTTAAACGCCGTTTTGGTGGTGCTGTCAATATTAGAGGAATTGATTTTCAAATTCTTTTTGCGCTTAGTAAAAGTTTAGAACTACTCAAACCAAATGCAGAAATAGAGCGACTCACGTTAGAGGGACTTGAAGATGTAGATTTAAAAACCTTTCAATCGGGCAATACATACATTCAAGTTAAAACCTCTTCCCACATTTGGCATCTTCACGAGTTTATAATACCCTTCAAAAATTTCATTGGGATTACTGCCTATGAAAATACAGGTCAAAACAGTTTTTTACTTGCGCTCAATTTCGAGCTACGACCCAATATTCAAAATCTTTTTCGTTTAGATACGCTGGATTTAAGGGAACAGGAGAAACTGAAAAAGGGCTTCTTGAAGCTTATCTCAAAAGAAAATATTCCTGACGCATTGGCTCTGGATGTGCTTAAAAGAACCACTGTAATCTCGATTTCGAGAGAAACACTGATTCGAAATATTAAAACCCAAATTGTAGAAGCCTTCGAAGTGAATCCTGAGTCGGCCGATATTTACTTACAGAGCCTTGCATATCAGTTTATTGAATGGTCTTTTCAACGTAAGAGCATTTCTAAACAAGATTTACAGAAATGTTATATAGATATACAGGGACGAATAGAACGTAAGGTTGAGTTTGAGGCTTTTGGGAAACATTTAATCAGCAAAATAGCCTGGGAAATTGATAAAAAGCCGAGCGATTTTTTTGAGGGCAAAATAACGCGACCTGGACACATTTCTTTGGAATTAGATGTAAAGCGCCCCAAGTGGATAGAAGCCATTGAACGTGTTTTTGCCCAGACAAACACTTGTATTATTAGAGCTGCAAGTGGTCAAGGCAAATCCACTTTGGCACTTCGGTATATCTACGAAAGTTGGAATCCTGCCTATACGTATGTTGTCAAAGTTGCGGAAACACGACAACAGGCACAGCAAATCTTGAATTATTTTGGCGAACTTGTTAAGTTAGGTTTACCTGTTTCAGTATTTATTGATGACGTGAAAGCTGAGATAAAGTATTACTCTGAGATTTTAGCAGGTTGCTCATCGGCAGGTGTAACTACCTTAGTCACTATTCGTAACGAAGACCATGCTAAATTTTCAAATTCAGGTTTTACAGGTTATGATTTTGTAATACCATTCTTTGATTTGGTAGAAGCAAAACAGATTTATGCCAATCTTAAAAAAGAGAGAAGAATACATCAGAGTGTCCGTTCGGCTGAATGGGCATTTGAGTTGATAGATTCACCTAAATCTCTGATTGAGTATATTTATCTGCTTACACAGGGTCAAATGCTCAAAGACAGACTGGTTGAGCAAGTCGCCGCAATGCGCCAACAAAATCAATATGAAAAAATTGATTTCCTTAGAAAAGTCATTTTGATGGATACTTGTCGATTAGAAATTAACATCAATCAGTTACTGCTCAATCAAGTATCTATAAATATTGACTACCAGCTGATTATTAAAGAGTTAAACAATGAGTTTATTACAATAGATAAGGGAATAATAAAAGGATACCATTGGGTTCGGTCGAATCACCTTCTTCGTATTTTACATGAAGACTATACCAATCCAGCGATTACAGCACTAAGTACGTTAGCGTGGTTGAAGCAAGAGCAAATCGAAACTTATCTTGGGAATTTAGCCGGCATAGAAAACATGGATTACAAATTGTTTATGCAAGGGTTTATCAAAGTTGAATCAGTTCAAAACTTAAAACTACTTATTTTCGTACTGAGAGGATTATTTTTAGCAGGAGAAACCCTGTTTTACATCCAAAACAAGAAAATTTTTGACGAGTCTTTTGAAAAATATAATGAAGGTGGTATTTTTCTTCTTTTAACTTCCTGTCTGCCTACTACCAAAATAGACACGATTGATGAAATGATGCAGATTTTTGGTGAGAATGCAAATTTCTCTGATATAAAACGGCTATCTCAACTTCTAAATCATCAGATTCGAGGTTTTACTTTGATAAAAAACTATTTAGAGCATTGCAACATTTTCACTGACGTAAATAGTCTCGAAGAATCCCTAAAGAACTTGGGCGAAACTTTAGATTGGCTTTACTGGAGCCAATCAGATTTAAGAAGCTTACGTCTTTGTTTAGAATCATGTATTGATAGACTACCTGTATTTGACTTAGAAATTTGGCCTTTTGCACTGTTTTCTTTGGGACTATACCGTTATAAGCCCGATTTGCACCAAAGATGGTTTATAACGCATAAAGCATCAGTTATTAAAAAATTAGAATCAGCGCTACAATGCTCAATCAGTCTCTCCAAAGATGAAGTAACGGTGAAATACACTAAATATGACCCACACAATGAGTCTTTTAATGAAGCAACAATGCGTCGCCTTGACGTAGTACGTTCTGCAATACCATTTTGTCAAAAATATAATGGAGGGAACTCCATACTGCCATTTGTCACTACAGCCCTGAAAATTAGATACAAGTATGCTTATGATGTTTCTCGAAAGAACGTGCCTGCTCAAAATTTGCAGCCTCAGACAGATATTGAAAAAAATAAAGTTATCAAGTGCATTTTAGAGGATAGATATAGACCTAAAACTTGGTATGAGTTTCAAGAAACGTATTTTTTATTGAGAAAAGATTTATTAGAATATACCCAGGAGCTTTGTAAAAGGCTCTCAGGTCTAAAGGACAAAATAGGCATTAAAAATGCGCCGTATTTATCAGAACAAATTTTGCAGAGCCCTAAAAAAATGCCGTATGATATTCAAGACGAAAGCGTCAATAATGGCTTTAAAGGTTGTAATGACTATTTCAATAGTTTCAGTAATTTTCTAAATATGAAGTCTCGCTATATAACCAACCTCTATGATGAACAAGCGAAGAGGTTAATATTTTTAAATTACAATAATTTCTTACATTATCTATCTGATATGCAGGGATTTTTCAAGAGTTTACAATCTGTCGCTCCTTACTATTTTCCCTTTGAAGACTTAGAAAAAAGCGAAAAATTGGTATTTACTACTCTCAAGAAATTGTTACAACTAAACATTCAAAAATCCGAAAATTATTGGGATTTGAATAGCGTTTTGGAAAACTAAACGAGTTTACACAAACGGCTCTCTAAGGCTGAATAGTTGTGTGTTCAGTAGATTTGTATTCGCCGACAGGAGCCTGTGAAGGCGGGAGACTTAACTATCGCACTGAATAGTATATTGGTATCAATCACAACTCTCATTTAATCCAGCGACTTTTGTTAGATTTCCACCAGTCGGCCTGCACTTGTTCAGCCAATTCATCTACTTCGCTTTCTTGAGCTTGGCTCCTGTTCAGGGTTTCTTTCACCGACAAATAATCAAGTAATTGTTGCAAATACTCAAAGTGAACCCCATTAGGAAGTCGGATAACGGTTTCAGTGGCAGTTGTTTCAATGGTGAGTTGCATGGTATTTGTTGATTTTACTTTCTTAGATGCAAGTTACATCTTTTTTGAACAATGAGTTCAATCCTCCCATCGTATCTTTTGGAAACAGGTAGTGCGGCTGGCAAAACAGGCTCTCTGATGCTGAATGGCAGAATGCGTGTAGACGGTGTTCAGCGGCAGTGTGCCTGTGCGGGAGCGACGGGGCGGCCGAACCAACTGACGAACAGCGTGAGGAATTGGTGAGGCGGCTCCGTCGCGTTGGTTGCGCTCAGGCGTTTATGGGCTGGTACTTCCTACTATGCTTTTTTTGATGTCCACTCAATGCTTTGGGTGAGTCGGTTGTAAAATCACAGTTATGACATTGATAGAGGCTTGCTTTTTTCGCATTTACGGTTGCTTTTGGTTCGCTTTCTGCTTTTAATGTGCTTTTGTCGGGTGCTTCTTCGGCCAAAAACTCGATTAAGTCCACGCCGCAGGCGTTGGCAAAAAGTACCATTCGGCTCAATTTTAGGTTACGTAATACCGTGTTTTGGGTTTGCCAGTATTCCGTTCGTAAACGGAATAACTGGCGTAGGTAGGTCTCGTACATCATTTCTTAGGCAGCCATTGGTAAAACCCAAGAGGTAGGAACGTAGTCGTATTCTTTCCATTTGCGAAGCAGGGCTTTGTACTTTTTGCGACCTCCTTCAATAAAATCACGATTGGGTTCAAAAATGTATAGGCCGTGTGGGGATTTTTTGGCGATGCCCACAAATACAAATCGTTTTGCGCCTATGGAGTCCATATAAAAAGCGGCTTGTCTGTCGTAATCGTATTCCAAACAAGATTTTACAAAACGTTCGTAATTAGTTTGTGAGGTGGTTTTTAAGTCCACAATCAGCCTATTTTTGAAATTCAAATCCAATTTGGTCTTGCAAGGGAGTACGGTACTGGAGTCGGTAAATAGGTGGACTTGTTCTTTAGAGGCAAATTGCAGAATCCATTGGCAGAATTTATCGGTTCGGACTTGTTTGTTGAGGTGTTGGACCAAGTCCATGTCCACGTGTTCGGGGGCTTGAATGAGTTTTTTTGGTTCTAAAATCATTTCGTGCAAAGCAGTTCCGAAATCAAAGGCTTTTTGTGGTTTGGAGTTGGGGCGACCGAATAAGTAGTTACGGAATTCGGTGAGGTCGCTGTTGGAGATAGCGGGGATTTGGCGGTAAAGCCCCCCAGCCCCCGACGGGGGGGATATTTCTTTTTTTGACATGTTTTTTTGATTTAGGGTTTATGGGCAGGGTTTCCCCTGCCCGTTCATGGCTATACATACGATTCGCAGAATTGAAACGCTTCTTGGTTGATGCGGGCTAAACTTCCCAACGCATTGCCAAAGGTGGTTTCTTTGGTCTTTTTGACGTGGGTAGTGTAGTGGGTGATGCCATTGAATAGGCCAAAGAGATTATCCCCTAAAGCCAAACACTCTTTGTCAATGGATTTCCACATATCGTTTACGATGTTGAGTTTTCTTGTGGACATTTCGGCTGTTCCCAAACGCTCCTCTTCGTTCATTCGTGCCAATCGCTGCACTAATGCCTCTGAGATACTGGCATCAATTTCGACATTGGCCATACTTTCCATTTGAACAAAGAGTTGTTTGCGCTCTTTTTGATAAACTTCAAAATACCGTAGCAATTGGTCAATCTTTACATCATGATTTTTCGTATGGCTGACCTGCAACTGACGGAACATTTTGGAAAACCGATTGCTGCAACGAATCATTTTACTGGAGTTTCCGATAAAAAATCCTGTGCTTGAATCATGCGAATTACCAATAAGCATAAAGTCTTGGAAGTCAAAATTTTGTACTTTGATAGGTTCGGTACACTCTAAAAATGCCAGTACTTTTCGTCCTCCTTCAAATTCATCAAAGCACTTGATGGGAAAACCAGTAATGGTACTCATACGCTCAACGACCTCCAAAAATCGCTCATTTCGGGTGGGAGTGTAACTGGATTTGGTGACGTTTAACAACTGCCCATTGTCATTGCGAAAAAGGGCTTTATAGCCACGTACAGGCTGATTGTTGGAGAAAATGGGCTTCTCTACGACTTCCCATGAAAGCCCCCTAACCCCCAATGGAGGAATCTCTAAATTTGTTTGGTTTTGTGTTAGATTTTGCATAATTTTGTTACTTAATTTATATGAAATTTATTGGATAGAGGCACGCCGTTTGGCCTGCCTCTATTTTCTTTTTAGGCGGCTTGGGGTGTAGTTTCGGGTAGTATAATTGCAACCTCGTGAGGTTCTTCCAATGGGATGTAATAGGTTTCCGATTTAGCTAAATAGACCGCAGTAGTTGTCAAGGTATCACGGCGATAAATGGAATAATCACGGGCGTATTCTTTCAACTCTTTGACTTTGACAGGGTCGGCCAATTGATAAGAAAATCTCCCAATGTACCAGCTACGCTTTTGTCCTTCTCTCTCATTTTCCGCCTTTTCGGGCCTGATGGTTAGTACAATGTCTGACAACTGAATATCGTCATAAAATAGGTTTTCAGCCAATTTTCGCAGTTCTTCCAAAGTGGTGTTATTAACCATAATGGACGAAATACAGTCTTTGGCATCGACAAAAAACAGCTCCGCCCAGGTTTCTTTTCGGCCCCTGGCAAAGAGGTTTTCTTCAAAAATGCGCCATGCCATAGGCTGAAAGCTGAACTCAGCCAAAGGCTTGTTTTTGCTATCTAACAGAATTTGTTCACCGCCTATATTAAACTGACCATTCTGTCCATTGAAGCGGTACTGTTTGGGCGCACCGATGATGTATTTATACTTGGGGACGTGGATCATTTCACCCGTTTCGGGGTCGGTTTTTTCGACCAAATAGGCTGGAATTGTAAGCAATGAAGCGGGGACAATTGAGGTCACAACGGGGGCGGAAGTAGTTGATTGGTTTGACATAATAAAACAGGAGGTTTGCCTCCTGCCCGAAAACAGGCAGGAGAGGTGAAACAAAAAGAGAAGATAAAACGACTGTGATTTAATTTAGAACGGCTCACCGTAGCCAATACCATTGAGGGCTTGGGCAACTATAACATTTCGGGGAACAGGCGCTGGGCTACTGGGGGCAGTGAGAAATGCGGGGATTTCTTTCTCAGCAGCAGGCATAGGGGCAGCAGGTAATTGCATGCCTGTTTTTTGAAAGAAGGTCAATTTGGCCTGTTCAAACTGCTCGGCGGGAATCTCTTTGACGGCCCAGATGCCCGATTTGATGGTGAGCCATTTGACCTCCATGGGGTACTGCTCAAAAGAGATTTTGGAGGAAAAGAGGCATATTTCGGTGACGGTGTGCCCGTCTACACAGAAGTAAACCTCCCCCGTTCCATTGTTGGAACGGAGGAAAAAAACAGAAGGTACTGACATAACGAAAAGTGTTTTAATTTATATGAATTTTACTCATTCAAACTGCCTTGTGGTGGCTGATTTGATAGTATAAATATAGCTAAAATCCTGATAATGTGCAAGTTTTGAAACAAGAAAATATGCAAATATTTCGACTTTTTTCATTTAAAAATCTTTGAAAAAGACAAAAAAGATGCGTATCTTTAAATAATAAGAACAGGTAAACGAACCATGAAAATAGCCATAGTAGGTAGTCGAAATATTACAGATCATGACCTTACCCAAGCCCTCGAAGGGCTAACGGTGACGGAAATAATTAGCGGCGGGGCCATGGGAGTAGATACACTGGCCGAAGTTTACGCCAAGGCCAAAGGGCTTCCATTGCAAATCTTTCCTGCGGACTGGGAAACCCACGGGCCAAAGGCGGGGCCGTTGCGTAACAAACAAATCGTCGAAGCCTGTGAGCAACTGGTGGCCATTTGGGACGGGAGTAGTAAAGGCACGGCCACCACGATACGCATGGCCAGAAATGCGGGTAAGCCCGTGCGGGTGGTAAAAGTGAACGACCCAAAGCAGGTAAGCCTTTTTTAGAGGCAAAACCGAAAAATTCACGCAAAGACGCCGAGGCGCAAAGCAAGGTACACTCCCCTATATAGCCCTAAAACAGTCCCAATCCCCAAAAAAACTTTGGAATCGTGGAGCTGACGACCGCCCCGCAGCAGCCCGCTGCGGCGGACCGTCAACCCCACTTGTGGCGTAGCTGGCAGTGTTTAGGATGCAAGGCCGACGACCAACGGGAGGAGCTTGTATAGCCTTGTCAGCCTAAGCGACACTGACAGCTAACTTGGGTTGATGCGGGGAGGAAGAGCTTTCGGAGACGAGTATTTATCACTTTCGCAGAAAATCCTTTTTTGTGCGGTGGAGCGGAAAGGAAAGAGTGGCTGAGGGAAGTAGAGATGGTGCGGCTGCCCTCTGCCACTGCGCTAATGGAAGCGCTGCCGACTGAGTGACGTAGGAACGAACGGAGGCAGGGATGGAATGGGGTTTGTGCGTTGGCGATTTTGCTCGTTAGCTCCTGACCATGCTATTGGATAACCGCTATTACTCACAAGGTACGAATTGGGGCGTTGGGGCGGGCTGGAAAGGCAGGTGGCTTTTTGGCCGAACGGGACGGAAGGACACAAAGCGGCCTGCATGGGTTTTCAAAGGCGCTGACCAACGGGATAGGGCCTTTGAAAAATAGGGGGTGCGCGTGCCAAATTAACGCGTGTATTTTTCACTTGCCTGTGACCGCAGATAGTTGGGATGGTTGGATACTTTGGACATTTTTGGGAATTACGTTTTAGTAGAAAAACAGATTCGCCCTGCTTTCACGACAAATATTTCAAATATTTACCCTAATTTTATTAAATAAAGAACGAAAGTTCACCCTAATTCTATGACATGTTTCAACGGGAGATACTGAAAGAACTGGTTGATTGGGAAAAGAAACCGAATCGGAAGCCTCTGGTTTTAAGAGGGGTAAGACAGGTAGGAAAGACGACCGTGGTCAATCAATTTGCAAAACAGTTTGAACAGTATATTTACCTTAATTTAGAGCTGCCCGAAGATCGCTGGCCTTTTGAGGGTTTCAGTTCCATAGAGGTCTTGTTGCAAAACCAGCTTTTTGCTAAAAACCTGCTACTGAGCAAAAAAGCCCGAACTTTGATTTTTATTGATGAGATTCAGGCCGTAGCCAAAGCCCTCCAAATCCTGCGGTATTTTTATGAATCGGCCTCCGAAACAGCGGTGATTGCCGCAGACAGTATGCTCGAATCGCTTTTTGACAAGCACATCAGTTTTCCAGTAGGACGGGTGGAATATAAAGCAGTGAGGCCCGCTTCATTTGCGGAATTTTTGGGAGCGATGAACGAGCAATCGGCCTTGGAACAACTGGAAAACGTACCGATTCAGGGTTTTGCCCACGCCAAAATGATGCGACTGTTTCACCAATATGCTTTGATTGACGGAATGCCCGAAGTGGTGCAACATTACAGCCAACATCGCAACTTGACGGCGCTCGCACCCATTTATACTAAATTGTTGGTGGATAGAATTTCCTTTAAAGGTAATTGGATTATCATCAGAAAAATAATATAAAACTTGTATCTTGCAAACTACTTAGCCTTCTGTATTATCAATACTGTTTCAATTCTTTTCTATGGCTTGGATTTTAAAAAAAGATATATTCATACTAGTGATTATGCCGAAATATAAGTTAAGTTGATGCGCGAACAGTACCTTTGAGATTACTAACGAAATCAACAATGAACTATTTAGAAATACGTCAAAATCAGACTCAGTTTCTGTCCTTGACCAGCT
>Ga0247844_1008885_pt1 | contig 10731 bp, 13 predicted proteins | sample LaCtaG_FD_192421 | JGI IMG/M metagenome (GOLD analysis project Ga0247844, IMG submission 192421) | Freshwater microbial communities from meromictic Lake La Cruz, Castile-La Mancha, Spain - LaCruzMarch201714.5m_1 | ecosystem: Environmental > Aquatic > Freshwater > Lake | place: Spain: Castile-La...
GGCAGTTTCTTGATAATGAAGTCGGTCATGGTACATCTCACCTTTCAGGTGAGCGCCATTTTAACATTAAGCCATTGATTTATAACGATAATCCAGACTTTTTAACCACGAAGTCACGGATTCAGGATAATATTAATTGCTGTCGCATATTTGCTACCGGATTCTATCGAACATACTCAATTTATAGTCAATGACTAAACCAAATTGGAGGTGAAAAATGGCGACAAAACTCTTAAAGTGGGGTCACGGGGTAGGACTGCTCATCCCCGCATTTGCGGCACGTCAACATGGGTTCAAGGCGGGGTCTTTTGTCCGGATTATCGTTTTAGAAAAGGAGATCCGGATTCGCCCAGTATCAGTGCCCTGCATCGACGATTACATCCCCTACGAAGAGAACCCCGTCAGGGATGACACCGGAGAGCCGCATGAAAAATGGTAATCATCACCCAGCGGGCCTCCCGGCACCATCTCCGGCATCGGTGTTTTCAAGGTGGGCCTCAAGCCGTATTGCAAATCCGATCACATTGCTTTGGAACATCATGAAACTTAGGACCATTCAACAAGTGTCGCGAGGCCGACATCCGACGACCATCTATGTGATGGCCATCAAACATTCGTGTGCCATCTTTGAAAAGGGGAAATGTCCAGCACCTATTCGGGCATGGCTTGCAGAGTACTGTCCAGCAACACCCATCGAACTGCTGGCACCCCTGTCACTGGTCAACGACGAGAGCGAGCGCCGTGCATTTGACGACCTTCTCCCGGAAACGATCTACTTTTTTGCAGGCATGGGCGCGATGCACGCCGAAATGTTTCGCCAAGCTTGGTGCAACCCTGTGTCCAACGGGTTGACAGAAAAAGGCGACTTGCGGCTTCTGGACATCACCTTCAACCCAAAGCTGAAGGAAGACTGCCTGTTACTGTGTTCCGACTCACTGCTGATCAGCACGAAGGAACAGGCGGTAACCTGTTAATCGTTGCGGGCAATCTTCGCCTTGGTTGCCGTTCTTGAGCGAACCTGCGCCACCCGTAGCGCGGTTAATCGCGAGATCAATTCGTACGGAATAGGCTCAGCGAATGGGAACCGGAGGTTTCCCTTCGCGTTGGCGTATCGGGCCGTGGCCTGCTCAAGATCAGCCTCACCCTTGATGGGCGGGTAAAAGCCGATGTGGTTCTTGAACGCGGCGTAATAAATCAGCACTTCTTTCTGACGCAAGGCAGGCATCCGGTAACTGATGACCTCTTGTGCTTCCGGTGCCGCGCTGCACACGGTTTCCCTCACCTTGCGAAGAACTGCCTGGACATCCTCGGGGAACGCGCAGATGTAATCGTCAACCGTCGCGGAAACAGACGGTTTGACGCTACCGGACGATTCGGACAGTTCGTTGAGGGCCACGACAGGTTGGATTTGGCCTACTCTTCCTTGGCGGCCAGCGCGGCTATAGCCTGGGCAGTAAGAAAGTACTTGTTGGTGCCAAGGTCACGAATGGTCTTGATGTTGAAGGCCTTCGCCAGCAATTCAGCATCACCCGCTGACACGCCTTCCAGGGCATCGACTGGCGCATCCGCGATTTCTTTCAGCGACTTGGACTCAAACGCTTTGTCCACGGCTTTGTTGATGTTCAAGATGATCACTCCTCAGGGTTGTTGTGGGAATCGAGATTATGGGGTTTGTCTGCCGACAGAATGGTGGAATCAACCAGTGCGAATCCCATTTGGTTGCAGTTCAACTCGGATGCACGGCGTGGCGTCGCCTTGGCCAACTCCATCCAAACCGGAAATGGCATCTGGTTGATGGTACGCTTGGGTGCCATGCGCGTGACCTCAAACTGATTGTTCTGAAACACCATCACGCCGCACTCCACCGGGATTTCATTGGGTTTGGCAATTGGATAACCAGATCGATCACAACCAAGCACGTACCAGCACTGGCCGCCCACATCCAAGTAGGCGGCGCGTTTGTCGGGTCGTTTCAGGTCGCCCAGTAAATCGGCGCGGCTGACCTTGATCTCATGGATGATGGGCTCCAGGTATTCTTGTCGGGAACTGTTACGAATCGAAAAAACGTCAGGCTGGCACATTTTCCAGCGATGTTGTGTATCGGGCTCACCCGCCAGTTTGGCGCGAAGACTCAAGTTCGTCCAGACCAGCCGACCGTCACGCAACATGGCTTCAACCACCTTCTCCACCAGAGTTTCATGCGCTGAGCGTGCCTGCCGGTTCCCCTGTGCTGCCGTGGACAGATGTTGAATGCCTGCGTCGGTCACCCGAACCACATCATGACCGCTGGCATTGCTGACCCGCTCCAGCAGACCCGCCGCCAATAGATCGATCTCAACGATGTCTTGATATGGCCATCCGGCAGAACGGTAAACCTCGCGTAGCCGCTGGGCATGAATACGCTTGAGAACAATCGGTTGGATGTCCATGATTCAAGCTCTTGCCACCGCAATATCTGCCAGACAGGTGGTGTACCCAGGGGTGCGGCGTTCCTGCTTCATGCTCCAGGCTCGCCGATTTCCGGCTAAGCCAGCACTGGCCATCAGCACCGTACCCCTGCCATAGCGCTGGTTGAGGCCATCAAGGGTTGTCATCAGGCGGCCACGGTCAGCGGCATCGTCATCTTCCAACGCCAGTTCCTGTTGTTGCACCGTATCAGGCTGGAGTTCGAGCAACATCACCCCGGCCTTCGCCATTTTGAATCCGCACCGGTATATCGCCGCCAAACCGTTCAACGCGGCCGCCACAATCACCGCCGTATCTGCGCTTGGACGGCGAAGAGGCACTGTGATTGACCGGCTGTACTGTGCATCTTGGCGAAACGGGCTGGTGCGAATAAAGCACAGCACCTGACCAGCCAGACTGTTTTGCTTGCGCAGCTTCTGGGCAGCACGGCTGGCAAACTCTGTGATGGCCTCTGCCAAGTCGGATTGTTCGGTAACAGGATGACCAAATGAGCGGGTGCAGGCAATCTCCTGTTTGGGCTGCGGTGAGTGTTCCAACTCAACACACGGGGTGCCCTGCAGTTCCCGCACAGTGCGCTCCAAGACCACGGACCAGCGCCGTTTAACCATAGCTGGGTCAAGACGCACCAGGTCTAGCACTGTCTTGACATTGCCTTCTATCAGTTGCTTGGAAATCTGCCGACCCACACCCCAGACCTCGCTGACCGGGGTGGCGGCAAACACCGACTCCAGTTCAATGGGTGTCAGCACCGCCAGATTACAGACCTGTGCCAACTGTTCAGGGTAACTACCGGGTTTACGTTCCGCCGTCTTGGCCACATGGTTTGCCAGTTTCGCCAGGGTTTTGGTCGTGCCGATACCAATGCCACAAGGGATGCCCACCCACTGCAGGATGCGGTTGCGGATTTTGTGGCTGCGCTCGGTCAGATTGCCGGGAACGCCAGTAAGGTCAATGAAACTCTCGTCAATCGAATAGATTTCCTGCTTGGGTCCAAGACCAGCGGCCAAACTCATCATGCGGTCGCTCAAGTCACCATAGAGGGCAAAGTTGGCGGATAACGCCACCAGGCCGTCTGATTCAGCCAGGTGTTTGATCTTGAACCAGGGAGCACCCATGGCTATACCCAATGCCTTGGCTTCGTTGCTTCTGGCAATGGCACAACCATCGTTGTTGCTGAGAACGCAAACAGGCAAGCCGTTGAGACTGGGTCGAAACACCCGCTCGCAGCTCACATAGAAGTTGTTGCCATCCACCAGCGCGTACATCAGGCTCACCTCAAACCTTGAACTGCTTGATGCTGCTGGTGACCACACCCCAGACTTCCAGGGTCTGCCCCTCCTTGGGAACAATGTCGGCAAAAGTCGGGTTGGCAGCCTTGAGCTTGATTCGACCGGCGCGTTGGTACAGAGTTTTGACGGTGAAGTCACCATCCACCACGGCAACGACGATATGGTTATGACGGGGTTTGACAGCCCGGTCAACCACCAGAATGTCGTTATCGAAGATGCCTACCCCCTCCATAGAGGTGCCTCTGGCACGCAAAAAGTAGGTGGCCTGCGCATGGGTGATCAACATTTGAGTCAGGTCGATCCGCTGCGCACCCAGGTCTTCGGCTGGCGACGGAAAGCCCGCACACACCCGGTTGCGGATCAACAGCGCCAACAGGGGCGCGCTGGAGACTGGGACTGGCGTGTGGGAGATCAAAACACTGTTCATGCATCCAGTATAGTGGCGACCATCAAACTCAACACAAAGAACGCTCCCGCCTTGACGTTACGATTTACCCAATGTGCAGCCATTTCCAAGCCCTGAAAGAACGTGAACGTTACAAACGTCACTTCGGCGTGGAGCCGCCACCGGAGCCTGGCAAGCTTGACCTCTGGCCGGGGTATCTGGGCAGTTTCATTCGCCGCCACCCTCATGCCGATGTGGGTGACGATGCCGTGCCGGAACATGAGGCGCTAAATGGTCTGTTTGGTTTGGTGCCGCACTGGGCCGAAGACACCAAGATCACCCGTCACACCTACAACGCCAGAAGTGAGACGGTGGCTGCAAAACCGAGTTTCAGAGATGCCTGGAAACGTGGTCAGCACTGCATCATTCCTGCCGATGCCATTTACGAACCTGATTGGCGCAGTGGCAAGGCCATTGCGACTCGGATTGAACGCGCCGACGGTGAACCCATGGGCATTGCTGGTTTGTGGTCGTCGTGGAAGTCACCCAAGGGGGAAACGACTTTCAGCTACACCATGTTGACCATCAATGCAGATGACCACCCGTTGATGCGCCAGTTTCACAAGTCCGTAGATGAAAAGCGCATGGTGGTGATCTTGCCGCCAGACCGTTACCAAGATTGGTTGCGGGCTGCACCCGAGCAAAGCATGGGCTACATGCAACCATGTTCCGGGGACTCGCTTCATGCAGTTCCAGCCACGCCGCAAAAATAGCGCCTGGCGCTCAATCGCCTCAACAAGATCACCATCCCCTCACAAAATGCGCTCTGTTATCCGAACCGCCGTCGGCACGTTTCTATTGCTGTTTGTGGCCGTCAGAGGTCTGGACTTGGCCTGTCACCGTCGCCGACGAACGGCAGCTATCTGGATGTCAAAATTTCCGCAGAGTAGTGGCTCGAAAGCTGACAGGAGCCACCGACTTTAACGTGCCCTCACCCGGCATTCAAACTACTGAAATGACGGTCTGAAACCGGCCATCGAACCCAGAACGGGAGCTTTGTTGAACTGACGTTACAAGCTATAAGAAGTCAATCCCGAAGAGGGCACATATACGGACCTAATGGTTCATTTCGTTCCATTGAGTGCGAGATCAAAAACCTGATAGCTTTTGAGCTGAGTTGAGGCAAGACGTGTTTTGTACTCGGCATTCAAAGGGCGGTTGAGAATCAGGGGTACTTTGGCCTCTGAGATGCCACCGTGGGTTCGCAGGCGATGCCCTTTCAGACCTTCAAGATCATGCTGGTTTTGTGATCCGCCGATGCAGACATCACTCCGCGACACCACCACCACATCGGCCTCCCGGTCAAGCGGCATATCGAACATGCGGCAGGCAGTCTCCTTGTCCAATGCCAACTCAACACCCTCGATCCTGACGATCCGGTGGATGATGTCCTGTGCGCTCACTTGACCACGGCTCCACACCCGGACAAAGCCACCCAGCGCGCCATGGTGGGCAACAAATGCATCCGTGATGGGACAGACCACCGTGGTTTGCCCGGCACCAAATTCGGCATCGAGTACGTCTTGTAGCCAAATCACCTTGGGTTCACCCTGCTCGTTACTTTTGTCGCTCATGCCGTGGTCCGCCGTCAATGCCAGCACGATGTCCTGTTTGACCAAACGACCAAAAGCGTCGTCAAGTTTTTGATAAAACACGCGCGACTGATCTTCATCCGGTGCCCATTTGTGTTGCACATAGTCTGTCAGTGACAGGTACATTAAATCGGGCCGCCGGTCTTCTAGAAGCTTGATACCTGCCTCTAGCACAAAAAGCGACAACTCCATCGAGTACATGTCCGGTTGAGGTAAACCGACGTAGCTCAACACATGATCGATGCCGTTTTCTTCCAAAGTGCAGCGTTCGGCGAATTCAGACGAAAACGAGACGTGGCCCTGACCTACGTCCAGGCCTTTGCCTAGCTGACGCCTAAGTTTGTCTTTGGCAGTGATGGAAACGACTCTGGCCCCTGATTCGGCAAAGCGAGCCAGGATGGTGTCACCACGCAGCAATTCAGGTCCGGTCATGACGACTGGCTGCCAAGTTTGCGTATTCAGATAGTAATTGCCAGATATGCCGTGCTTGGAGGTTGGTGTGCCGGTGATGATAGACATGTTGTTGGGGCAGGTAAACGAGGGCATTGAGCCGTCGGCAATGGCTGCGAAGCCCTGCTGCACAAACCGCTCAATATTCGGAATAATGCCGTCAGCGAGAAAGCGCTCTAGATAACTTGGGTCGCCGCCGTCAATGCAAACAACAACTACCGGACGAACGGGCCAACGGTAGTTGACACCATTAATATTGACAGATTTACTCATTGGTTTATTCTTTATCGATTGGGACAATGGGAACGATCAGCTTCGTTTTTGGATCAGTGCATTGCGGGCACGCGACGACAACATTTCGACGACCACCACCAAAGCAAAAATCATCAGAACAATAGTGGCAGCCTGGTCGTAGCGAAACATTTCCATCGACGTGGCCAGTTCAGCGCCAATGCCGCCAGCGCCCACCAAGCCCAGCACCACTGACGAGCGTACGGCCTTTTCAAGTCCAAATAAACTGGTGTTGATCAGGCTGGGCATGGCCATGGGCAAGGTGGCGCACACAATCACACTGACTTTGGAGGCACCCAGAGCGGTCAGCGCTTCGGCCGGGCCTTCGTCCACCTCTTCAATCGCCTCGGCAAAAAAACGTGCACAAAAACCCACCGTGTCCATCACCAATGTCAAGGTGCCGGCAAACGGCCCCAAACCTACCGAGGCCACAAAAAACAAGGCCCACGCCAGATCTGGCACGGTACGAATAAAGCTGACCAGGCTGCGGATGGCGGTGCGGACCAGCGGGTGCGGCGTGTAGTTGTTGGCTGCCAGAATCGCCAGCGGAATGCTGATGACGATGCCCGCCACCGTGCCCACCAGGGCCATCTGGAACGTCACCAACACCGAGTTCATCATCGGCACCACACGGTCGGTGGCGGGCGGCACCATCTCGGAGGCAATTTTTGCCATGTTGGGTAGGCCTTCCAGCAGTTCTGGCACCGAGATCCCTGCAGCCGCCACCGACCAGGCAAAAAATGCCACAAAGGCGGCAAACATCAGAACCGAGCTGGCATGAGGCTTGTCAAACCTCGATGGCAGTTTTTGCGCCGTCAGATCATTCATACATTTCCCGAAGTTGTTGATTGCTTTGACCCTGCGTTGGCGTGTCGAGTGTCAGTGCACCCTCGCGCAGACCCAAAACGCGGTCTGAGTAGCGTAAGGCGTGCTCCAGGTGGTGCGTCACAAACACCAGGGTCAGGTTTTTCTGTTGCGCCAAGTCTGAAAACACTTGCATCACGTCTTCACCCGCCTGCGGGTCAAGACTTGCCACGGGCTCGTCGGCAAAAATCATGTTGGGTTTTTGCATCAAGGCACGGGCAATGGCCACGCGTTGCGATTGGCCGCCCGAGAGCTGATCGGTTCGGCGGTTGCAAAAATCTGCCAGGTTGACCTGTTCCAGGCAGTGCAAAGCGTGTTCGCGGATTTCTTTGGGTGCCAGGCTCTGAAACCACAGGCGCGGCGTGCGGGTGTGCGCCATGCCACCATGAATCACGTTGCTCAGCACCGACAAACGGTGCACCAGGTTGTGTTTTTGAAACACAAAGCCAACCCGGGCACGGGAGGCGGCAAGGTGCCGCACGTGCAGTCCGGTGATTTTCTGCTGGCCAAAAAAAACATCACCTGCATCGGGCTCGATCAGTCGCATGCAGCAACGCAGCAATGTGCTCTTTCCGGTTCCGTTGCCACCGATGATGGCCACCCGCTGTCCGCGCGGAATCTCAAACGAGACATTGGACCAGACGGGTTTTGCAGAACCCTTGAAGCGCTTGCTGAGGCCACGCACCGACAGAGCGGTGGCCTCGTGGCCGTGAATTGGGTGATGTGCGGTCATCTCAATCCCCGATGAACGACGCGTATTCGGGATAACCAGCGGTTTTGTACATGGACCGTACCACGTCATAGTCCTTGTTGGCCACTTGGGTCAAGAAGCGCATACCTTTGTAGCGTTTCACATGGTCTGCGCCTTGCAGTATGCTCTGAATCAAAACGTCGGAATTTTGCGCAAAGGCTTGGCGAAATTTTTCGATGACGGCGGGAGAAACATGCTCGCCGGCCATCAGCAGGTCGTTGGGCAAGTCGCCACCGCGAGCAATGATGCGGTAGGCGTTTTGCATGTTCTCTGGCTCTTTGGCCAGGAAACCTTCCAGGTCTGAGCGACCCATGCCAACCGCGTCCAGATCACCCTTTTTAAGTGCCTCCCAGGCTACGCGGATGTTGGTGTGGGTAATTTTGGTGTCTTTTAAAGGGTCGATGTCGGCATCGGCAAACAACTGAATGGGACCGAGATGCCTGGAGGTGGAACCGACCGGCCCCAGGCCGACGCGTTTGCCCTTGATGTCCTTCATGGTGAAGTAGGGGCTATCAGCCTTGACTACCACTTGAGAGTAATAGTTGGGGCGGTACAGGCCAACGACGATGCTGGCATTGGCACGCTTTTGCATCACCACGTATTCAGCCGGGCCTGCAAGCACAAAGTCAACTTTTTTGAAGCGCAAGGCCTCGAGACCGGCTGTGCGGTTGGTAACAGGCAGGAACTCAACCGTTGAATTGGTGACGCGTTCCAGCTCTTTCTTGAAGGGGCCAAACTCGCGCTGCAACTCTTCCAGGCCTACCAGATCCGTGATGGCCAGTTTGATGTTCTCCGCCTGTGCGGACAATGACGCGCCGAGGGTCGTCAAAGCCATAACACCGGTAATCAATAACTTTCTAAGCATGCTGAATCTCCTGAGTCCAAGGGTTGATGAAGACTGAAGGTTAGCTTGACTATGTGTCAGATTGTTGACAATCTTGCAATTAAGCTTTGTTACTATTCGCAGTCCCCAACTTTGCCCCAGTAACCCCGACATGACTTCCCCAGATGCAATAAAGATGATGCGCACAAAGTCGCTGGCCAACGTTGTCTACGAAGAATTGGAAAGAAAAATCATTGCAGGGGAGGTGTTGCCGGGTGATGCCTTGCGTGAAGTATCCATTGCGTCAGATATGGAAATTTCACGCGGGCCAGTGCGGGAGGCCTTCAGAATTCTGGAGGAGCGCGGGCTGGTTGTTTTCGAGAAAAACTGTGGGGTTTACGTACGCAGACTCGATGGCGAGCAGGCAGCTCAGATTTACCAGGTCAGAATTCCTTTGGAGAAACTGGTGGGACAACTGTCTGCAAAAAATATCTCGTCGGCGGCTGGAGTTCAGATTCGCAAGTTGTTGGATTGCATGCAGGACGCTGTAACCCAAGGCGATGTCTTCACCTATGCCGGTCTAAACCTGGCATTTCATGACAGTCTGGCCTTGCATACGGGCAACCCGATCTTGTACGAGACTTATCGGAAATTGGTGACGCAGCTCAGAATATTCAGAGGGCATACCTTCAGATACAAACCAGAAACCATTGGTGTATCCCTGAATGAACACACCAAGATTTTTGAAGCCGTAGCCGCGCATGACGAAACAAGCGCTGGTGAGTTGCTTCAGGCGCATGCGCAAGACAGTTTTCGTCGTCTTTGCGCGACTCTGGTCGACCCAGTTGGCAGCGACTGAATGGTTCCAAATGGACAAGTCCATTAGTATCTTCCACGCTTGCACAGGTGCTAAACATGCCTCGCATTGAGGTGAACTTGAGATGACCCATTCCTGCCGTTCGTGACTGCCAGCAACTGGCCATCACGCGACGACCACCTTGCGGATGGGCAATCTCGACAGCGGACATTGGTAACGCGGGGACGCAGACACATGGATGTCGGCAATCGGGCGTCGATTTGGGAAGTCGCTACGACAGCAATGGGTCGAACGTGACTATCAGAGTCTTCTTGCCATCAACCGCTTGCAGACCAAGAACGACAGTTGACGGCTTGAAAACGCCAAAGTTATTTGAGTCAAAAGACTGGTTAAATATCCAGTAAAATTGATGCACGGCGCATCACGCACCGTGCCGTGCCACCAGCAGCGCCAGCAACCGCCATCTCAAGCGAAAGCCACGACCTAAACCGTCGTGGCTTTTTGCATTTCTGGACTTCACATTTTTGGTTGCGCGGCTCAATCCTTCCAACGGAGTACCACCAATGAGCCAACTTGATAAGCACAGCCACGCCACCACCACGACCAGACTGCCCACGCCAGACCAGCGAAACCGCCCCTTGTTTCCGCTTGGGCATCTGGTATATCTACAGCAGGCGTGAATACGCACCTGATTGATAACGGCATCGACCCCACGCCCTTTATTCGCCAGCACCACTGCGGTCTTTGGGGTGATGTGCCACCCGAAGACGCACAGGAAAACGACTTTTCTGTCCTGAACGGCTTGAGAGTTCTGTCCGGAATTATGTAGCAACTGCACAAGGCTTTTCCCAAGCTGAAACCTGACAATTTCCCCTTGTAAACACCGTTTTTCAAGGGGATCAACATGGCAGAGTCGCTGGTCGTATCCGGCCTAGTATCCAAG
>Ga0247844_1008891_pt1 | contig 10728 bp, 9 predicted proteins | sample LaCtaG_FD_192421 | JGI IMG/M metagenome (GOLD analysis project Ga0247844, IMG submission 192421) | Freshwater microbial communities from meromictic Lake La Cruz, Castile-La Mancha, Spain - LaCruzMarch201714.5m_1 | ecosystem: Environmental > Aquatic > Freshwater > Lake | place: Spain: Castile-La...
CCGCGAGACCACCGTCTCCGCCGCCGAGGCCCGCAAGCCGGTCGCCGTCATCCGCGCCATTTACGAAAGCGCCCAGAACGGCGGCAAGCGGGTGGAGCTCTAACAACCACGCCGGAGGTAGGGTCACTCCGACTCCGCGTGCTCGCCCATCCGCACGTCGTCCGCCGTCCACAAAACCCGGTCCGGCCCGGCGGAGCGGACGCCGGCGTCGTTGGCTTCGACGAAGTGGAAGAACAGCGGCACCTGCCAGCGGTCGAGCAGTTCGCCGTCGGCATTGATGAAAGGGCCGGTGGAATCGATGAAGCGGATGCGGTGGGGATTATCGCCGGCCAACGCCGCGACCAGCTCGCGGTTGCTGCCGGTCGGCAAGGCCCCGGGGATCTTGATCGAACGGACGAAGGCATCGACCGCGTCCTTCACCATCTCAAGGTCCCGCTGCGGATCGGAGGCGGCGGTGCCGTAGCCGACCAGATGCTCCGCCGACAAGTCTTCGGTGAATTTTAACGGCGCGGATGCTGTGGCTAGAACCGCCGGCGGCGCGACCACCACGGGAGCCAGTGCTTCAGGGGCTCGCTTGGGCCACCACAGCAGTCCGGCGACGACCAGCGCCACGAGCGCGATGACTGCGAGGCGCGCTTTCATCCGCGGCGACGTCCTAACAAAAGTCCGTACAAGCCGAGCGCCAGCCCGGCCGGGACCGAAGGCTCCGGCACGGCGGCGATGACGAACTCGATCTCGTAACTCGAGGCCAGGCCGGTCTCGTTCAGCCAGCCGACGTAATTGCCGGCCGGCAGCGTGGCGGCGCCGTTGAAGGGCGGGCCGCTGGTGATGGTGGACAGCACATTCCGGTCCACCGCCGCGTCCGCCGCGGAGATGATCGCGTAGCCGATGGGATCCGGGAAGCTTGCCGAGGGCACCGGACTGGAGCTCAGCTCGACGCCGGATTGAAGGCCGAGGAAGCTGCCGCCGCCACCGCCGGTGAAGCCGAGGATCCGGATCGCGGTGAGGTGATGACCGAGCGGGACGGAAAAGCGGAACAGGTCGATGTCGCTTTCCCCACCCGACATGCCGCCGGTCAGGAGGTTCGATCCGAGGTCCATCGCGACCGGCGTGGGCTCGATGAAGTCATTGGACAACTCGCCGTCGATCGCTTCGACATAAGTCGCGGCGGCGAGCGGCCCGGACAGGCCGACGGAGAAGAGCAGGGCGCGGAGCTTCATCGCGGATCAGAGCAGGAATCCGAGCGGCGGGGAGCCGGCGGAGTAGGTGTAGAAATTACCGAGGTTCGGGAAGATCGCCGGCAGGTCGGACGGCGCGAGGCCGAACCACAGCGCGAGCTCGGCGAAGTACTGGTCGCAGGAGGTGGTCGGCAGCAGGCGGCCGTTGAAGCCGACGTCGAGTCCCGAGCCGATCTTGAGCTGCGAGTCGTCCGGGTAGCTGCCGTAGATCTTCGACCCGTTGACCGCGCCACCCATCACGATCGAGTTCCCGGCCCAGGCGTGGTCGGTCCCCTGCCCGTTCGAGCGCAGCGTGCGGCCGAAGTCGGAGCAGGTGAAAAGCGCGACCTCGTTCTGGACGCCGAGTTCCACCAAGGCGTCGTAGAAGGACTTCAAGGCCGCATCGAGCGCGCCCAGCAGGCCCGCCTGGGTGTTGAGCAGCTCGGCGTGGTTGTCGAAGCCGCCGAGTTGCACGTAGTAGATCTGCCGCGCATGGCCGAGCGGCGAGCGCGAGGCGATGGTCTTCGCGACCGCCCGCAGGTCCTGGCCGAGCGCCGTGGTCGGGAAGACCGTATTGACCGTGGCCGCGTCGAAGATCCCGGCGAAATTCTCGGCCGTCTCGTAGCTCCGGCGGGCCTCCTCGGAGAAGGCGCGGCGCAGCACGTCGCGGTAAGTGTGCTCGACCAGCGACTTCGCGCCGTCCACCCGGTTGAGCTCGGCTTGGACACCCGTCCCCGTGCCTGTTAGAGTTTTCGCTCCGTTCGGATCGATGGTGTAGGCGAAGCTGACATTGCCGGTTTGCAGGAGGTTGCTGCCTTCCAGCGAGATGTTCATCGACACGTCGTTGGCCGAATTGAACGCCATCATGCGGTCGGCGAGGCGGCCGCCCCAGCCGGTCTTGAGCGACGACTGCGGGACGGAGGTCTGCCACTCGCGGCGCTGGTCGTTGTGCGAGAAAAGCGAGAGCGGCACGCGCACGGAGTTGTTCTTGAACTGCGCGACGGTGGTCGGTTCGACCAGCGTGCCCACGTTGGCGACGAAGGCCGCCTTGCCGTTGTTGAAGAGTTGCTGGAGCTGCGGCATCGCGTGGTGGACGCCGAAGGTGCGGCCCGGCGTGTTGGTCGAGTTGAGCGGCAGCAGGGCGGTCGGGCTGCCGCTGCCGGGCGCGGGCAGCGCGAGGTTGGAGCGGATCGCCAGGTAGTTCGCGTGCTCGGTGACCGAGGTCGGCGCGAGCAGGTTGTAGGAGTCGTTCCCGCCGTGGAAGAACAGGCAGACCATCGCGCGGTAGTCGCCGGGACCGGCCGGCGGCGCGGCCACGGCGTTGCCGATCAGCTTGAGGTTCACCAGGGTGTTGAAAATTCCCAGCGAACCGAGGGCGGCACAGTTCGCGGAGCCCAGGAATCGGCGGCGGTTGATCAGACGGGACATGGCGTGCGTGGGAAGTGGTTATTTCAAGACGGCACCGTCCGGCGAGACGAGCGCGAGGTAGATGGCGAGGTCGGCGCGCTCCTTCCAGTTGGTGTCGTTGGCGATCCAGTGGTCGATCGTTTCGCGCATCCGTTGGCGGCCGGCCGGCGACAGTGAGCCGTGGCAGAGCAGCAGGTTCATCCGGTCGAGCAGGCGCCCGGTGTCCGGCGTCAGCCCGCGCAGCGGATCGAGTTCCAGCTTGAAGACCGGGGTGACCGCGGGATTGCCGTTGTGGAAGCCGTTTCTAACAAACGACCACAGCCGGTTCGGCACGGTGGTCGCGGTGAGCGCGTTCATGATTTCGAACTCCGGGCTCAGCAGCCCGAGGTCGCGGATCTCGCCGGGCCGGCTGTATCCGGGTTCGTAGAAATTGAAGACCGAGGGATACTCGAAGGGATACTCGAGGAAGTCGCTGAACACCGATTCCTTCGACGGCGACCAGAACTGGACGCCGCTCAAGTCGTGCAGCGCCGGGGTGGCGGAGCCGGCCCCGAAGGCGCGGGCGACCGAGACGCTGCGTAGCATCGGCTCCTTCAAACGGCCGGCCACCGGATCGAGCGACGCGCCGAAATCGCGCGCCTCGGGATCGAGCAGGATGGCCTTCACCACCGCGGCCAGATTGCCACGGGTGCCGGTGCCGTCGTTCGCAAAGACCGCTGAAACCCTGCCGACATAAGCGGGCGTCGGGTTCGAGGTGACGAGGTGCTGGATCAGGTTGGTGCAGACGAAGGGCGGGCAGCTCGGGTGGTTGATCAGGATGTCCACCGCGTCGCTGACATCGTCCAGACCGGTGCGGCCGGGATCGTTCGCGAAGGCCGGCAGCGAGGCGCCGAGGAAGTTCTTCTCCGCGACGCCATAGACCGAAAGCGAGACCGCATCGCCGCTGTCGTGGCGGCTTTCGATCATCCGCATCGGCGCCACCGCGTAGGCCCCCTGCCCGGTCGCGCCGGCCTGGAGATCGAGACCGGTGAAGACGCGCGCAAGTTGCTCGATGTCGCCGCTGTCGTAGGTCGGGATCGGCTGGCCGTTGGTGTCGAGCTTGCGGGTGCCGTCCATGTTCAGCTCCCACAGGCCGATCGAGAAGAGCTGCATGATCTCCCGCGCGAAGTTTTCGTCCGGCATCCGGTTGATCGTCGGGTCGGCCTTGCGGTTGCCGATGTGGCTGAGGTACCAGCCCATCCACGGGTGGACGGCGATTTCGTAAAGCAGCGTCCGGTAGTTGCCAAGCGAGTGGCGGATCACCGTGTCGTACCAGTCCGCCGCGGCGATGCCGTAGCTGTTGCACTGCGGCCCGATCACCACGATCTGGCTGAGCGCCCAGGCGGTCCGCTGGCGGAGCTCGTCGGGCGCGAACAAGGCCTGGCGCATCCAAACCGTGTTCACGTTTTCGCGATACATCGCGAAGCTGGTCTGCGGCGTGACGAAGTGCGGGAAGACGGTGTAGTTCGGCGCCGCGGCGTCGCTGGCCATGCGGGCGGTCAGCATGTCGATGTAAGTGCGCAGGAAACTCGGCGCGATCGCGAGCTGCTGGTCGATCCATTTGCGGTAGGCGTCCGGGCCGAGCGACTTCATCGCGGCGATCTTCGCCATCGTCGGACCGAAAGTTGACTGCGCCAGGAAGCGGCTGGCCTGTTCGTCGGAGGGCACGCCTTGCGCGGCGGTTCCGAAGAGCCCGCCGCCCGTGCTGCCGCCGGTCATCAGGTTCACGTATTGCTGCAAGTCCCCGCCGCTGCTGGCATCGCGGACGCTGGCGGAACTGGCGGGATCAAAGCCGAGATAGACTTCGAGCGCGTCTTCCAGCCCGTCGCCATCGCTATCGACCGCCGCCGTCACTTCGGCCCGCACGAAGCTGCGGTCGGCATTCGGCAGCATCGTGACCGGCAGCGGCACCGTGGTGGTGGCCGCGGTCGCGACGACCGGCGCGCCGACTTCCGACCACACCCCGAGGTCGGCACTCGCATGAACTTGGTAGCGGACGCCGGGCACACTGGTGAAGGTGAATTCGTAGCTGTCCGCCAGCGCGCCCGGAACCATCGAGGTCGCGCGCAGGACGGAATTCGCCGAGAAGGGATCGGTGCGGGCGACTCCTTCCTCCGCATTCGACAGCCCGTCCCGGTCCTCGTCGCCGGTGGGAACAAGCGCGGAAACGCCGGGATAGGACAGCTCCGAAAGATCGGTGAAGCCGTTGCCATTCAAGTCCGCCTGGCCGACGAAGGGCGGCGGCAGCACGCCGGTCACATGGGCGAAGGCCACGTCCTCGTCCGCGTCGTTGCAGAAGCGCAGGTTGTCGAAAGCCGCGTCGTAGCCCGGCGTCCCGTCATCCACCGTGCCGCAGCCGATCCAGTCAAGCCGCGTGCGGGTCGAGCTCGTTTCGAGGTTGGCGACGCTGCCCAGCGCGGCGCGGGTCGCGAGGGTCGGGTTGACCCACAGCTTGACCGGCGAACCCGCGGATCTCAGATCGATGCGCCCGACCACGAGCACCGTCTGGCCGGAAAGATTGGCAGGAAGAGTGACCGATGCCGCGCCTGTTAGATTGGCCAGGTTGTCGCTCCAGAAAAGCGTCGTCGTGCCCGCGGTCGCATCCGGCCGGATCCCGAAGCCTGCCTTTCCTTCAAGTCCGGCGTCGGCCGCGCTACCATCGATCACCACCGCCGCCGCGGTGCTGTCGGCCGCGCGGATCAGCGCGGAAAACCACATCGGTCCGTCCCCCGGTGCGACCCGGTGGAATTGACCGCGGTAGAGCGCGTCGGCACGGGTGAGAGCGACCCGCCCCGCGATGCCGTGGCTGCTGACCGCATAGTTCGTCCCGGCCGGCGCGACCGCATCGCCCGCAACCACCACCGGCACCGCCGAGATCCCGGTCCAGGTCCCGATCGCATGTGGCGAATCGTCCGGCCGGTTTCGCAGGCTTCCCGCAGGCAGGTCGTTGAAATCGAAGTCGAGCGCGATCCGGCCCGGCGGCGCGGGTGGTTCCGGCGGCACCGGCAGGCCGGCGATTTCGGCGAACGCGGCCTCCTCGTAAGCCGCGTTGCTGAAGACAATGTTGTCGAACTCGACCGTGTAGCCGACCAGTCCGGTGTTCACCGCGCCCGCGCCGACCCAACTCATCGCGGTGCGCGTGGTCGTCGCCTGCAGCGTGCCGGTGGTGCCAAGCGCCGCGGCGTTGATGAGCACCGGATTCACCCACAGGTCCACGTTTTGCCCGGCGGCGCCGAAAGCGATCCGCGCGACCACCAGCACCGTCTGGTTGCTGTAGTTCACGTTGAGCGTGGTGCTCTGGTTCGCGGCGGTGCTGATGAGATTGTCGCTCCAGAAGAGCTCGGTCGTCCCCGCCGTCGCGTTCGGGCGGATCCCGAAGCCGGCCTTGTATTGGAGCGTGTAGCCCTGGTCGTTCGCGGTGTCGGCACCGTCGATCACCACCGCCGCGGCCGATTGGTCGACCGCCCGGACCAGCGCGGAAACCCACATCACCCCGGCCGAGCTGGTGACCCGGTGGAACTGGCCGCGGAAGGCATTGTCGGTGCGCGTCGCCCGCATCCGCCCCGCCGCCAGGCCCGGTGCCAGCGCGTAGTTGGTCCCGGTGGGCGCGATCAGATCGTCGGCGATCACCTGCGGCACTCCCGACTTGCCAACCCAACCGCCGCTCGCGTTCGGCGAGTCGTCGATCTGGTTCATGATGTTCTGCCCCGCGGCCATCCCGTTGAAATCAAACAGGAACCGCGGCGCGGCTTGCAGCGGAACGCTTACCAGCAGCAGCAGGGCGGTGAAAAAAGCACGCGGTTTCATGACGGGGTTTGGGATTTCGACGAAATCGCCGACGGTTCCTTGCACCCAAGCACTTTGCTTAAAGACGGCAAGAAATTTTATGACATCGCAAGACCTCGGAACGTCTGCTTTGAGACGTTGCCGAGTTCCGCAGCTTCCGCTAGCGTCGCCCCGTGACCGCGCTCAAGCACCCCTCGCCTGTCAGCGTCGCCGACTACCTCGCCGGCGAAGAGGTCGCCGACGTGAGGCGCGAATACCTCGGCGGGGTGATTCATGCCATGGCGGGCGGCAACGCCCGGCACAGCGCGATTTCGACCAGCGCCATGATTGCGCTGGGAGCCCGTCTCCGAGGAAAGCCCTGCCAACCCTTCAACAGCGACATGAAGGTCCGCATCGAGCTGCCGGACCACACCCGCTTTTACTATCCCGACGCGATGGTCGTCTGCCACCGGAGCCCGGAGTCTGCCCATTACCAGGACCATCCGGTCGTGATCGTGGAGGTTCTCAGCGAGTCCACCCGGCGGGTCGACCTGACGGAAAAGCGCGATGCTTATCTGGCGATCGGGACCTTGAAGCAACTGATCCTGATCGAACCCGACGAAGCCCGCGTCATTGTTTATCGTCGCAAGGCCACGGGGGGATTCGAAGCCGAGGAACACCTTGGGCTTGATACCGTCATCGTTCTCCCTGAAATCGAAGCCGAACTCCCGCTCGCGGAAATCTACGAACGCGTCACTTTCTAACCCATGTCTAACTTGAAACTCACCGGATTCGCCGACGAGGCCGCCCGCGACCTCGAAACCCAGATCAAAGCCACGAAAGAGCTCGGATGGTCCGCCATTTCCGCCCGCGGCGTGAACGGCTCGAACCTCCACGAACTCCCGCAGGACCAGTTCGACCAGGTCGCCGACCGCCTCGACGAGGTCGGCATCCACATCCCGGAATTCGGCTCGCTGATCGGGAACTGGGGCAAGAAGATCTCCAGCGACTTCGAGGTCACCCTCGCCGAGATCGGCCGCGCCATCCCGCGCATGCAACGCCTCGGCACCCCGCTGATCCGCGTGATGTCCTACGCCCAGGAACCCTGGGGGGAGGACCAGCACGAGCAGGAACGCTTCCGGCGCCTGCGCGAAATCGTCCAGCGCTTCGCCGATGCCGGCCTGCAAGCCGTCCACGAGAACTGCATGAACTGGGGCGGCTTATCGGCCGACCACACGCTCCGCCTGATCGAGGAAATCCCCGGCCTCAAGCTGGTGTTCGACACCGGCAACCCGCTCTTCCAGCGCGACCGCTCGAAGCCCGAGCCGAGCCCGTGGCAGGACCCGTGGGAGTTCTGGACCAAGGTCCGCGACCACGTCGCCCACATCCACATCAAGGACTGCATCAGCCCGACAACCGAAGGCGTCGAGCCGGTCTACACCATGCCCGGTGAAGGCGAGGCGCGTATCCCCGAAATCCTCGCCGACGCGAAGTCCCGCGGCTACGACGGCTGGGTCGCGATCGAACCCCACGTCGCCACCGTCTTCCACGTCAAGGACCAGTCGCAGGTCGACTGGCAGCAGTGCTACGACAGCTACGTGGAATACGGCAAGCGGATGGAGAAGATCGCAGCCGCGCTCTGACGTGCGGGCGGGCGCTCAGTCCATCCCGGGCAGCGGGCCCCAGATCTCCCTCATCAAGGCGTAGATCCCGGGCTCGGCTTGCTTCAGGTCGCCGGTAACGAAGGGATAGAAATCGTTGGAACCGAAATAGGACTCGGTCATCTCGGCGAAGAACTCCTTGTGGTCCGTCAGCCCGTAGTGCTCGCGCTGCTTGCCAAGGCTCGTGAGGACGGACTTGTATTTGCCACCATCACGGAACTTCTTCCACGCCTCGATGACCCGCGGCTCTTCGAAGCCGAGCACCTGGTCATGATAGGCATGCGACAGTTCGTGCAGCACCACCCACGGCATCCGCAGGTTCTCCGCGGGTGAGAGGAAATCCTTCACGTCGGGGATGTGGACGCATTTCGCGAGGTTCTCGCCGTAGCCGTTGTCCTTCAGCCAGCCGGCGTCGGGATGATACTGCATCGCCTTCATGTCGCTGTAGTCGAGGTCGAGCTCGATGGTCACCTTGCGCAGCTTGGCCAGCTCCTTCTCCGGCACGACGAAGGTGATCGCAACCAGCCGCGCTCCGAGCAGCTTCAGGGCTTGGTCACCGAGTGCCGTCCCCTCCCCTTCGAGCAAGCGCCGGTCCACCCGGATGTTCCAACCTTCGAGATTGCGGTTCTCGTGGCTGGTGGGAATCGCGGCCTTGTCCGCAGCGATCGTAGCGCCGCAAACGATCGCGAGCAGGAGCAGCGGGAGGGATTTCAAGGCGGGTCTGAGAAATGGCATGGCGGCATTCATACCGCGAAGAACGTGCCAATCGATGAATAACTTCCCGCCACTTTGAAACCCCGCGCTTCCCGCGATGCCAATCCGTGCGATGATCCCCGCGCGATGATTCCTACAATCGACCAACGCCTCACCTGCCGGGAAAAGCCGCCCGGTTTCGCGGTCATGCGCCAGCGCTGGTCGCCCTGCTGCGCGCGACGCTCCCGCCCGGCCTGCATCTCGACCTTCACGAAGGTGCCGCCTGGCTGGGCATCGTCCCGTTCTTCATGGAGCGCGTCCGGCCCTCGTTCCTGCCCGTGGTCCCCGGGCTGTCGTGGTTCTTGGAACTGAACGTCCGCACCTATGTCCATGACGACAAAGGCGTGCCCGGCGTCTGGTTTCACTCGCTCGACTGCAACCAGCCGATCGCCGTCGAACTGGCTCGGAACCTCTTCCACCTGCCCTATCAGCACGCTTCGATGAGCTGCCGGACCATCGGCCGCAGCACCGAATACACCTGCCAGCGTCGCGGAGCCGCGGAAGAAGCCCGCTTCCACTACGGCCCCGCCGGCCCCGCCCGCGCCGCGGATCCCGGCACCCTCGAGTTCTTCCTCGCCGAGCGTTACCTGCTCTACTCCGCCGGCAAAGACGGCAGTCTTTTCGAAGGCCGCGTTCACCACGAGCCGTATCAACTCGCCCCGGCCCAATGCGAGGAATGGTCCACCCTCCCCGCCGCTTGGGACGGGCTGCCCCAGCCCGCCTTCCCCGCGCCGTCCGCCCTCTGGGTCGACCGCGTCGATGTCAGTGTCTATCCGCTGCGGCGTCTCAAGATATAGCGGTGCGTCTGCGACCGCCGCACTTTGTAACGAAGCCACGATCCCGTCCGCTTCACCCCTCGGGATCCCACCGGCCAACCCGTGCTCCGCCGACGGTCACCGGCGGTCGCAGACCGCCGCTACAGTTTTGGGTTCTTCACTGCGCCTCCGTCTTCAGCACCCCGACATACGGCAGGTTCCGGTAGCGCCCCTGGTAGTCCAGCCCGTAGCCCACCACGAACTCATCCGCGATCAGGAAGCCGACGTAGTCCGCCTCCACCTCCGCCGCGCGCGGCTTGTCCTTTGCCAGCAAGACCCCTGTCTTCACCTCGGTCGCGCCTTCTTCTAACAGTCGATCAACCACCGCCCGCAGCGTGCGTCCGGTATCCAGAATGTCATCCAGCAGCAACACCTTGCGCCCCTTCACGTCGGGCAGCTTGTGATCGAGGAAATTGACCGTCCCGCTGCTCTCGGTGCCGCCGTGGTAACTCGCCACGTTCACGCACTCGATCTCCAGCATCCGCGGCACCCGCCGCAGCAGGTCCGCCGCAAACACCAGCGCGCCCTTCAAAAGCACCACGACCACCAGCACCTCGCCCGGGAAATCCTTGCGGACCTCCTTCGCCATCACGTCGAGCCGCTTGTGAATCACCTGTTCGTCCACCAGCACCCGGTCGATGTCGTCTTCCATGCCGGATCTTTCCCGCTTCCCCTCTCCTCAATCAAGCGGCAAGTCCCGCTTCAATCGCTATCCCGCTTCATCCGGTAGACCTTGTCGCCCTCGCGATGCAGGTTCAGCCGGTCCATCGCCTTGAGCTCCAGAAACTGCGGATCCTCCTTCAGGGCACGATACTCGATCTCACGGTATTCCTTCTCCGCCACGATCTTCTTCTCGGCCTCCAGCACCCGGGCCAGCTCGAATTCCAAATCGGTCAAACGGCGCTTCTGCGGCAGCGCCGACGCCACCACGGCCATCCCGAGAACCAGCCCCAGCACGCCGAAAACGATCCGGTTGAACGCATGGATCACCTGCGTTTGGGCCTCCAAGCGCTTCAGCTTCACCTCCACCGTCTTTTTTTGCCGTCCGGCCATTCGTTTTGAGTTGGTTAG
>Ga0247844_1008894_pt1 | contig 10718 bp, 8 predicted proteins | sample LaCtaG_FD_192421 | JGI IMG/M metagenome (GOLD analysis project Ga0247844, IMG submission 192421) | Freshwater microbial communities from meromictic Lake La Cruz, Castile-La Mancha, Spain - LaCruzMarch201714.5m_1 | ecosystem: Environmental > Aquatic > Freshwater > Lake | place: Spain: Castile-La...
GGGCAACGCGCGCGCCAGGTGATGGCGATCACCGGCAACCTGCTGCTTGGCGGGCTTGCCCTGGCCGGCCTGCCTGCCACCTGGGACTATGTGCACTTCATGCAGCGCGAAGGCACGCCGGTGCTGAACATTCCCATGATGTGGGTTTATTTGCCGCTGGTGCTGCTGATGGTGGCCCTGGTGGTACGAAGCGCCTGGGCCATCTGGCTGGCCGTGCGTGGCATCGGCCTTGCGCACAGCGATCTGCGGCTATGAACACAGCATTGCTGGCTTTGGTAGCGGTGCTCGTCACCGGCATGTTGCTGCGCATGCCGATTGGATTCTCCATGCTGGTCTCGGGCTTTGCCTACCTGCTGGTTAAGCGCCAGGACCTGGGCCTGGTGGCCGAGCAGGTGGGCAACGGCCTGTACAACAGCTATGTGCTGCTGGCCGTGCCGCTGTTTGTGTTTGCTGCCAACATCATGAATGCGGGCACCGTGAGCGAGCGCATTTTTGACTTCTGCCGCATTCTGGTGGGGCGCATGCGCGGTGGGTTGGCGCAGGTGGACATTCTGGTCAGCGTGATTTTCTCGGGAATGAGTGGCAGTGCGATTGCAGACGCCGCCGGGCCTGGTTTGGTCACCATCCGGCAAATGCTGAAGAAGCCCGAGTACTCGCGCGGATTTGCCGGTGCTGTTGTGGTGGCCAGTGCCACGCTGGGGCCCATCATTCCACCCAGCATTCCGATGGTGATCTACGCACTGGTGTCCGGTGCGTCGGTGGGTGCTCTGTTTTTGGGCGGCGTTGTGCCAGGGTTCTGCATGGCAACACTGATGATGGTCGTAGTGCACTTCATTGCGGTCAAACGCAACATGCCGCGCGAGGCACCGGTGCCACTGCGCGAGTGGCCATCCATCCTGTTCCGTGGCGCCCTGCCCCTTTCCATGCCCATCGTCCTGCTGGGTGGCATTTATTCAGGGACGTTTACGCCCACAGAGGCCGCTGCCGTAGCAGCTCTACATGCGCTGATTCTGGCGGGCGTGGTGTATCGCGCCTTGACCTGGCGCACGTTCTGGGGCGTGGTGATGGAGTCCACACGGGGCAGTGCCGTCATCACGATCATTTTGGCCGGCTCCTTCATGCTGAACTATGCATTCACCGCCGAGGGCGTGCCACAGGCCATGGCGCAGTGGGTAGACAGCATGCACCTCAGCCAGCTCAAATTCCTACTGTTGGTGAATGTGATGTTTCTGGTGCTAGGTTGTTTTCTGGATGTATCGGTGCTGCTGCTGGTGTTTGTGCCCATGCTGCTGCCCGCTGCCAAACTGCTGGGCGTGGACCTGGTGCACTTTGGCGTGCTGGTGGTGTTGAACATGATGATCGGCCTGATTCACCCACCCTTTGGCATGCTGCTGTTTGTGACCAAGGCACTCACCGGAATTCCGATTGGTGAAATGATGAAAGAGGGTTGGCCGTTCCTCATCATGCTGCTGATGCTGCTGGTCGCCATCACCGTATTTCCACAGATCGTGCTGTGGCTGCCGCAGACGATGGGCTACAAGACTATCTAGTCACGCAGCGCCGCAGGCGCATGGTCCGCTGGGGCCGGCCAGCGTTCGCAGGCCTTTCGGGTCCACCAGATTGACCACACGACCTGAGCCGCTGATAAGTCTGAGTTCACGCAGGTGGCGCAACACACGGGACAGGGTTTCTGGCGCTATGCCGAGTTGCGCTGCTATGGCACGTTTACGCTGCTGCAGATGCACCGAACAGATACCTTTTTCGGTGGACTCTGCATGGCTGAGCAACCACTCGGCGCAGCGCGCTTCGGCGTCTTTCGCCAGACGGCTCACCGTCAACTCGGTCTGCTGACGGTGGGCTTTGGCCATATCCAGGAACATGGATTGCACGGCAGGCGCGCATCCGTCTAGGCTGGCCCTAAAGTCCTTCAAGGGCACCCTTCGCAGCTGCACCTGGGTCTGGGCCACGGCATCCACCGCTCCCGGGAGATTGAGAACACCCGCAGTGGCCTCCAGCCATGCCGGACCCTCCACCACGCCCAACTGGTGCTCGACTGAGCCCATCGCAGCGCCGGAGCCCAAAACGCCAAGAACGACACGCCCGCTTTCAACGTAGATCACGGATTCTGTCGGCGCGGAACGCTGCACAAGGACGGACCCCATAACCGCAGTCTCGACGGGACGATTAGAAAGAATGGTTTGAGAGGCAAGCATGTGCGGACTTTGCCGCCCTAACGGCTACGCCATATTGAGCAAGATCAAACTTCATTGCCAAAGCAGGGGGGACTGCTCAAAGCACCAGAATTGCCCGAAAATCGTTGACGTTGGTGAAAGTTGGGCCTGTAACAAATAAATCACCCAGTCCCGAAAAGAAGCCATACGCATCGTTGCGGTCCAGAAAGTCTTCCACTTTCAAGCCCAGCTGCTGCGCCCGCACCAGCGAATCCGGTCTGACCCAGGCTCCGGCGTTGTCTTCCACGCCGTCGATGCCGTCGGTATCCGCGGCCAGCGCGTAGACACCAGCCTGCCCCTGCAAGGCCTGCACCAGGCCCATACAAAACTCACCGGCCCGACCGCCACGCCCTTTGGCGGAACCGCTTGCCCGCGTACGCAATGTGACCGTGGTCTCACCACCACTCAGAATCACGCAGGGTCTGGCAAACGGCTGGCCACGCAATGCGACGGCGCGGGCCAGTGCAGCATGCACCCGACCCACCTCGCGCGATTCGCCTTCCATTTCGTCACTCAAAATGTAAGCGTGCAAGCCAGCTGCCTGGGCCGTGTTGGCGGCCGCTTCCAGTGCCTGCTGCGGGGTCGCGACCAGATGAACGGCATTGCCCGCAAAAAACGTTGCGCCTGGCTTGGGTGTTTCCAGTGCACCATTTTGCAGTCGGTGCAACAGATCAGCAGACACCGCAATCCCATAGCGCTGCATGATCTGCAAAGCCTGTGCGCAGGTCGTGGGGTCGGGCACCGTGGGGCCGCTGGCAACCACCGCTGGATCGTCACCCGGCACATCGCTGATGAGCAGAGTGACCACTCGGGCCGGGGCACACGCTGCTGCCAGGCGACCCCCTTTGATGGCCGACACATGTTTGCGCACGCAGTTGATCTCGGAAATCGTGGCACCACTGGCCAGCAGTTCGCGGTTGATGCGCTGTTTTTCTTCCAGCGAAACGCCACCCCCCTCCCACTGCGCAGGCAGTGTCAGCAGGGATGAGCCGCCGCCCGAGATCAGGCAGATCACCAGATCGTTTTCGGTCAACCTCTGGGTCAGGGTCATCATGCGCTGGGCAGCATCCAGCCCGGCCGCATCGGGCACGGGATGCGCAGCCTCCACCACTTCAATTCGCGCTGTCCCTGCACCGGGGCTGCGCAGCGGCACATGGCCGTAGCGGGTTACCACCAGGCCTTCCAGCGGCGCGTCTGAAGGCCACGCGGCCTCCACAGCCTGCGCCATGGCGCCACCCGCCTTGCCTGCACCCAGCACCAGCGTGCGTGCTCCAGGCCGGGTTGGGGGCGCTGGAAGATGCGCCGCGAGAGCGTGTGCAGGCAAAGCCTGCCGCACCGCACTGCGGTAGAGCGCTTCAAGAAATTCGCGCGGCTGCGAGTCGTATTGCGGTGTTGTCATGGTGAAATGCTTTTTGCTGTTGTTCTGTTAACCCCATTTTGAACCTGTATCCATGCCAAGCCTGCTGATTCACCGTGCCCGTTGCGTAGCGACGTTAGACCATGCCGACCCCGCCCATGCGAGCGAACTCCGCGACGCGTCCATTTTCATCCGCGACCAGCGCATAGCCTACATTGGTCCGGATGCCGGACTGCCCGACGACGCTCGCCAGGCGGATGAAACGATTGATGCCCATCGCCATCTGGTGACCCCGGGGCTGGTCAACACCCACCACCACATGTACCAAAGCCTGACAAAGGCGATTCCGGCGGTGCAAAATGCCGAACTTTTCAGCTGGCTGCGCGGCCTGTACCCCATCTGGGCCGGCCTGACACCAGAGATGGTGCACGTGAGCACCCAGGTGGCCATGGCCGAGTTGCTGCAGAGCGGCTGCACCACCAGCAGCGATCACCTCTACCTATATCCCAACGGCGTGCGGCTGGACGACAGCATTGACGCGGCCCGCGAAATCGGCATGCGCTTCGTTGCCACCCGCGGCAGCATGAGCGTAGGCCAAAGCCAGGGTGGCCTGCCGCCTGACCGCGTGGTAGAGCGCGAAGACTTCATCCTGAAAGACACCCAGCGCCTTATCGAGCAGTACCACGACGCAGCGTTTGGTTCCATGCTGAACGTGGCAGTGGCGCCCTGCTCCCCTTTCAGTGTCAGCCGGGATTTGATGCGCGAGTCTGCGTTGCTGGCACGTGCGCACGGCGTGCGTATGCACACCCACCTGGCAGAGAACGACCACGACCTGGCCTACTCCCGTGAAAAGTTCAACTGCACACCCACTCAATACGCGCAGGACCTGGGCTGGCTAGGCCCCGATGTCTGGCACGCGCACTGCGTCAAGCTCGATGACGAGGGCATCAGCCTGTTTGCTGCCACCCGCACCGGTGTGGCGCACTGCCCGTGCAGCAATATGCGCCTGTCCAGTGGCATTGCACCCATTCGCCGCATGCTGAACGCTGGTGTGCCAGTCGGGTTGGGTGTGGACGGCAGCGCCAGCAATGACGCGGCCCACATGGTGAATGAAGCACGACAAGCCTTGCTGCTAGCCCGCGTGGGCCGCGCCATGCAACCACCTGAGACGCGCGAAGGCCGTACCTTCTTTGGCTGTGACCTGGGTCCGGCGGAAATGACGGCGAGGGACGCACTCAGCCTGGCAACCCGCGGCGGTGCCCGAGTGCTGGGCCGCCAGGATATTGGTCATATTGCAGTTGGGATGTGCGCGGATCTGGCGCTGTTTGATCTGGACACACTGGGATTTGCGGGTGGCGCGGTGCATGACCCCGTGGGCGCCCTGCTGCTATGTGCCAGCCCGCAAGCGGCTTACACCATCGTCAACGGCCGTGTCGTGGTGCGCGAAGGCCAACTCACAACAGTAAACCTTGGCCCGCTTCTGGAACGCCACAACGCACTGGCACTCCAACTGGCACGTTAGTCCACAGCAGCGCCGCTTTCAAACCACTGCTTGATCAAAGCCCGCTCGGCTTCGGTAATACCCGTGGCGTTGTTCAACGGCATAACCTTGGTCACAACCACCTGCTGGTACATGTTTTGTGCATGAAGCTTCACACCCGCTGGTGAATCCAGCCGCACATTTTTCATCTGCACTTGCTCACCATGGCACAGATAGCAACGCTGCTCCAGCACCGCCTGCATCGTCTTGTAGCCAATTTGGCCTCCAGCCCCCGCAGAAGCTGCTGATGCTGCTCCTGAATTGGTAGCAACGCTCTCCACCACCGGCGCCGGCTTCAGCCAGACCAATACGCCAACGATAGCAATCACACCCGCCAGTGCATACGGCCACGGATGCCCATTGCGCCCCAGCTTGAAGCCATGGCGCAGCACAAAAAACTGGCGAATGGCAGCGCCCGCAAACATCATCAGCACCAGCACCACCCAGTTCTGGGGGTGGGTGTAGGTGAAGCTGTAGTGCCCGCTAAGCATGGCAAACAGCACAGGCAACGTGAAGTAGGTGTTGTGCACGCTGCGCTGCTTGCCGCGCATGCCGTAAATGGGGTCCACCGGGCGCCCGGCCTTGAGGTCGGCCACCACCGTACGCTGGCCAGGAATGATCCAGAAGAACACATTGGCACTCATGCTTGTGGCCATCATGGCGCCCACCAGCAGAAACGCCGCCCGACCTGCAAACCAGTGGCACGCCAGCCACGCTGCAACGACCACCAGCAAGGCCAGCATCGCGCCGACTATTGTCTCGCCATTCTTGCGTTCCCCGAACGTGCGGCAAATGGCGTCATAGGCAAGCCAGAACACCACCAGGAACGACAGTGCCACGGCAATGGCGGCAGTTGGCGTCCAGTCCATCACCGATTTGTCAATCAGGTAGGTTCCCGCACTCCACAGGTAGGACACGGTGAACAGCGAGAAGCCACTGAGCCAGGTGCTGTAACTCTCCCAGTAAAACCAGTGCAGGTGGGCGGGCAACTGCGGTGGCGCGCCAGCAAATTTGACTGGGTGGTAGAACCCCCCGCCATGCACAGCCCACAGCTCGCCGCTGACGCCTTGGCGTTTCAAATCCTCATCCACCGGTGGTGTGAGGCTGCTGTCCAGAAACACAAAATAGAACGACGAACCAATCCAGGCAATGGCGGTAATGACGTGGACCCAGCGCAGCAGCAGATTGGCCCAGTCCAGTAGATAGCTTTCCATGCGAAGTCATGCCTCCCGACGAGCCGCCTCTAGGGAGGCATGCGCCCCCTTGGGGGGCAGTGAACGAATGTGAGCTTGGGGGTCCATAGCGTCTCCTTGGCGATTCTGCAAAGTGTATACAGTTTTGCCGTGCGACAGCAACTTACATGGGAACTTGCAAGATTTGGGCCGCAACCGCCACCGCAATCACTTCGGGGCGCTTGTCTGCAATACCGCTCACGCCGATGGGGCAAGTCACGTGTTCCAACTCGGTAGCCGTAAAGCCGCGCGCCTGTAGGCGCTGGCGGAACGACGCCCATTTGGTCTTGCTGCCAATGAGCCCGATGTAGGGCAAGTCACCCCGCTCGCGCTGGCGCGCCAGGCAGGCAGCTACCACATCCAGATCCTCTGCGTGACTGAAGCTCATGATGAGCACCCGCGACTGGGGCGCGAGACCGGCCACTGCAGCGTGCACCGGTGCTGAGTGTTCGCAGCGCACCAGACTGGCCAAGTCGGGTGGAAAGATTTCGTCCCGGCTGTCGATCCACGTCACGTCCATGGGCAATTTCAGCAGCACCCGCACGACTGAGCGCCCCACATGGCCGCCGCCAAACAGCGCCACCGGGATGCGTGCGACTGCCAACTGCTGGCCCAGGCGCGCCACGTCGCTTGCACCAACCCGCTCGAAATGCAGCACCATTTCGCCCCCGCAGCACTGCCCCAGGCTGGGTCCGAGTGCATAGCGCACGAGCGGCTCGCCAGCCCCACCCTGCAATAAAGCGCGTGCATAGGCAGTGGCATCAAACTCCAGATGGCCACCCCCCACGGTCCCCACCGTGCTGGTGTCGAACACTGCCATCCAGGCGCCCACCCCACGCGGAGCCGAGCCACGGGTGGAGTGCACGGTCACCAGAATCGCCACATGGTCCTGGAGTTGACTGAAAAATTGAGAGGTTTCGTTCACATTCCGATTCTTTGTTGAAGTTCAGATTCAGGGGCCCAAAGGAATTTTCCGTCACAGTGTGCCTCAAGCGACAGACCTGAGTGCGCGCGCACCAACAATGGATCGAAACAGGATCAAAATCGGGTCAGCACGTGAAACAAAATTCAGGAGCATCTTGACATGAGCCAGCAGAGGATTGCAGTCATCGCCGGGGACGGCATCGGCAAGGAAGTCATGCCCGAAGGGCTGCGCGTGATGGAAGCGGCGGCCAGCAAGTTCAATATCGACTTGCAGTTTGACCACTTTGACTTCTCCAGCTGGGACTACTTTGAGAAGCACGGCAAGATGCTGCCCGACAACTGGAAGGATCTGATCGGTGGCCATGACGCCATCTACTTCGGCGCCGTGGGCTGGCCCGAAAAAATTCTGGACCACGTGTCGCTGTGGGGCTCGCTACTGCTGTTTCGCCGCGAGTTTGACCAGTACGTCAACCTGCGCCCCGCCCGTTTGATGCCCGGCATCATCGCCCCCGTGGTGCGGCGTGACGGCAGTCGCCGCGAGCCCGGCGAAATCGACATGTACATCGTGCGCGAAAACACCGAGGGCGAATACTCCAGCATTGGCGGGCGCATGTTCCCAGGCACAGCGCGCGAGATCGTCATGCAGGAAACGGTGATGACGCGCATCGGCGTTGACCGGGTGCTGAAGTTCGCGTTCGAGCTGGCCAAGTCGCGCCCCAAGAAGCACCTGACCAGCGCCACCAAGTCCAATGGCATTGCCATCACCATGCCTTACTGGGACGAGCGCGTGGCGGAAATGGCAAAAAACTACCCCGGCATCGCGCTGGACAAATTCCATATCGACATCCTCACCGCGCACTTTGTGCAGCGCCCCGATTTCTTTGACGTGGTGGTGGCCAGCAATCTGTTTGGCGACATCCTGAGCGACCTGGGACCCGCCTGCACCGGCACCATCGGCATTGCACCCAGCGCCAACCTGAACCCCGAGCGCGCATTCCCTTCGCTGTTTGAGCCCGTGCACGGCTCGGCACCCGACATTGCAGGCAAAGGTATCGCCAACCCCATCGGCCAGATCTGGAGCGGCGCCATGATGCTTGAATTTCTGGGCCACAAGGCTGCACACGATGCCGTACTGGCCGCGATCGAGAAGGTGCTCGAACCGCACAGCGGCGCCCCGCGAACGCCCGACCTGGGCGGAACCGCCAACACGCAGGACGTGGGGCGCGCTGTTACACATGCATTGCTATCGTTGTAGTAGCTACATAAGCAATATCGACGAGGGCTAGAAAGCTTTTTTATTGGTAAACACCATGCAACTTCACTACATTGCCAACACGCCCGTGCTGTCCCACTCAGGGCAGACGATTGAGGTGATCGACCCCTCTTACGGCGCGCCCTTCGACGAAATCCAGCGCGGCAACAGCGCGGACCTGGCCAGCGCTGTCGACGCGGCGCAGCACTGCCTGGCCACCACCTGGGGCCGGCTCGGCGCAGCGCAACGCGGGCAATTGCTGATGAAGCTCTCATACAAGGTGCTGGAACACGCCGACGAACTGGCACAACTGGAACAGCGCGACTGCGGCAAACCCACCAAACAGGCCAGGGCCGATGTACTGGCGCTGGCGCGTTACTTCGAGTTTTACGCCGGAGCCTGTGACAAACTGACTGGCGAGACCATTCCCTACCAGAGCGGCTACAGCGTGCTTACCTGGCGCGAGCCGCATGGCGTGACCGGGCACATCATCCCGTGGAACTACCCCATGCAGATTTTTGGCCGCAGTGTGGGCGGCGCTTTGGCGGCGGGCAATGTGTGCGTGGTCAAGCCGTCGGAAGATGCCTGCCTGTCACTCTTGCGTGTGGCGCAGCTCGCGGCGGATGCTGGCTTTCCTGCGGGTGCCATCAACATCGTCACCGGCTACGGCCACGAAGTGGGCGACGCACTGGCACGCCACAGCGGCATAGCCCACATCAGCTTTACCGGCAGCCCACGCATCGGCACGCTGATCCAGCAGGTAGCCGCCGAGCGCCACTGCCCGGTCACGCTGGAGCTGGGCGGCAAGAGCCCACAGATCGTCTTTGCCGATGCCGACCTGGACGCCGCCCTGCCCACCATCATCAATGCCATCGTGCAAAACGCGGGGCAAACCTGTTCGGCCGGGTCACGCCTGTTGGTGGATTCGCTGATTTACGAGCCGCTGCTGGAGCGCCTGGGCCAGGCGTTCGAAAAACTGCGCGTCGGACCTGCCGCGATGGACCTCGATGTGGGACCGCTGATCCGCCAAAGCCAGCAACAGCGTGTCTGGGATTTCCTGAGTGATGCCCAGGTGGCAAACATCCCCATGGTGGCACAAGGCCAGGTGGTGGAGTCGGCCCCGCAGGGTGGCTACTACCAGGCACCCACGCTGTTGCGTGATGTACCGATCAATCACCGCCTGGCGCAGGAAGAAGTATTCGGCCCCGTGCTGTGCGCCATGCGCTTTGAAGACGAAGACCAGGCCGTGGAACTGGCCAATGCCACGCAGTTTGGCCTGGTGGCCGGGGTGTGGACGCGTGACGGCGCGCGACAGTTCCGCATGGCCAAGCGCATAAAAAGCGGTCAGGTGTTCATCAACAACTATGGCGCGGGCGGCGGCGTGGAACTGCCATTTGGCGGCGTCAAATCATCCGGCCACGGGCGCGAAAAAGGCTTTGAGGCGCTGTACGGCTTCACCACTTTGAAGACCGTGGCATTCAAGCACGATTGAAGCCGCAAAGCGAGCAACCAGTCACAACCAACAGGAGGTATTCATGCGGGTCCAAAACAAATCCATCATCGTCACCGGATCGGGCAGCGGCATCGGCGAAGGCATTGCAAAGCGACTGGCCGCCGAGGGAGCCAAAGTCATCGTCAATGACATCGATACCGCCAAGGGCGAAAAGGTGGTGGCCGATATCGTCCAGGCTGGCGGCATCGCATCCTTCTTTGCCGCCGACGTCACACGGACCGCCGATGTGAAGGCGCTGGTGGATGCCGCGGTGCAGCGCCACGGCGGACTCGATGTCATGGTCAACAACGCTGGCTGGACCCACCTGAACCAGGGCGCTTTGAACGTCAGCGAAGAAGATTTCGACAAGTGCTACGCGGTCAACGTCAAGAGCATCTACCTCGCAACCATCCACGCCACACCGGTGTTTCGTGCCCAGGGTGGCGGCAGCTTCATCAACATTGCGTCCACCGCAGGTGTGCGTCCGCGCCCGGGGTTGACCTGGTACAACGGCTCCAAGGGTGCGGTGATCACCACGTCAAAGTCGCTCGCCGCGGAGCTTGGCCCCGACAATATTCGGGTGAACTGCATCAACCCCGTGTTCAACCCGGACACAGCCTTGTCAACCCAGTTTGCAGGTGGTTCGGTTACGGGAGCCGAGGGCGAGGCACGCCGGGCGAAGTTCGTGTC
>Ga0247844_1008897_pt1 | contig 10715 bp, 11 predicted proteins | sample LaCtaG_FD_192421 | JGI IMG/M metagenome (GOLD analysis project Ga0247844, IMG submission 192421) | Freshwater microbial communities from meromictic Lake La Cruz, Castile-La Mancha, Spain - LaCruzMarch201714.5m_1 | ecosystem: Environmental > Aquatic > Freshwater > Lake | place: Spain: Castile-La...
CTCCACGCTGGATTTTTGGCTCACCCTTGGAAAGGAAGGCGAGGCGTTCGAGAAGGAACTCGCCGCCTTCCTCGGTGTCAAGCACAGCCTGCTTGTCAACAGCGGTTCCTCCGCCAACCTCATCGCCATTTCAGCACTCACAACTCACAAACTCCCGGAACACAAGCGCATCCGCCCAGGCGATGAAGTCATTACCGTCGCCGCAGGGTTTCCTACCACCGTAGCCCCCATCGTCCAGGTCGGTGCAGTCCCGGTTTTCATAGATGCCGACCCCCAGACAGGAAATGCCGACTGCTCGCAGCTCGAAGCCGCCTTCTCCCTCGGAAAAACCAAAGCCGTCATGATGGCCCACGCCCTCGGCAACCCTTTCGATCTCAGTGCTGTTCTCGCCTTCTGCAAAAAATTCGACCTCTGGCTGATCGAAGACAACTGCGACGCCCTCGGCTGCACCTACTCGATGCCCGTCGAACGCGCCCGCGAACTCGGCCTCGACCATCTTCTTCGGCTGGCCGAAGAACAAAGAACGAAGAACCAAGAACCAAGAACCAACAACCAAGAACCAAGAACCAACAACCAAGAACCAAGAACCAACAACGAAGAACCAAGAACGAAGAACCAAGAACCCGTCTCACCATTTCCCCGCATTCACGACGGCATCCTAACCGCCTACACCGGCAGCTTTGGCGACATCAGCACCCAATCCTTCTACCCCCCCCACCATTTAACCATGGGCGAGGGAGGCGCGGTCAATATCATCCGCCGGGCCTCGCTAAAAACCTACGCCGAAAGTTTTCGCGACTGGGGCCGCGACTGTTGGTGCCCCTCCGGCAAGGACAATACCTGCCAAAAACGCTTCGGCTGGCAACTCGGCGAACTCCCCGAGGGCTACGACCACAAATACATCTACAGCCACCTCGGCTACAACCTCAAGCCTCTCGACCCCCAGGCCGCCATTGGACGCATTCAGCTCAAAAAACTCCCCGCCTTCATCGAGGCCCGCAAACGGAACTGGGATACCCTCCGCATTGCCCTCGCCGATCTCGATCATGTTTTCGACTTCACGCTCCCGACCCACGCCACTCGCTGGATTCCTCCCTCGGATCGCCCCGCGCCTGCCGCCCAGTTGTTAAATGATGCTTGTTCGTTGCCAAATCCCGAAACCAACCCGCAACCCGCAACCCGCAACCCCGATGCCTTCCGCTTCGAAGAATGCTTCGATTGGGACGACTCCGGCTGCCGCACCGATGCCTCATGGTTCGGCTTCATGCTCCGCATCAAACCATCCGCCCCCTTCACCCATACCGATCTCGCCCGTCACCTCGATGATAATAAAATCGGCAACCGGATGCTCTTCGGCGGCAACCTCCTCCGCCAACCCGCCTTCGTCCAACTCCGCCGCGACCGCCCCGAAGCCTTCCGCGTGGTTGGCAAGACGGGTGAAATCGCTGAAATGCTGAAACCTGAAACGCTGAAACCTGAAACGCTGCACCAAACCAAAGAAGAACAAAGAACAAAGAACAAAGAACTAAGAACAAAGAACGAAGAACTCCCCCCCCCACACGCTACCCCATCTCCCATCCCCCACCTCCAAACTGTTCAAACTTCATTGCTTGGCTCCGATGCCATCATGCACCGAGCCCTCTTTTTGGGCACTTATCCGGGGCTTACGGCTGAAATGCTCGCGTGTGAGATCCAGGTGATTCGGGATTTTGTGGCGGGGAGAGATGAGATTTGATGGCGACTGAGGCCTCGACGTCCTGTCCAACACGCGATGTCCGGAGCAGTTTGCCAGATCAAAAAATCACAGCGATATCAGGCCACGATGTTTAGCATTAGTCCATTTTCCGTGAAGTCCAAATGAATATTTTTCTCACTGGTGCTACCGGATTCATTGGTTCGAACTTTTTGAAGGCCGCTTTGGCGGCTGGACACGCAGTCGTAGCACTGCGTCGCTCAGGCAGTTATCCTGTCATTCCAATCCCCGAGACAGACCGACTTATCTGGGTCGACGGTGAACTTACAACTTTTTTAGATGGGCGTGATCTTGAAGTGTTGCAAATCAGCGATGTATCCTCATCGGTTTTCGTGCATTTGGCAGCTGCCGGCGTGAACCAAGAGCACGCATCATGGGAGGTCTGTTTCGAAACAAATGTTCACCAGAGTCTTGGGCTTTGGCGCAGGGCCGCGTCCCTTGGAATTAGAAAAATAGTTCTCTGTGGATCATGCTTCGAATACGGGCTTTCGGGAGAAAGCTACGAATTTATCCCACCCACGGCTCCGTTGATGCCTACGGGCCCCTACCATGCATCCAAGGCGGCGGCAACGATGGCTGCGATTGCGTTGGCTGTGTATGAAAAAATTGAACTGGCCGTGCTGAGACCGTTCCATGTTTTTGGAGAAGGTGAAGGTCTTTACCGCTTTTGGCCAACACTTCGGAAAGCCGCACTCGCTGGCGATGACTTCCCCATGACTTTGGGTGAACAAGTCCGGGATTTTGTCCCAGTTGAAACGGTAGCCGAGTTCTTCCTCCGCGAAATCCAATCGATGGTTGGGGATTCGCAAACAATTTCTCCCTCAACTCCCTCAGGCATAAACACCCACAACCGCAGCCAATCCTTTCGCATCGTCAATGTCGGCACCGGACACCCTCAATCTCTCCGTGAATTCGCCCAGCACTGGTGGAAACACTGGAATGCTAAGGGAAAAATCTTATTCGGAGCGATTCCCTATCGCCCCAATGAAGTCATGAGATATGTCCCTCAGATTTACGACTACCAATGATCGCCCATTTTCAGCGCCTTGTTGGAATAGTTCTACGCTTGGCCGGAATAGATGCGGCCGTCTCAAATGTTCTATTAGGCAGGGTTTGGTCTTTAATATCTGGGCCGATCAGCATGTTATTAATAGCTACGACGATGAAACCCGCCGAGCAAGGTTTTTACTATACATTTTTTAGTGTGCTTGCATTGAAGTTTTTTGCAGAGATGGGACTTCAATATGTTGTCATGCAATTCGCATCGCATGAAGTGGCCGAATGCCATTTGTTGAATGGACAGCTTTTTGGCCCAGCTCGCAATCTTTCACGACTGAAGGATTTGTATGTTAAGTCAATGGCCTGGTATATATGGGTATCAGTCTTCATTGTTTGCTCAATTCTCCCAGCAGGTTTCTGGTTTTTTCTCCATAACAATTCTGATGGAGAAGTTCACTGGAAAGGGGCCTGGATCGCACTGGTTATTGCAGCTGCCATGAGTGTCCTGTTTATCCCGGCCACTGCAATAGTTGAGGGTTGTGGAGCTGTTGCTGAGGTGGCTAAAAACAGAATGCTTCAAGGAGTAGCGAGCGGTGTTTTTCTGTGGATTCCCTTGTGCTTAGGCGCAGGTCTTTACTCTACGGCTATTTCTGTTTTTGCGTCAATTTCTGTGGTTGGGATATGGTTATACACAACAAAACGTAAGTTTATTTCTAAAATTCTGGAGGCGAATTCAGAATTTCAAATTGGATGGAAAAGAGAGGTTTTGCCAATGCAATGGCGAACTGCCGTATCGTGGATAAGTGGTTACTTTGCATACATGCTTTTTACCCCAATGGTATTCGCAACGTATGGCGCAGATCTTGCCGGTAAAATGGGAATGTCACTCAGAGCCACCGAAATTATTGGATTCACTGCCGGCGCTTGGCTTCAAACAAAATCTCCTATATTTGGACGACTGGTTGCTGCTCGCCAGTGGAAATTACTAAATGATTCATATTTATCGGCAATGCGCCAATCTATTGTTGTATTTGCACTTGGCGCGTTCGCATTTATGGCGTCCTTATTATTCCTAGAACATTATAACGCAGAGATTTATCAAAGGTTTCTTCATGCAAGAGAACTTTACATTATGTTAGGAATCAGTTTTTTGAACCACATTATTTTCTCCCGCGCCCTGTTCATGAGAGCCTTTAAAGTCGAACCGTTTTACTGGGTTTTCCTACTAAATGGGTTAATTACCGCCGGCATTCTCATAGTCGTTCTCCCTGCTTTTGGATTATTTATAACATTATGCACTGTTGTGGTCACCACAAACCTCCCGGCAATTTTCATCACAGGGCACGCTATACGGCATATAAAATATTCGAGTTTGTAGCAGCATTTTTGACACATGCTGTTCAAATACCACAACACTTAAAATATTCTGAATGTCGCGATAAGTCATAGATTATTTAAGATTTCAGATTAATGACCCCAACCATCAGCACGATAATTCGGTATGACACCGAAAAGATTTTTGGAAATCAACTATAATATTGTGTTTATCTGCATTCTTGAAGCTTGTTAATCTTTAATACAGTTAGACACGCTGCATATAATTAAACTTTAAGTTTATGTCAAATGCATCCCAAGGCCTATGCTAACAATAGCAATACCCACATTCAATCGAAATTCAATATTGGAAATAACTGTGGGACGACTCATGCCACAGCTTAGCGACTCAGTAAATCTACTCATTGTAGATAACGCCTCCCCATTACCTGTTAGTGAGTCATTGCCTCCAGCTATTGTCAAAAACCCGCATATCCATATAGTTAGAAACAGTGCCAATATTGGTCTAGCTGCCAACATTCTCAGATGCATTGAACTAGCTCAGTCTGATGTTCTTTGGATTCTGTCGGATGATGATATCCCCCACTACGATGCTTCGGAAAAAATCATCCGCGATTTTCATGAGAATCTTGAGTTGGTATTTGTTACATATAGCGTGGATGTATCGCCGATAAATCGTGAACGCATTTTTAACGATTTTACCCATTTTTCGGAATCATCGGCACTTATCCGACTTGGATTTCTTTCGACATCAGCTTACCGATCAAGATTTATTAAAAGTTACTTGCGGGCAGGTTATGCCTATTTGAATACACATGTCCCTCATCTTGCTGCTCTTTTGTATGGCCTTGGATGTGAAGATAAATGGAGTGTTCGCGAGAGCACAAATTCTATCGTCACATACGGGCATCCATCGAGTGAAGACCGATACAGCCCTATTTGGAGTATTGCCTGCACTTCATTAGTTGAGCTTTTGCCGACAAAGATCAGCAAAAGAAAACTTTTCTCCGAATTAAAAACTGGATTGGCCCGTCCACAAAAGATGTTCTGGAGCATAGTTATCAATCGCTTAAATGGGCTGCCTGCGTGGAAGGCCATAAATAGTGCCCATGTATGTATTGGGCACTATGAGAGGCTTTGGCCATGGCCTCTTAAAATAATATATTCGTCTTTCTACATATTAATTTTGCTTTTTGGAATATACTATCCAAAACAAACAGCATCTCTTCTTAGATTTATTTTAACCCTAGTTGGACGAGAAGTCCCATTTGAAGCTCATCTTGTGGATATCCGGATTTTAGGCCGCCCCATTGAGCAAACGATTTCTAAAAATGTATTGTCTGGCACATAACACAATACGCAGTCCACATTGAAAGCAACAACTAGCTACATAAAATATCATAACAACGCCAGAAATAATTATGATCCTTGAAAAAGGAAATTATAATTCCATTTTTATCGTGAAGTAATGCAACGATTTGAGACTTTTATAAACTACATCATGACAGCACATATTGCAAATTCCATCAACACATTCCTAAGGAGATTCGGATACGAGGTAAAGGCCACAGCGCGACTACCCAAACAAAACCTTCTTGGTATAAAGGGCCGGTTTAAAATACAAACCGTTCTGGATGTTGGGGCCAACATTGGGCAGTTTGCCCTCGAGGCACGAACGCATTTCCCAGAGGCTACAATTCATTCATTTGAGCCGGTTCGAACGACATTCGATCAGCTTGCAAAAATATCGCAAGGTAATCCTCTTTGGCACTCCTACCAACTTGCCCTATCTTCCGAGAAATGTGTTCGTGCGATGCATGTTCATGTGGATCATTCCTCGTCATCGTCACTCCTGGAATCAACTCCGACAGAGGCAATCTTGTTTCCATCCACAATTGTCAAAAGGGACGTTAATTGTGTTACACTAGACGAATGGGCTTCCGACATGAGCGCGTCTTTAACAAGTGATGTCCTTTTGAAAATGGATGTGCAGGGCCATGAAGACTCAGTTTTGAGAGGGGCTCGTGAAACATTAAGACATGTTGATGTGATTATTACGGAAGTAATCATCGAGACACTTTATACGTCACAAGCGAGATTTTCAGAAATTGTGTCCATGCTTGACGACGCCCAGTTCGATTTTGTTGGGGTGTTGGAGCACGGGTTCTCGAAGCAAGGAAATGTTATTGCTTTCGATGCAGTCTTTATCAATAGAAAACAAAATTAAGGAAATTAATAGTGCGCTGCGTTGTAAAATTAACTAAAATGCAAGACGGATATACATACTACAATAATCAATCAGAGGGCAGAGGCATCCGTTCAGTCATTGACGTTGAGCGCTTGGCCACTCAAGAGCAGGTATGCTTTGACAGGCTCCTGCTGCCTTTTCTTCCAAAAAATAAATCGGAAGCGATCTACGAGGCCGCGACTGGGCCTGGTATCCTTCAGCACTGGCTTCATTCGCGAGGATATACAAATCTTGAAGGAAGCGATTTTTCAGCGAACGAGGCGGATATGGCCGTAAAAATTAACCCAAATGTGATCTGTGAAGACTCCATCAATGACCTAGAGCAACGATTTCAACCGGGGTCCCTATCGGCCATAATCGCACTCGACTTTTATGAGCACATCCCGCGAGAACGATTCCGTGAATTCTTATCTATCGCGGCGACCCGGCTAAAGACGGGCGGCATCATGATCCTACGCGGCCCGAATGCAGACAGCCCATTTGCGGGTCTCAATCTCTACAACGACATTACCCATGTGTGGGCTTATACAACGGACTGTTCAAAGATTTTGATGCGTCTCGCCGGCTTCAAGAAAGTAGAGTTTGCAGATGACACCATCACGCATATCCATGTTGGAAGGTGGTGGAAGCTTCCGCTCATGGTTGCAACGCAGCTTGTCTTGACATTTATTGTTCATGCTGCAACGCGTAAGCGCATAACGCTATGGGGATCCTCAATCTATGTATTTGCTCAGAAATAGAAAATTATGTAAGGATGCTCTCATCCCGCATAGATTGTGTATAAATCTAAAAAACCAGTGCTTAAATAATATATATTGACGATAATTCTCGCCACAAATGAACGTTAATGATCGGTGATTGAACAATGTGTTAACCGACAAATAGTTCTGGCGAGATATCAGATTACCACATGAACTCAAGCATAAATACTAAGATTGCACTCTTCACGGATGCTCCACCTTTGAGAGACGGGGGCTTTGGGAATTCTGCTGTTAGTTTTAGCTTTGCTGAAAGACTTGCTGAACGGGTTGTTATTGTTCTGACTCGACGGCATCGCTGGGCAAACTCTCCGTCTGCTATCGCGCGGAATTTGCGATGTGACGTGTTAGTTTATAAAGATGCCTCATGGGTCCGTGGTTTGGCATTGGTGGCACCAATAGCGAGAAGTTTTCTTGATGGGATATTGTTCATTTTCCAAATGGGCGGTATTCTCGGAAAACTTAAATTGACAAAGCCTAAGCGCATACTCGCCATTTGCGGTAACGACCCTGTTTTTCTTGTTCAGGCTTGGATTCTTCAACGCTTCTCCGGGATACCAGTTGATATGTATCTTGTTGACGACATAGAGAGCTCAGCAAGAATGGAAGGTTGTCCGCGAAGGGCCTTCATATACACCGCCATGGAGCGTTTGTTAATAAACCGATTTAACCGTCTCTTCCTAATTAGCCCTGGTTACGTTGAACATCTCGGTAAAAAATATAATTCGACAGCAACTTGGTTGCCGGTGCCTATCCGGTTTGATACACTTAAACACAGGCCAACGCAGAGCCAGTCCACTCGTAGAGTCATAGTATTTTCAGGATCATTAAACAGACTATATATTGATGCACTACGCGACCTATGTGACGTGTTATCCGATCTTAATAGGAATAATGAAACCACGTGGCGACTGTTGCTTCTTGGGCGGTCAACCCGTTCACATGCGATTGATGTTTTGGGAAACTATGAGTTCATTGAATGCGAGTCGCAGCTCGATAACCATGGGCTTATCAATCGTCTCGGAGAATGCACGACATGTTTCTTACCCTACTCTCACTCTGATGATGTAAATATTCAAACGATGGTCCGAACTGCATTTTCATGTAAGATTTCAGAATATTATGCGTCTGGAAGACCGATTCTGGCTTATGGTCCGCCTTATGCTACAAACATTCGTTATTTCCAACAAAATAACATTCCACAGATCGCTACCACAAAAATAGAGTTAAGAGCCGCATTACAATTAGTTGATAAAAATGATAATAAAGAAACAATCTTTAAGTATCAGAATATCGTTGATAAATTCCATTCTAGTGCCGCGCTCATTCGCACGTTAGAAAAGACGTAATCTCGAAAATATCTTATTCTTTTACCATCACGAAGGACTGAATCTCGGTATTTTATGAAAAAACACCACAAAATGCTGCGGACAATACATTTTCTTTGTGCTCACTCATGACCTCATGAATACTTTTACCAAAGCAATCAGGTCTCTTAAAGCTGTCTTTCGCTATGGGATTAAACCTATTATCTCTCGCAGGTTGGCACTGCGGAACTCTCGTATAATTCAAAAACTTTATGATGGGGATCAGCAGGTTTACAGCAGCCAGTTTCAACAGGATCAATTCTTTGATATTGTCCTTTTCTCAAAAAATGTTGGTGGTGTGTTTATAGACATTGGCGCTCATGATGGCGTTACTGGCAGCAACTCATATTTCCTAGAAAAGACTCGAGGCTGGACTGGTGTCTGCTTTGAACCCAATCCCAAGCTATTTGAGGTGTGTGCTGGAAATAGGGTGTGCCGTTGTGAAAACTTCTGTATTACTAAGGAATCTGGCACCTATAACTTTGCTATTCTTCCTGGTAGTTGCGATGTTTTGGGAGGGATTTATGAGTTTTTTGATTCCAGGCACTTGAAACGAGTATCAGAGTGCTTGCAAGGCGAAGCAGAACAAATGAAACTCATTCCCATTCGCGGTGTCAATCTGACCGACTATCTTAAACAAAGTAAGATTTCAAAAATAGATTTGCTTTGCGTAGATGTTGAAGGTGCCGAACTCTTGGTTCTTGACTCTGTAGACTTTTCGCAGATAGTTATTGAAGTTATTTGTGTTGAAAACAACTATCACGGTGATCGGCTTTGTGGATTTCTTCACGAGAAAGGGTTTGACATAGTAGCTAGACTGGAATGTGATGAGGTTTACTGCCGCAAGTGCTCTGAGGCATTGCTTAAATTTCAATCATTTTTAGCACACGAGCCCGCGCTGCGTCGGGTGTAAAACATTGAGTAACTTGGTGAAACCTCAAGTTAGTCGGGAGCTGGAGGGAATTATAACCGTCAGTAACTTATCATGTCTTTTCTCAATATTGTATCCCCATTCACCCACTTATCTGGCCACTACTGGCCTTACACAGTGGATATGTTAGGACCTCTAGTCAAAAAGGGGGTTAGTGTTCATGTCTATGCTTCGCATAAACCACGGGCGATGATATCCGATAACCCGCATATTCAATGGCATGCTTGCTGCCCATGGACTATTCATTTGAGTTCTCTGGATAAGCGAAACAAACAGTGGGGAAGCCGTGTGGAACGCTTTCTTCGAAATATAGAATTTGCATTTTGCCTGTCAAGGGCGATGCTAACCTCGAACAGTGGCCACATCCATTGCATCGAGTCGCAGCACCAAATGCTAATACAGGCAGTTCTGCGATCCACTAAGAGCATTTCAACACTATGCGTTGGGTCGCCGGGTCGTGATATGAAAACGAAAACCAAAGACTTCTATAGGAGGGCGTTTTCGACAGGGCGTTTGCGATTTATTGTTGAGACAGAGGATGTTCGCCGTGATTGGAAACAATATGCGGGTTGCAATGCTGTCCATATACCAGTAGCGATTTCAGACCGATCAGAAATTAAATTTTGCACGAGTGATGCACGACGGCATCTTGGTCTTCCAGAAGACGCATTCATCTGTCTTTTTTTTGGCACTCATCGAGATGGCAAAGACTATAAGACGGCATTCCAAGCAGCTAAGCTCGCTAAGTCTCAACCGTTCCTTCTTTTCGCTGGCCCACTGATATCAGGAAATGATCCCGATTACCTAATCCAGGAGATGGGCTACCAGAACGCACTGTCTTGGAAACGCTTTTACCTTGATAGTGAGGCTGCTGTTCTGTTCGATGCGTGTGATGTTGTAATGCTACCATATTCTAAAGGATATGAGAAGGGATCGGCTGTGTTGCTACAAGCATGCAAGTATGGAAAGCCAGTCATTGCAACTAACACTGGACATCTAGCGGAATTTGTGCTCACCCATAAAACTGGAATGCTTTTTGAAGCCGAGGACGCACATAGCCTTGCCGGAGTCTATGATGCGATGGCTTGCCAAGGTCCTGCAGCACGTGCGGAACTGGAACGTGTGATTCGGAGAGCGGCAAATAATTATTCTTGGAACCATCTAATACACAGATATCTTGAGATATTTAATATGGCTGACGGGTAAAATCAGTTCAATCTAATTCTACATTGTTAGAATAAAAAGTTGACATCGAGCGAGAAAAAGTGCAGTTTTCCCGAGGAATTTCCGTTCGGCGGATACGGATTTCCCCGCAAGGAACGAA
>Ga0247844_1008899_pt1 | contig 10714 bp, 7 predicted proteins | sample LaCtaG_FD_192421 | JGI IMG/M metagenome (GOLD analysis project Ga0247844, IMG submission 192421) | Freshwater microbial communities from meromictic Lake La Cruz, Castile-La Mancha, Spain - LaCruzMarch201714.5m_1 | ecosystem: Environmental > Aquatic > Freshwater > Lake | place: Spain: Castile-La...
GCTGTGATCTTTACGATCCTGGCCTGCTGTCGCAATCACGGGATCGAACCCTATTCATACCTCAAGGCGGTGCTGGAGATTCTTCCAAACGCCACCAACTGGCAGATCCCATCGCTCACCCCTGCCGCCTGGGCGAACCGTGAAGAGCGCCACGAGGAGCGGATGATAGCATAGATGTCATAGATCTTTGCTATGACGTCTTAACTAAAAGTTTGGGGTGCTTGGCGCACCGCTTACACCTAATCACACTGTTTGAGTATCGGGGCGAGAAGGAACATGGGATTCGCAATGTCCCGGAAAACAAGCGCCGTGCCAAACGCCGGGAGGATGAGAAAACGGAAGTGGAGAAGGCCGGAAAGCGGGTGCCGCTCCTTCAACAGACGCTCGTGAGGGTCACGCAGACAAGCGTGAAATTTCTCCGGTGGTTAAGCTCCCACCTTTGGCGACCGACTTCCTGGGAAGCCGCCCTGGGGGCGCTACGAGCGATTTACGCCAGTTTATAAAGGGGGAAGTTGGACACCGTTCGCATGGAAGTCCAGGAACGTGCCAAGCCTCATCAAGCGGTGAAGTGGTTGAACCCCCTCCATCCCCTGGCCGACGGTGAAGCGATGGTCGCAGGGTTCAAAAAGCGATTTCCTTTCAGTTAGGCCGACGCCGTTTCCGCCATCCCAAACGTGCGCCGGAAAAAGTGATCGTGGGGATGATGCAGGTCGAAGTCCCGTTCCTGCGGATCTTCCCCCGCGGACGATTTGTTCTCACCGGCACTGCCCATGCGGCACGCTTCTCTGAGGAGCTGCGGCGCGCAAGCCGAGCCGCCCGGAAATCAGTCCCGGGATAGCACTTGGGGAAAGTCGGGACAAATCCGCGAGGCAGTCGCCTCTTCATCGGGAGAATCCGCGAGAAAGAAGCTCATGGCTCCGTCCTCTCCACAAATCCAAACCTCGTCCGCCCCGGCCTCAAAGTAGAGGCGCTTCTTCTCCCAAAGCTCCGGACGGGTGTTCGTCGGAGATACGACTTCCACGCAAATTTCCGGTGCCGTGGTGAGGAGCGATCCTTCCAGCGCAATCTTCAGGCGCTCTCGCGAGATCCAGATCACATCAATGCCTTTCACTCCGCCTGAGGTGGAGAGTGGACACTCAGGCCGCGCTCTTCCCAGTTCTCCGAGCGAGTCCCGGAGAGCTTCCATGATGAGAGCTTGGTAATCGCTGTGGAAGAATCCCGGTGGCGGCATCATGAGGATGTGTCCGAACTGGTCGGTCTCGATTTTGTATTCCAGGGACGCCAGAAACGAATCCGCCAACAACTCGTCCCAACGCTCCCGGTTGAAGCGATGCTGATCCTCAATGGCTGGCAACCTCGCCAAGGCTTGTCCCATGGCGGCAGCGTAACGGAGATCCAGTCGCGACGCAACCGCCCGAATTCAGGTCCGAAAGTAGGAGCTACAGTGACCGGTCGGATCACAGATTCAACCTCCCGTCCGCAAGTTGGACCCGTGGTCCCCATCCCGGCCGAACCTCACAACCAGGACTGAAGTCCCGAAACCCAATTTGGCGTCCGCCAAAATGGGTTCCGGAATCCAGTTCGGCATTTTGGCGGACGAAGAATCGCACGCCTGATTAGCGTGCTCAGTTGGCGATGCGCAAAAGCGCAGATCTGAGAATGGGGCGTTGCAGCGTCACCCCGCCTGGGGCCGCCGAGCCTCTCTTTGTGACGTTTTCGTCAAGAGCAGGATGTTAGGCCACCTTCTGCCCTCTTAGGGAAGACCCGAACCGACTGATTCCTTAGAAAAATCGCATCATTTGTGAGGTTTTCTCTAGACGTCTGACTTGTCAATCTTTAGCAAGTGTTCCAGCGCATGAAGACTCCGCTGGCCTCCGTGTCCATTCTTTTCCTGCTCGCCGGATCCCTGACCACGCCAGCGATGGCTCAGTCTCAGTTATCGGCTTTATCGCCCAACCCAATCTCTATTCCCGGCACAGCTAGCCTGGACAAAGTTCCCCAAGGACTGGAAAAGTCCGATTGGACCAGCATCCGCGCCGCGCACCAGAGTTGGCAGCACTCCGTCCAGCCAGTTCCGGATGCACCGGGCCGCTGGCAGGCGCGCAATCCGGGGCAGCAGTGGACCACGGAGTTTGACGGACGCGGCTTTACCACCCGGGCGAAGGGCGCTGATTGGGAGTGGGGCCTTGAGCTGAAAAGCTACGGCTTCCAGGGCAATGCCATGCGAACGAACGGCCAACCGCAGGCGACCCCTGACGGACAGCGCATGGCGTACCAATGGGACGCAAACGTGCAGGAGTGGTGGATCAACGATCAACGCGGGCTGGAACATGGGTTCACCATCAAGGAACAGCCAGCGGGGGCCTCGAAATCCGCGCTCTTGGAGATCGAGCTGAGCGTGCGCGGCACATTGTGGGTCAGTATGGCGGTGCATGCGCAGACGATTCATTTCCGCGATTCGCTGGGAGCTCCGGTGGTGACCTACACCGGGCTGAAGGCGTGGGACTCCGACGGGAAGGACCTGCCTGCGTCTTTTGCGACCGGGACGGAAGGTGGATTGATCCTGAAAGTGGATGAGCGGGAGGCGCGTTATCCTCTGACCATCGATCCAATTGCCCAACAGGCCTATCTCAAAGCACCCTCCGGAACTGCGGGGTCCGGGGCTGGTGACAATTTCGGCTCTTCGGTAGCGGTCAGCGGGAACACGGTGGTCATCGGCGCCACGGGCGAGGACAGCAGCACGACGGGCGTAAACAGCACTCCGGATGAAGGTGCCAGCAATTCCGGGGCAGCCTATGTCTTTCTGCGCAGCGGCACCACCTGGACCCAGCAGGCCTACCTAAAGGCCGGCCAAGTTACTGGCGGTGACCAGTTCGGCATTTCGGTGGCGGTGAGCGGGAACACGGTGGTCGTCGGCGCGGACGGGGAGGACAGCAGCACGAACCAGGTGAACAGCACGCCCGATGAAAGTGGTGACGCTACCGGAGCGGCGTATGTCTTTGTGCGCAACGGCACCACCTGGAGCCAGGAGGCCTACCTAAAGGCCAGCCAAGTCAAAAATGATGACTGCTTTGGCGCGTCGGTGGCGGTGAGCGGGGACACAGTTGTCGTCGGGGCCTATCTTGAGGACAGCTCCACGACGGGAGTGAACAGCACGCCGGATCAAGATGCCAGCAACATCGGAGCGGCGTATGTGTTTATACGCAGCGGCACTACTTGGAGCCAGCAAGCCTACTTGAAAGCCAGCCAGGTTACAGATGATGACCACTTCGGCGCTTCGGTAGCCGTGAACGGTGATACGGTGGTCGTCGGCGCCTCTGGCGAGGACAGCAGCACGACAGGGGTGAATCATACTCCAAATGAAAGTCGCACGAATGCCGGAGCCGCGTATGTCTTTGTGCGCACCGGCTCCATCTGGACCCAGCAGGCCTACCTGAAGGCCCATCAGGTCTCGGACTTTGATAATTTCGGCTGCTCGGTGGCGGTGAGCGGCGACACGGTGGCCGTCGGTGCCTCCGGCGAGGACAGCAGCACGACAGGGGTGAATCCTTTGCCGGATGAAGGTGCCAGCGAATCTGGAGCGGCGTTTGTCTTTGTGCGCAGCGGCACGACGTGGAGGCAGCAGGCCCACCTTAAAGCAAGCCACGTTTCGCCCTTTGACAAGTTCGGTGCCTCGGTAGCGGTGAGCGGCGACACGGTGGTCGTCGGCGCCTATGGCGAGGACAGCAGCACGACGGGGGTGAACCGCAAGCCGGACGAAAACGCCAACGCTGCCGGTGCGGCGTATGTTTTCGGGCGGAACGGAGCCACTTGGACGCAGCAAGCCTACCTAAAGGCCAGCCAGGTTTCGAAAGCTGACGTTTTCGGTAATGCGGTGGCGGTGAGCGGGAACACGGTGATTGTCGGCGCAAATTGCGAGGACAGCAGCACGTCAGGGGTGAACCGCGCGCCCGATGAAAGTGCCGAGGATTCCGGGGCGGCGTATGTCTTTGTTCGGGGCGGCACCACCTGGTCCCAGCAGGCCTATCTGAAGAGCGGCAACCATCGACCAGCTTCCGATGATCAATTCGGCACTTCGGTGGCGGTATGCGGTGACACGGTAGTCGTGGGCGCTCCGTTGGAGGACAGCAGCACGACCGGGGTGAACAGCACGCCGAACGAAAGCGCCAGCAACGCTGGTGCGGCGTTTGTGTTCGTGCGCAGCGGCACTACCTGGATGCAGCAGGCCTATTTGAAACCCAGACACGTGAGGGCCGGTGACTTTTTCGGCAATGCGGTGGCGGTGAGTGGGGACACGGTGATCATCGGCGCTTATCAAGAGGGGAGCAGCACGATGGGCGTGAACAGCACGCCGAATCAAAATGCTAGCCAAGCCGGCGCGGCTTTCGTCTTCGTGCGGAGCGGCACCACCTGGTCCCAGCAGGCCTACTTAAAGGCCAGCCAAGTTTCGGACAGTGACTTTTTCGGCTGGTCGGTGGCGGTAAGCGGGGACACAGTCGTCGTCGGCGCTCAGCTTGAGGACAGCAGCACGACGGGGGTGAACAGCACCCCGGATGAAAGCCTCAACGCTGCCGGAGCGGCGTATGTCTTTGTCCGCAGTGGCACCACCTGGTCACAGCAGGCCTATTTAAAAGCAAGCGAAGTGACTGCCTTTGACTCTTTCGGCCATTCGGTGGCGGTGAGCGGGGATACGGTGATCGCCGGCGCGCCTCTGGAAGATAGCATCGATTGGAGAGTAAACAGCTTGCCGGATGACAGTTTACCAGACAGCGGAGCGGCATTTATCTTTGTGCGCAGTGGCACCACCTGGACCCAGCAGGCCTACCTAAAAGCCATCCAGGCTACGGCCGGTGACTTCTTTGGCGCTACGGTGGCGGTAAGCGGAGACACAGTGGTCGTCGGAGCTGAAGGCGAGGACAGCAGCACGACGGGGGTGAACCCTGTACCGGATGAAAGTGCCAGCGAATCCGGGGCGGCGCATGTCTTTGTGCGCAGCGGCACCACCTGGACCCAACAGGCCTACTTAAAGGCCAGCCAGGTTACGGCTGGTGACCTCTTTGGCTCTTCGGTGGCGGTGAGCGGGGACACAGTCGTCGTCGGCGCTCGGCTGGAGGACAGCAGCACGACGGGGGTGAACAGCACGCCAGATGAAGGTGCAAGCGAATCTGGGGCGGCGTATGTCTTCGTGCGCCGCGGCTCCTCCTGGATCCAGCAGGCCTACGTAAAGGCGAGCCAGGTTACAGCCGATGACTTCTTCGGCAACTCGGTGGCGGTGAGCAGAGAGACGGTCGTCGTCGGCGCTCTCAATGAGGACAGCAGCACAACTGGGGTGAATAGCACGCCAGATGACCTTTCGCGGGACACCGGAGCGGTTTACATCATTACAGGCCTAGGGTCTCCTCCGACGCTGACCACACCTACCAGCACCAATATCACTGCCAACAGCGCCTGGCTGGGAGGGAACGTTACGGCTGACGGTGGCCCAGCGATCATCGAACGCGGAGTTGTCTACGCCGCAACGGCGACGCATGCTGATCCAACGATCGGCGGGAATGGAGTACACCAAGTCATTACTACCGGAACTACAGGGATATACACATCGGCGGTGTCCGGCCTTTCTCCAGACACAGGCTACAGCTTCAAAGCCTATGCCACGAATGCCCTCGGCACCAGCTACTCCAGCGTGGCTACCTTCACCACGAACGCCGGGTTGGCCAACCTCGTCCTCAACAGCACCCCTCTCACTCCGGCGTTCTCCACGGCCGTCAGCAATTACACCGTGAGCGTTCCCTACGCTGCGAGCGACACGATCACTCTGACCGCCACCGCCAGCGAGGCAAACGCCACGCTCGAACTCCGCGTCAACGGAGAGAGGCCCATCCCACTCAATTCCGGAGTACCGAGTGCGCCTTTCGTACTGCCGACCACGTCGACCACGCTCGACGTAGTGGTGACCGCCCAGGATGGCACTACGCAAGCCACCTACGGCATCCTGGCCGGCCGCCTGCAGAGGCCGCTGGCCCAGACCATTACCTTTGATCCGCCCAAAGCTGTTTTCCTCAGCCAAAGCCCACTCAGCTTGCAAGCCATGGCAAGTTCGGGCTTGCCCGTCAGCTTTGAATTGGTCTCTGGTCCGGCCACGTCGGCGGGAAACCTTCTCACCTTGAGCGGGGCCGGAACCGCAGTCGTGCGAGCCACTCAGCCCGGCGCCGGCAATTACGCCTCTGCCCGTCCGGTGACACGATCCATCGCGGTGAAGGCCGATCCGACCACCCTGACCTTTGTCAATCTGAACCAAACGTACGATGCTCAGCCCAAACCGGTCGAGGTTCTCGGTGCCGATCCCGTGACGATAACTTACACGATTCGTGGCGTGGAAGGTTCCACGCCGCCGGTGGACGCGGGCCTTTACCGGGTGAAAGCGGTTGCCGGTTCGTTCAGCAAAACCGCCACTCTGATCATCGGCAAAGCGACCTTGACGGTCACACCGGGGGATCAACACAAGTTCGCAGGCACGCCCAATCCTCCCCTCACCGTCCAAATCTCTGGATTCCAGGGAACCGACACCGAAGCTGTGCTGACCCGGTCTCCTATTCCCCGCACGACGGCCAAGGAATCGAGTCCGGGTGGCCAATATCCTATTACGGCCAGTGGGGCCGCAGCGGCGAACTATCGGTTTCTCTACCTGCAGGGAAGCTTGTTCGTGGACACCTTCTCCGGGAACTATGAGGGGCTGCTCACCGATGCCTCCTCAGTCCCCGTCGCCAAGCTCGCCGTCAATGTGGCCAGCACCAACAAGTCCTTCAGCGCCCGGCTCTTCGCGGCCGGGGAAACAAGCGCGATCTCGCTCCGCGGACCGCTTGAAACCAATCCTGACCTCCACGAAGCCGCCGGCAGCGCCAATGTTCGGCTCCGCAACGGAAGAAGCTACGAGGCGGATCTGACAATTCCGTTCTCCGGCGCATTGCGCATGTCCGTGAAGCGCGATAACGCCCTGCTCGCATCCTCCAACGAAGGCCAGGAGCTAGCCGTGTTTTCGAGCGTAGCTTACCTCGGTGCGCACACCGCAATTCTACAGCCCGCCCAGCCAGCGGCTTTCACAGTTCCGGCGGGAGCTGGCTGGGCCACGGGCACCATCGCCAGAACCGGAGCATTGACCTTAAGAGGACGCCTAGGGGACGGGACCAACTTCACCACCGCGTTGGATCCAGACCGCGCTCCGGATCCCGGTTATCGCCTCTTTGTCCAACCCTACAGGCCGTTACGTGCGGACACCTACATAGCAGGGGAATTCCACTTGGAGCCTCACCCTGATGTCCCCGATCGCCGTTACCTGCCCCCCTCCTCCTTGACCTGGGTCAAAGCGCCACGTTCCACCGATGCCTCCTACCGTGGCGGGTTCGATCCGGTCACCGTTTATCTCGGCATGGAGCCATGGCTCCCCCCGACTGCCGACACCCCCAGTGTTCCAGCCGTTACCCTAGCGGAGCGACTTGGCCTCAGCGGTCCTCCGTACAGGATTGATTCGGCGCATGGCGCAACCGGGAGCCTCTCTCACTCCGATCTGCCGACCCAATTGTCCCTCGCCGCAAACAACACCGTTGCCGTGGTCTCGCCCGTGACCACCCCGCTCAACTTGACGAAATGGAGGGTCACCTTGGCATCGAGGACCGGGACGTTCTCAGGAAGCTTCGAACTCAATGACAACGGCCAAAGGCGTCCCGTATCCTTCAGCGGCGTCCTCCGGCAAGCGCCCTCAACCAGTACGGATGGGGTAATTGGGCAGGGCCACTACGTCTTGCCAGCCCTTCCTGGTGCGCCAAGCAATGCCCTGCAAACCGGCGAGATCCTCTTGCAAATCCCAGCGGACAATTGACAAAAAACGCTCCCTATCGCCGAGGTTGGACGAAGAGGAGGCAATTGAGCCAGGATCGGAGGCGAACCGGACCCGCAGCATCGGCTTTTGTGCGCGTTTCGCCGCTTCTCCGTCTGCAGAAACCGCTACCCGCATCGATGCGGACATTTTGCAGTTCGCCAAAATCATCCTTCCGATGTGTTTAGCCATTCTGGCGGACGGAAGCTCGCACGCCTGATCTGCTTTCTCAGTTTCCCACCCGCAAAAGCGCATATCTGAGGATAGCGGCTGATTTGCCTCCCACTCAAGATCCAAAGAAGCTGCCGCTTCTTCACGTAATCAAGCAAACCTTGATCCCACGGCTCACCTTGGCGATGGAAAACCTGGATTACCTGGCCAGCAAAGGCCGCCAACCCTATGTGGCGCTCGCGGAACGTTGCGCCTTGGTCTTCACCGAAGCCGGTTTCATCGCTGAACCCGCAAAGCGAAGAAAGACGCCAAGGCGGCATTAGCGAGCTGACTCTCCTCCAGCAAGGGAGAAATCCGGGCGGGCAGAAATGCCCACCCTACGAGGGCCCTCGAGGCAGCGACGGAGAAAACTCCGGACAAAGCAGCGAAGCCTCCAACCCGTCATCGGGAGAATCCGCGAGAAAGGAGCTCATGGCTCCGTCTTCTCCACAAATCCAAACCTGGTCCGCCCCGGCCTCAAGGTAGCGGCGCTTCTTCTCCCTAAGCTCCGGACTGGTGTTCGTCGGAGATCCGACTTCCACGCAAATTTCCGGTGCCGTGGTGAGGAGGAATCTCGCGAGCCCGATCTTCCGGCGCTCCCGCGAGATTCAGATCACATCGACGACCTTCAGTCCGCCCAAGGTGGAAAGCGGACACGTAGGTTGGGCCGAACCAGCCTCCCCCAGCAAGTCCCGAAGTCCTTCCATGATTTGGGCTTGGAACTGGCTGTGGAAGAATCCCGGTGACGGCATCATGAGTTGAACCCCCTCCATCCCCTGGCCGACGGTGAAGCGATGGTCGCAGGGTTCAAAAAGCGATTTCCTTTCAGTCGGCTGACGGGCATCTTCCTCCGCGCCTCCTGTCAATCGGTCCGAAGTTTGTTGCGCCACAAAGCCGGAAAGTAACGATGGCAAACGGTGTCCTGTTGCCAAGGTACCGTCCCATTGTTATTCTCCAGCGCCATGAAGCCGCCCGCTGCCGTTTTCCTTATCAGCCTATTCGCCCTGACCGCCGCCCAGGCCGGGCTTTTGGAGATCGAAAATCAGTATCGCGCCGCCTACGAACTCGGCGTCGCCACAAAGCATGCGGCGGCCGTGGAGGAGTTGGATGGGAAATACAGCGGGGCGCTGGAGCGAGCGATGCAGCAATCGACCCAGTCCGGGCGTCTGGAGGAGGCGTTGGCGCTCAAGGAAGAGATGCAGCGTGTCAAGGAAAAGGGGGATCTGCCGGATAAGGACGATGGCGCGTCACCTGCCCTGGCAAAGTTCCGGGGGACCTACCGGGAACAGATCGCCAAGCTCCGGGCGGATCGGGACAAGGCGGCCGCGCCCATCGTGGAGAAGTTCGGCGCCGCCCTGACGGCCCTCCAGGACGAGCTGGGCAAGGCGGGGAAACTAGAGGAAGCCCTGGCGGTGAAGGATTACATCGCGGCTGGACTTTTCCAAAAGCTCACCGGGGAAGCCGTCGCCCTGACTGCCGCCACGGCCGCGCCGGACAAACCGTTCGAGAACAGCCTGGGCATGAAGTTCGTCCCCGTGCCAATCCTTGGCGGACCGAGCGCCGGGAAGACAATCCGCTTCAGCGTTTGGGAGACACGGGTACAGGATTACGAGAGGTTCGTAAAGGAAGAGAAGACGGCCTGGCAGGACGCCGGTTATAAACAGGGCCCCGATCACCCGGCGGTGAAAGTGAGCTGGCAGGACGCGACGGCGTTTTGCGCCTGGCTGACCAAGGAGGAACGCCGCAAACGGAAGATCGGTCCGAAAGACACCTACCGTCTGCCGAGCGACCACGAGTGGAGCTGCGCTCTGGGGACCGGCAACGACGAGGACGCGAGCATGTCCCCGGTCGCGAAGGCCGGCAAAGTCCAGGGGTATCTCTGGGGCAAGGATTTCGTGCCACCGGCGCGCTCCGGGAACTACAGCGGGGAAGAAACCAAGCGCAATCCAGGTTCCGCGCAAACGCCGATCCCCGGTTACAGCGACGGCTTCGAGTACACCGCGCCGGCGGGGAGTTTCCCAGCGAATGGGTTCGGGTTGTACGACCTGTGTGGCAACGTGTGGGAATGGTGCCAGGAATGGTACGACCCGTCGATCGCGGACACCCGCGTTTTGCGTGGCGGTTCGTGGAATAATGGGCTGGAGTTCACTCTACGGTCTTCCTATCGCCTCTTTTTCGCGCCCTCGGTTCAGCTCGACTGCATCGGGTTTCGTCTCGTGCTGGAGGTTGGGAGTGGCGGCTAGGTATACTTGCTCTATTATCCTGCCTGCGGCAGGCTCTCCTCGCTGACCGAAGTGAAGTTTGGCCTTGTTTAGGGACGTGTGGGCGTAAGCTCAATCCATTACGCTGAGCATCGAATTGGACGAGGCCACACTCCGCAAACTAGCCGAGGCCGCTGGGCGTGAAACCAAGCCAGTCGCTGACTGGGCACGGGAGCGCCTCACCGAGGCAGCGCAAGAACGACTCCGCACAACATGGGTGAATTCTCATGGCTGCCCGGATGAGGAATGGCGTCCAAATTTCCCCACTACAAAGTGGCGTAGCTTCGACGCAGTGGCTTTAGAGCGGCTTCCCAGGAAGTCGGCTTCCAGAGGTGGCATAGTAACCAGCGGATGAATTTTACGCTCGTCT
>Ga0247844_1008900_pt1 | contig 10711 bp, 8 predicted proteins | sample LaCtaG_FD_192421 | JGI IMG/M metagenome (GOLD analysis project Ga0247844, IMG submission 192421) | Freshwater microbial communities from meromictic Lake La Cruz, Castile-La Mancha, Spain - LaCruzMarch201714.5m_1 | ecosystem: Environmental > Aquatic > Freshwater > Lake | place: Spain: Castile-La...
GCCTCAGCCAGCGAGGTCGTCGAGGTCCTCATCCCGGCCGTGAAAAAACTCCGCGACACGCTCGACGCCAAGGCCACCGCCTTTGCAGACATCGTCAAGATCGGCCGCACCCATCTCCAGGATGCCACCCCGCTCACACTCGGACAGGAATTCTCCGGCTATGTGTGCCTGCTCGACCAAGCCCTGCGCGATGTCGAATTCTCGCTCACCGGTCTCTACCAACTCGCCATCGGCGGCACCGCCGTCGGCACCGGGCTGAATGCCCACCCCGAATTCGGCGACCGCGCCGCCGCGCACATCGCGAAACTCACCGGCTTCCCATTCCAATCCGCACCCAACAAATTTGCCGCCCTCTCCGGCCATAACGAATTCGTCATCGCCAGCGGAGCTGTAAAATCCCTCGCCTGCGCACTCATGAAGATCGCCAACGACATCCGCTGGCTCGCCTCCGGCCCCCGCTGCGGCCTCGGAGAACTGACTATCCCCGAAAACGAGCCCGGCTCGTCGATCATGCCCGGCAAGGTGAACCCCACCCAATCCGAAGCCCTCACCATGATCGCCATCCAAGTCATGGGCAACGACACCGCCATCGGCATCGCCGCATCGCAAGGCAACTTCGAGCTGAATGTCTTCAAACCCGTCATCGTCCACAATTTCCTGCACTCCGTCCGCCTCCTCGCCGACGGGTGCCATTCCTTCAACGACCACTGCGCCATCGGCATCGAGCCGAACCTGCCGGTCATCGAAGGCTATGTGAAAAATTCCCTCATGCTCGTCACCGCGCTGAACCCCCACATCGGCTACGACAAGGCCGCGCAGATCGCCAAGAAAGCCCACAAGGATGCCTCGAGCCTCAAAGAGGCCGCCGTCGCCCTCGGCCATGTGACCCCCGAGCAATTCGACCAGTGGGTCGTGGCAAAAAACATGACGCACGCTTGAAAACGCATCGCTTCAGGCTTACTTGTGAATGAATGAAACTCCGCTTGGATCTTCTGGAGCAGTTGACGGAGGAGGACCTCCGCGAAGAGGTCTTGGCGAACAATCCCCGCTACAAGTCAGAGCCGCTTTTCTCAAAAACTGGAACTGGAAGCTTGTTGTCAGCCTCAACCAAGCAGCGTGCGAAAGAGGTCGAGCGCAGCACGGCGCTCATCCACAAGTTGGAGACTCGTGCGCTCGAAGCTGGGAAGAAAGGCACAGGAGCGAAATCTCTCTAATTGAAGCACTCGATTTCCTTCGGTCACTTCACCAATCAGCACCATTTCTCTTCTTCAACGGAAATACCTTCGCCGACATAGGTCGTAGAACTTGCGATGTCGTTTTTGCCGATCTTCAGGCGACCCGCCGACGCGAACTCTCCTCCGCTGTCGCCCACTACATCGCCGGTGTTCTGGATCGCGACTCCATGGTTTCCATTGTCGAGTCGCTTTGCGAGTCCGCTGAGCTCGCCCCGGGGGATCGTGTGCAGACGCTGCGCGGGAGCTCCGCCGGGACGGTTGTTCGTATTTCGGATGATGGACGAGTGGTTTGGAAACCGGATGCCTCCACTCTCGAGTTCACAGGGCTGCCGGAGAGTTTGAAGCGGGAGTAGCCTGTGCCGAATCCCTTCGACGGGCGGTGGATCTTGGGTGAGTTTCGTCAGCCGTGACACCTGTCGTCTTCCAGACTTCCGTGCGGGAACTTGTCGCCTTTGTGCACCGCAGGGGCGGCCTCGCGGGCAACGGCGCATTCCGCACATCGGACCGTGCGCTTGAGGGCGGGCGTGCCCACAGGCGCGTGCAGGGTCGACGCACCGGGGACTACGAGGCTGAAGTGACGGTGGAGTGGAAAGCCGCTCGCGGAAATGTGGACCTCAAGCTGGCTGGCCGGATCGACGGGCTTCGTGCAAGCCATTCCCCGCCGGTGGTGGAGGAGATCAAAAGCGTGGATCGATTTTGGGATGGTGCCGCCGACCCGCTGCATCTGGCGCAGCTGAAAATCTACGCCGCGATCCTCGCCATCCAGCGCGGCTGGGCGGAGGTTGATCTGCATTTGACCTATCTGAATCTGGAAACGGACGGAGAGACTATCCTTCCCTTCCGCCTCGCTCGTGCGGAGTTGGATGAGTTTTTTGAAAACACCATCGGCACCTGGTTCGACTGGCTTGAGATCGAGGCGCAGTGGATTTCGCTGCGTAATACCTCGCTCGAAAAGCTCGAATTTCCTTTCGAGGGATTCCGTGGTGGCCAGCGGGAATTGGCGCGAAGCGTTTACCGCGCGATCCGCGACCGACAGCATTTCTTTGCGGAGGCTCCGACGGGTCTCGGAAAAACCATCGCCACGCTGTTCCCTGCCACCAAAGCCCTGCCCCTGCTCGCAGACGGAAAGGTGTTTTTTCTTACGGCAAAAACTCCCGGCCGGATCGCGGCGGCAGAGGCGCTGGGGCATCTCCGGCGTGCGGGAGCCAGACTGCGGTCTCTCACCCTCACAGCGAAGAGCAGGATTTGCTTCACGCTGGACCCCGCTGGCTGCGATCCACGCGTTTGCCCCTATGCCATCGGCTACCACGACCGCGTGCGACCGGCACTGCGCGAGCTTCTGGAGCAAGAAACGCTGGACCGCGAAGCTGTGGAGTCAGTTGCGCGCAGGCACATGCTGTGTCCATTCGAGCTTTCCCTCGACGCCTCGTTGTGGTGCGACATCGTGATTGGCGACTTCAACCATGCGTTCGATCCCTCCGCCCGCCTCCAGAGGCATTTCGCCGAGGGCGGTGGCCGTCATGTCCTACTGGTGGACGAGGCCCACAATCTCGTGGACCGCAGCCGCGACATGCACTCAGCCACGATCTCGCCTGGGGATCTTGAAGTCCGCCCTGGCGCCGTGCGGGCGAAGGGGGCAGTGAAGGTTCGGAGGGCTTTGGAGAGCGCGATGGCGGCTCTGCTCACAGCCGTTGCGATGCCTTCCTCGGATTCCCTGCCCGCGCGGGATTACCATGATGGATTGGTGCTTTTGGAAATCCCCAAAGATCTCCTCGTGGCTTGTCGCGATGCCTCACGGGCTCTGGAGAGTCTTCTGGCATCCCTCAAACCAGGCACAGAGCTGGGAGGTTGGATCGAGCCATGGTTTGCCCTCAACGACTGGCTGTGGGCAGCCGAGGCATTCGACGAAACTTGCCGTTTTCTGATCCGCCCAAAGGAACAGAGCGCGACCGTTTACTGCGCGGACCCCTCGGCACGCCTGCGCGCGGATTTGAAAGCTCTGCGCAGCGCGGTGTTCTTTTCCGGCACTCTCTCGCCGATAGATTATTTCCGCGACCTGCTGGGAGGGATGCCGGAGGACGAGTCGGCTGTTTTTGATTCGCCCTTCAAATCGGATCAAATGCACCTGCGGATCCTCGCGGCTGACATCACCTACAAGGGCCGTGTGGCCTCGCTTGATCGAGTTGCAGCCGCCGTGGCGGAGCATGTGCAAAGCAAGCCCGGCAACCACTTGGTTTTCTGTCCATCGATGTCTTATCTTGGCGATCTCTCTGCGAAGCTTGAGGCTCTCCAGCCAACGGAGAATCTCATGTGCCAGACCTCCGGGATGTCCGATGCCGACAGGAGCGCATTTCTCGAGGCCTTCCAACCAGGGGCGCCCAGAACCGCGCTTGCCGTCCTGGGCGGCATCTTTTCGGAGGGCATCGACTTGCCGGGGGAGAGACTTGTGGGCGTCACCGTGATTGGCACCGGGCTGCCTCGCCTTTCCCTCGAGCGTGACATCCTGCAAGGTCACTTTGAAAAGACGAAAGGCTCCGGATTTGACTACGCCTACCGGTTTCCCGGCATGCAACGCGTTCTGCAAGCCGCAGGCAGACTCATCCGCACGGAAACAGACACCGGGTCGGCCTTGCTGATCGACCAGCGCTTTCTTGAGCCGCGCCATGCCATTTTATTTCCCTCCTGGTGGGAAGTTTCCGGAATCATCAAACCCTGAGCGCCGGTATTTCACTCTCCCCGGGCGGCTCACTTTCAGGATTTTTAGCATATTCCGCCGTTTGATCAAAAGTGATCAACTCCATGCGACCATCGAAGTGCTCGACCATGGCGGTGCAGCTTTCGACCCAGTCGCCGCAGTTGTAGTATGTTATTCCATCGATCTGGCGAATGGAGGCCGTGTGAATGTGGCCACAAAGCACGCCGTCCACCTTGAAATCCTTTGCATAGCGAACGATGGACTCCTCGAATTTTCCAATGAAGCTGACCACATTTTTCACCCCTGCTTTCACATATGCGCTGAGTGACCAGTGACCGAGACCGGCGAGGTGGCGGAACAAATTGACGATTCCGTTGCACCTCATGAGGAGGACATACCCGATGTCTCCCAAGTGCGCGAGCCACCCCATGTTCTGAACAACTGTGTCCAGCTCGTGCCCGTGCATGATAAGCAAGCGGCGCCCATCTGCCGTTTCGTGAATCGCGTTTTTCTGAAGGGTTACGCTGGCGTAGTGTCCGTGGAAAGCAGAGAGGAATTCATCGTGGTTGCCGATGATGTAAATGATCTCCGTCCCCTTCCTGCCTTTGCGCAAAATTTTCTGGATGATATCATTATGCTCTTGCGGCCAATAAATACCACGACGCAGGGCCCATATGTCGATGAGATCTCCGACAAGATAAAGAGTTTCGAATTCCACATCCCTCAAAAATGTGAGCAGGGAGGTTGCTTTGCTTCCTCGGGTTCCAAGGTGAACATCGGAAATCCAGCCAGTGCGGAAGCGGGTCGTCATGCCAGAGGGCATTAATCGCTTTAAAAGCGGTTGCACGAAAAACACGGAATTGTGACTTTTTCGTAACAATTCTACAGATCTACAGATGTTGCCAAATTTTTGGAGCTTGCGCCAAATGGCAGGACTGACATTGACTTTGGCGCAGATGAGTCTCAATTTTCCTGTGCATCTTCTTCATGTCTAAAAACCCTCCTCCATTGGGTTCCACCCCGACCGCGGTGAACACCGGCAAGACGAGCTTGGGAACCAAAGTCTCCGCTCCGCCGTCTTCGAGCCTGACCTCGAAAATCGAACAGGCGTGGGATGTTTTGCCTGGAATCCTTTGGAAATTGTCCGCAGAGGGTGTCGTGCTGGATGTGAATCAAGCCGCTCTCGACTTTTCAGGCTACTCGAAAGCGGAGTTTGCAGGGCATTTGCTTGATGAGTTTTTTCTCGATGGATTCACATTCGAAAAATTGGCCAGATCCCTCCTTCACTCCGGCAAGGCCCATGGATTATCTGCCTGCCTGCGGTGTTTGGATGGATCGACGCGTGATATTTCCATCGAGGCATCCTCAGCGGACGGGGGCACGATCGTCTACTGCGCAGTCAGCGACCGCTCGGTGGAGCGCCGCACGGAGGATCACGCTCGCGCTCAAGCCGCATTTTTTGAAAAGACTCGCGAGATTGCCTTTACACAGTCCTTGGAGGGAATCGTAACCAGTTGGAGTATTGGCGCCGAACGCTTCTATGGGTTCAAGGCCAGCGAGGTTCTGGGCATGCAGCTTCCAGAGAACATATTGCTGCCACCCGAAGCTAAGGCGAAGGCAATGGCCGAAGTCTTTAAAAACGGAGAGTGGTCAGGACAGGTTCGCATTTATTTCAGTGGGGCAAGGGAAGCCGAAGTCCTGATGCGTTGGGTTTTGCTCAAATCCAAGAATGGGGCACCGGAGTCCATCCTTGTCCTCGGGGAGGATATGGATGAGGTGCGACAGACGAATGAGGATAGGCTTCGTGCCCATCGGCATGAGTGTGTGGGGACGCTGGCGGGCGGCATAGCCCATGATCTGAACAATGTTCTACAGCCCATCTCAATGTTCCTCGATCTCCTGCGACGCCGGTTACCAGACGTCGAAAGCCTGGAGATGCTCGATGCCGTCGAGTCCAATCTGCGACGGGCCACGGATTTGGTGCGGCAGATTTTAACTTTTTCTAGTGGAGCCCGCACCGAACAGGTTGAGGTGAATATTCCCGAGCTTATTAACGAGGTGTCGAATTTCATACGCCCCACTTTTCCTAAAACGATTCAACTTCAAGTTTCCGTCTCGAAACAAATCCATGTGGTCTTAGGAAACGAAACGCAACTCGAGCAGGTGCTCATGAACTTTTGCGTGAACGCGAGGGATGCCATGCCCAATGGTGGAAGCCTACAACTCGATGTATCGAATTTCCGTGTTGATGACGCCTTCATACGACTTCACGCACAGGCCATTGCGGGAGAATTCGTGCGAATCACCGTGCGCGATACAGGGCATGGAGTCCCCAGATCACTCCGCAAAAAAATCTTCGAGCCTTTCTTCACCACAAAAAGCCCGGACATAGGCACCGGCCTTGGCCTTGCCACGGCCATCAGTATCATTCGAAACCACGGTGGCTTTCTCACTTTGGATACAGAGGAGGGCTGCGGCTCCTCCTTCCATACCTTCCTGCCCTCTGCGGTCTCGAAGGCGAGGCCCAAACCGATCTCGCCTGTTCCTGACGCCGCGCAGCCAACTGGACACGGGGAGGCCATCATGATCGTCGACGACGAAGCCACAGTCCTCAAGGTCATGACCCGCTCACTGGAAAAATCCGGATATCGGGTAATCTCGGCCGGCGATGGCGAAGAGGCGCATGCGCTCTACGCTCGGCATCATAAGGATATCCGCCTCGTCATCACCGATCTGGCAATGCCAGGGATGGATGGACCCTCTCTGATAGTGGCCTTAAGAAAAATCAATCCAACCGTGAAGGTGATCTGCACCAGCGGACTTGGATCATACACCGAAAAAGAATCCCTGACCGATCTAGGAATTCTTGCTATTCTCTCAAAGCCATGCAAATCAAGGACTGTCCTGCAAGCTATTCAAGATGCATTGACACTCCCGATACCCCCTGCCTGATCCCGCATGCCCGACGATAAATCTAAACAATTCAACCCCGCTTCGATTCGCGTCCTCTTTCTTTCGTGTTTCGTTACGCTGCTATTGTTAGAGGTCGCCTTGGCACTCATCGGGGTGCGGTATCATAAAATCCAAAACGATATCCTCAAAGATCAAGCCGTGCTTTTGAGATCTCGGGAAATCTTGAGCGATACGCTGAAGGATTCCGAAAGGGCATGGAAATCTCTCACAACTGTCGGCGAAAACTCGCTGCAACCACAATCACTGCCTGCGAACTCAGGCCAAGCCATCGAGGTCATCGCCAAGCTGCAGACGATCGCTCGGCCATCGCTGGCTTTTCCCAGCATGGATTTGGATCGTCTCGAAGGCACACTTGCGAACAACTCGAAGCTACTCTCAGCACCAGCACCGCATGGTTCCGATCAAAATAGTTTGATGGAAAAAACGCTTTCAAGCCTTTCCTCATTCGTTGCTGCGATTGATATCCGTCTTTTTAGTGCCATGCAGGATCTCCGGCGAGATGTGGAATTCCTACAAATGCTCACATGGGGAATTCTCCCCGTGCTGATGCTGAGCACCATAGTCTTCGGATTTCTCCTGCAGGCGCGCGTTATGCAACCTCTCCAGCACCTGAAAAAACAATCCCGTAAGCTCACGGATAGCATCGTAACCCTGCAAAAAGAATTGCGCGTGTTCGAGGCCGAGAAAAAAGCCTCAACACAAGTCGCCACAGCGCCTCTCACAGCGCCTCTCACAGCGCCACTCGACACCACAACAGGCATGAATGATCCCGTGACCGAGCAGGTCTAATTCTCGCTGTCAGTGTCATTTCTGAATCCAGTCTACGCAGCGATCACCATTCTGCTGGAGTTGGTTGGTATTTTTCTGGCCATGCGGGCCATCCTCATCGCCAGAACCCCACAATCTGCAATTGCGTGGGCGGGTGTGCTGGTCGTATTGCCGATTATTGGCATCCCTTTGTTCCTCGTTTTTGGCCAGTCGCGGTTCTCCGGCTATGAATTGGCGGTGACATCCACAGGAACTCTTCGCACGGCGTTGCAGGGCATTGCAGGGCACTTGGACGGCTACAAGACAGCCTTCAAGGATCGTTTCAACGAGCCCGCCCGCATGGCCGAAAACCTCTCAGGCCTCCCGGCCACCGGCTCAAACCAAGTGGAACTCCTCATCGACGGGACCGCCACTTTTGATGCCATTTTCCGCTCGATCGACGAGGCAACGGAATCCATATGGGTGCAGTTTTTTATTATCCACGATGACCGAATTGGCCGCAGACTCTCTGAAAAACTAATATCTGCCGCCCGAAGAGGGGTAAGCTGCCGCGTTCTCTACGACCAAGTGGGATCCAAAAGCCTTCCCACCTCGTGGTTGGAAAACCTGCGTCGGCAAGGAATCCTGGTCCACGCCTTCGTGACCAACCGCCAATTCGGACGCAGCTTCCAAATCAACTTCCGCAACCACCGCAAACTCGTCATCACTGACTCCCGCGTCGCTTTTCTCGGCGGCCTGAATGTCGGTGACGAATACATGGGCTGGAGCAAGAAGTTTGGCCCATGGCGCGACACCCACCTCCGCATTGAGGGGCCAGCCGTGGCCGGGTTCCAACTCTCGTTTTTGGAGGATTGGAATTACACGACAGGAGAGATGCTTGAGCTCCGCCTCCCCTCTCCCTCGATCTCCCATGGCGGAAAGGCAACCGTGTTTCCCGTAGCCTCCGGCCCAGCGGAAAATTGGAGCATTTGCCCGGCCGTCTACCTCTCGGCCATCCACTGCGCCACCCGTCGCCTTTGGATTGCGAGCCCGTATTTTGTTCCATCAAGCCCCCTCCTTTACGCCATCTGCCATGCGGCCATTCGCGGAGTGGATGTGCGAATCATCCTGCCTCGTATGGCCGACCACCTCCTGCCGTGGCTCTCCTCGTTCACATACTACCCGAAGCTGCGAGAGGCAGGGGTGAAACTTTGGCGCTACCAGCCCGGTTTCATGCACCAGAAAGTCATGCTTACCGACAACGACTTCACGCTTCTGGGCTCGATCAATTTTGACTACCGATCGTTTATGCTCAACTTTGAGCTGTCAGCGGCCGTTCAGGACGAAAAGTTCGCAGCTGATGTGGAAGCCATGTTTCTTGCGGATTTCGACCAGAGCAAACCCGAGAACCTGCGTGCATTCGAGGATGGATCCCTTCTCTTCAGGCTCAAGTGCCGAGCTGCTGCGCTCATGAGCCCAGAGCAGTGATACCTGCAAAAAACGGGTTACAACGCTTTTGCTCCCCAACAGTCGTAAGCGGGCCGTGGCCTGGGCAGATGATTGTCTCCCCGGGGAGCGTGAGCACCTGCTCCCGATTATTCCTCAGAGCATCCGAGTAGGACACCCTGCCGCCTCCCATCGAACCCGCGAAAATCGAGTCGCCCACGATCGCAACGGGCTTGGCGAGACCCTTGATAAAATAAGTGACCCCACCCGCCGAATGCCCGCAGGTGAGGCGGGTTTCCACCTCGAGACGGCCTATTTGAAATACCCGCCCTGGGCTGAAGGAATGCGCTCCGTCAAGCGGTTCCTTCTCGCAGACCCAGGCCTGTGCTCGGGTCTTTTCAAGAAGCCGGTCTAAATCGAAAACATGGTCCGTGTGAATGTGCGTGATGAAAATCTGCGTGATCCGCAGGCCTTGCGAGGCGGCAAAATCCAGCATGAGCTGGCCATCGGCGCCGGTGTCAAAGAGGGCGGCTTCTTTGCTTGAGGGATCCCAGACAAGGAAGGCGTTCACCGTCATGTCATGAAAGACCGAGTTGAAGCACGCCAGACCCTCTATGTCAGGGATCGGCTCAGGGCGGTATCGCTCTTGCGCCAACGCGAGCAGGGGAGCGACTCCGAGTTCCAGTGCCTCCCCGACTTTGGCCAAGGCCAACTCATCGAGAACCCCGCCCTTCAGAGCCCGAAAAGCAGGCATGTCAATCCCTGCGCGCTTGGTCACCTCGGCATCTCCAAAGGAAAGTCCAGACTGGGCCTTGGCAAGGACATCACTAAACTGATCTTCGAGCGGGATTATTTGTGGCATCGATTTTTCCGATTATTAGGGCTCCCAGAGCCCACACATTGCAAAACTGGCGTCGCTACAGCGAGGGTGCTGACTTCACCTTCGAATCCCAACGGGTCAAGAGATGCAAAACAAGGTTCGTGCCAAACTTGTAGCTGACATCCAGGGACTCCTTGCTGATATTTCGGATGTAAAGACCTGTAGAGCTGCCAGGATTCCAAATGTTTTGGTTGAGAGCAACATACTGATTCAGCTCATTACGACGATTGTCGATATTGCCGTCTGGCAGAAGTCCTACCTGCCACATATCACCATAGTCATTTGCGGTGTAGAGGATGGCAACCTCGCCGTAAATCTTCAGGGCATAGACAGGCTCTTTGTAGAAATTGATACCCGGCGGCACGGTGACAATCTCAGGAAAGTAAGCTTGGCGGGCGTCGAAAAGCGGGTGGTTTTTAGGCAACTCCTCCCAGTCTTTGTCCTTGTCCGGAATGACGCGCTTCATCTCGCGCCGGAATGCCAGATCGAAACGGGAATTGCGGCCCGGAACGGAACTGTCGCCCCAAATAGCCCCGCCGAGCCTCACGTATTTACGGAGATTTTCAACCTCGGGTTCTGTAAGGCGGAAATCCTTCGAGCCGGTCATAAAAATGAAGGGCGGCTTCACTGCAAAAAGCTCCTGCGAATCAAGTTTGATTGCTTTGACCTTGTCGTAGTTGGTCTTAACCTTGTTTTTCGAGCGAGTGCTCATGTAGGCAAGGAGGTTCGGAAGGC
>Ga0247844_1008902_pt1 | contig 10710 bp, 8 predicted proteins | sample LaCtaG_FD_192421 | JGI IMG/M metagenome (GOLD analysis project Ga0247844, IMG submission 192421) | Freshwater microbial communities from meromictic Lake La Cruz, Castile-La Mancha, Spain - LaCruzMarch201714.5m_1 | ecosystem: Environmental > Aquatic > Freshwater > Lake | place: Spain: Castile-La...
CATTGCTAACATCTTTATATTTGTACTAATTAACAAACTGAAGTTAAGTAAATTAAGTAGTAAAATAACAACTAAATTAATCACAACAAATTTGCATTTTTGCATTTACTTTTAAAAAAAATGGTGTTTTTAAATACAGTTTTGTTCATTTACTTAAAATGTGCTTATTGGTTAAAACATTGTGTTTACTAAAAAAAAACAAATGAGCTAACTAACTAAACCCAATTTTTACTATAATAATTATACCTTAAATAATAAGAAAATTTTATGGAAAACCTTTTAAAAAACGAGTATTTTCGCAATTCAATTGGTGCTTATGAAATTGATAAAATTAGTAGTATTTTTTAGCTTTATAATGTTTGCAAATATGCTGCAAGCACAAGTAGATGAAGCAATTGATTCAACCTTAGAAGATGATGAAAGCAGACCAGTTAAGGTTTTACCTGACGAAAAATATAAGTTTGGAATAAAACTAGGAAGCCAAATAAGTACTTTAACAGGTGAGGAAAACAATACTAATACCTCAAACTTTGGTTTAAATGGAGGCGTTTATGTTCGCAAAAAGTTTAAAAGCCAAAAATGGGGTTACCAATTGGAGTTAAATGGAAGTTTTAGAGGAAGCAATTTTACCCCAAAAGACAAAGAATACAGCGCCATTAGGTTGTTTTATTTAGACATGCCTTTGTTAGTATTTGTAAATTTAACAAAAAACGAAAACCACAAAATATTGTTGGGTCCGCAGTTTTCCTATTTATTAAGTTCATCTATTTATAACGGGCCATCTTTGGTTAGTTACGATAGTATTCCAAGCTTTAAAAAACTTGATTTATTAGCTTGTGTTGGTTATCATATTAGGTTAGGTCATGTAAGTTTTCAAACCATGCTAAAGTACGGTTTTATTAGCACCAACGATGGTTTGTTGCCAGGAATAAAACCAACCAATACTGGCAAAAGCATGAATAATTTTATGTTTGAACTTAATTTTTTATTTTAACAATAAAACCCCTTTTTACATTGACAAAACAAGAGTTAATAGCAGAAATAAAATATAAAAAAAGTTTTTTATGTGTAGGCTTAGACACCGATTTAACAAAAATTCCTAAGCATTTATTAGCTACCGAAGATCCAATTTTTGAGTTCAATAAAGCCATTATTGAAGCAACAAAAGATTATTGCGTTAGCTATAAAATAAACACTGCTTTTTATGAAGCCGAAGGAATTTCTGGTTGGCAAAGTATGGCTAAAACATTGGCTTTAATTCCTAGCAATATTTTAACCATTGCCGATGCTAAACGTGGCGATATTGGAAACACAAGCAACATGTATGCTAAAGCATTTTTTGAGAAAATGAATTTTGACGCCATAACGCTAGCGCCATACATGGGCAACGATAGTTTAGCGCCATTTTTTGAACATAAAAACAAATGGGGAATTGTGTTGGCTTTAACCAGTAATGCTGGTAGTGCCGATTATGAGCAACAAAAAATTAATGACGAATATTTGTTTGAACACGTTATAAAAAACACTTCCAAATTAGCAACCGATGAGCAGTTAATGTTTGTAGTTGGAGCTACTAAACCACAAGATTTTACCATAATAAGAAAACACGCTCCTTCTCATTTTTTATTGGTTCCGGGCGTGGGTGCGCAAGGTGGTAGCTTAGCCGAAGTGGTTAAATACGGAAAAACAGATGAAATTGGCTTGTTAATCAATGCTTCAAGAAGTATCATTTACGCTAGCAATGGAATTGATTTTGCTGAAGCTGCCATGGCCGAAGCAAAAAAAATGGCGCAAGAAATGAGTGAATATATTTAGTTCCTAACTGTTATTACCCAATCATTTTTTATTTTATTTTTTGGGTTGTCGGGTAATATAAACGAATTAAGAATTGAAGTTCCTATGCCTATACCTATTGAAAGAAGAAATGGTTGAAAATAATTTCCTTTACTGTTGTTTATAATTCCATAAAAAGCAATAATGGAACCAATAGAAAGAGTTGTTGAAACCAAACTTTTTACTAATATTCTACCTGCGGTAATTCTTCTAAAAGCTACAATGTCCTTTATGGCCACAATGCGGTAATTGGATTCATATTTTTTACTTAATTTCTGAATCCAAACTTTTGGTTCATCGTCTATATTGCCTAAAACTATACTTGAATCGTTAATTTCGGTTACTGTATTTTTATAGTGATACAACTGGTTATTGTATCCTCTGTATTGAATTGAAAGTGTTTGTCCTTCGCTTACTTCAATGGTTACACCTGTTTTGATATTTAAAAACAACAAACTTTTTTGTGCAAAAATTTGGTTGGTAAAAAATATTATTACCAGGAATCCATAAGGGATTTTTTTCATAAATTAATTGGCTAGTTATTGTTTAAAACATGAAAACCAATTTCACAATTCAAACATTTTTTGTTGGCGCAATATTCATTTTTTAATTGTAATAATGCTTGTGTTTGTGCAGCATTTTGAGCTTTTATATTTAAACTTTCCCAAAAAGTAACAATATTGTTATTTTCGGGCTTAAGTTGCTCCAACCAATTTACAGCTTTATCGCATTTGGTTTCATCAAAACGTAATTTGCCATATAAAAAAACAATGGGAACCACAGTATTGATAATAATTGTATTGATAGCTGATTTGCCCAAATCGGTTTTTATAGCATCAAAATCGTGGTTACTTAACTCGCTTAAATGAATTAAATGTATGTGTTTTAGCTGATATAATTCTTGCAAATCTTTGATGTTTTCAATGGCTAAAACCTTTGAAAACAAATGACTACTTTGATACAAAAGTGCTGCAAATTGCATGAGTCTAATAGTAGGAAAATTACTTGGACGCATTTTTCCAAACTTCCATATTTCCTTTTCAATGCTTACTAAATCGTACTTTTTTTGCAAATGAAAATATTCTTTTTGCAAAAATTTTAAGTAATCATTCTTTAGTTCTTTATCAAAAAAACCAGCAATTCCAAGCACCAAAGCTTCTATTTGGCTTAGTTTATCTTTATGTTTTGCAATAACCTGCAGGGGTAAATTTTTTGCCAACCATTCAAAAGCTTGCTCATTGGTTTTTTGTCCAAAATACTGCGCTGTTAGCACATAAAAAGTTTGTTCCCAATTGTTGTTATTGGCCTTTAGCAAAACTTCAATTCTATCACATTTTTTTTCTAACCTTTCAAAAACCAATCGGTGTAACCAATTATTTAATTTAAACTCGTTTGGCAAACTAAATATTGGTTCGCAAGGAATTACAGACTGTTGTTGTTCTAATATTTTGTATTTATTTAACAGCTTTGGGTCTAAATAAGGCTTCAATTCCAAGGTTAGTATTGGTAAATTATTGGAATCAAAAATGGGATTATCGTTTTCATAAACCACATGTAAAATTACATTATCGTATTTTTTATCGTTAGTATGTTTGTGGCTAATCCAATCGCTTGCTTTTATGTGAATTTCAATGTTTCCAACCAATATTTCTTGGTCAATTTTTATTTTTGCATTGAAAAAATCTGGACCGGCATCATGGTTTAATACACCAATGTTTAATATTTCTACCCGCTTTTTATTTACCAAAACCAATTCATGTTTTAGCAATATTTTACTTAACCATATAAAATGTAAAAGTTCTTCTTTCATGTAAATAATTGAAACGCAATATAAAAAATTAGACAAATACATTTATTAGTATTTTAATTATATTGCTTTTAGTTTACATATTGATAACAAAACATTTAAATAATATTGTTTTACATTGCAAAGCTTTTTAAATAGCAAAATATGTTAAAAAAAATAATACTAAACTTTAGTTTTTGTGCCATTGCTGTAGCATTGCAAGCACAAGCATTACTTCCAACATTTTGGAATTTTTCTACTCCCTCTATTTCAGCTCCGCCAATTGGATGGACTTTAGGTTTGGGTACAAATGGTTCGTTAACTTATGCTGGTTCAGCAAATTCGGTTGGTGGCGATAACACAGCTGCAAGATTAGATGCTACCAACGAATACATTACTATTTGGTTAGCCGACAAACCAGGTCCTGTAAGTTATTGGATAAAAGGAACTGGAATCAATCCTGCGCCTTCATTTACTGGAGTTTTTAAAGTGCAAGAATCGGTTGATACATTGAATTGGACTGATATGAGAACTTTTACAACTTCGTCTCCACTTACAGGAACCATGACTAGATTTGTAAATACACCTGCTGCTAATTCAAGGTATATTCGTTTTTTATATGCTACCAAAGAATCAGGAAGTAATGTATCTTTAGATAGTGTGGTAATTAATGCAGCTCCTGCGGCAACAACTCCAACCATTGTGGTTAGCAGAAACAATCAAATTATAACAAATAATTCTCAAAATGTGGTTGGAAACAATGCTAATTTTTCGTTCAGAATAAAAAATATTGGAACTAATGATACATTATCAATTGACAGTATAAAATTAACTGGTAAAGATGCAAACGCTTATAACATTACAACTTCATTGCCAATAAAATTAGCAGCAAATGATTCAACAGTCATCAATTGCACTTTAAACACCAGTGGGAATGGAAGCAAAATAGCTGCAATAAATATTTACAATAACGATGTAGATAAAGCACAATTTACAGTAAATTTATACGGAATAGCTGGAAGTTTGGCTACAGAACCTAGTTTTAAATCGACCAATATTAGCTTTACAAATGTTACTGCTTATGGCATGAATGTTACCATTGCCGATACAAGCTCAACAACTGAAAATTATATTGTTTTACGTAAAAAAAATGGTGCAATTACAGAAGTTCCAACCGATGGTATTACCTACCAAAGAGGCGAATACATTGGTGGTGCGCAAGTAGCTTATGTAGGAAAAGCAGGTACTTTTAAACCCACTTATGTATTAGCAAATAACAACTATAGTTATGCTGTTTTTTCGTTTAATGGACCAGCTACATACGAAAATTATTTAACAAGTAGTGTAAATACAGCAACTGTTCAATCATTAGCAGGAAATTCAGGTACATATTACAACGCTATTGACCCATTGTCAAGTACATTTTTAACCAATTTAAGTGCTAAGGTAAATGTTCACGATACCGTGTTTTATAGCAATTATATTTCTACTGTAATTACTAATTTTTTAGGCAGAGATACCACTTTAGGTAAAAAAGTGGTAAACTGTGTTTACACTGGAATTCCTTATATTTATGCTGAGCCTTTTGTGTGGAATGCTAGTGGAAGCACTGGAATTTTAACCAGAGAACACACTCGCGCCCAAAGCACTATGCCAAGTAATAATGCAACTCAAAATCCTAATTGGCCACGTAGCCCTACTAATTTAGAATTACCAGAATACAACGATTTGCATAACTTATTTCCAGCTCACCAAACGCTGGCCAATGCGCCACGTTCAAACAATCCTTTTGGCGAGTGTGTAACCATTACTTCTACCTCGCCAAGTGGTTATGGTAAATTAGGAAAAGATGCCAATAACAACACCGTTTACGAACCAAAAGATGAACAAAAAGGTGATGTAGCTAGGGCATTATTTTACATGTCGGTTAGTTATAATGGAATAAACGGAAATATTTGGACTTTACCTGCCGATCAAGGTTTAGCAGTATTAATGAAATGGCATCAACAAGATCCACCAAGTGATGAAGAAATTGCTCGCCACGAATACATTGCTACAATTCAAAAAAACAGAAATCCATTTATTGATAATCCTAGCTGGGCTAGTTTGATTGATTTTAAAACTATGGCTATAAATCAAAACAAAATATTAATTGTAAATGCGCCTAACGGTGGCGAAAATTTAGTAGCTGGTAAAACATCTAATATTACATGGCTTGCTGCAAATATTACTGGTAAAGTAAAATTGGAATACACCACAAACGGAACAGATTTTATTTTTATAGATTCAGTAAATGCAAATCCTGCAACTTACAGTTGGACAGTTCCTTCAGTAGCTACAACCACAGCAAAGATTAGAATTACAACTTCTGATAATTCAGTAACTGATTTAAGCAATGTAAATTTCTCAATCAATATTCCTACTTTAAAATTGTTAACTCCTGTGGCTAGTGATATTTGGAAAGGAAACGACAATAAAGATATTACTTGGCAAAGTACTTTTGTTGATTCAATTACAATTGATTTAAAAGATGGTTCAAATATATTATGGAGCATAAAAGAAAAAGCAAATAAAGGTACATTTACAATTGCAGTTCCCGATGTAAATGCTAATAACGCTAAAGTTATTATTACAGAAATTGGTGGCATTTTAAAAGATAGCAGTGCTTCATTTAAAATAGAAAAATCGGTTTCAATCAATGAAGTATCAAATGCTAATTTCAATATTTATCCAAACCCTAGTAATGGAATTATTTACTTTATTACAGATTTAAATTTAAAAAATGCTAGTTACGAAATATTTGATGTAACTGGTAAATTAATCATCAAGGATGAATTGAGCAAAACCAATTCTATTGTTATTCAATACAAAGGAATTTATATACTAAAAGCTTTGGTTGATGGCAAATCGATTATTAAAAAAATAGTAGTAGAATAACTATAAATACTTTTAAAACAATGTTGTTTACTTAAGCAATTTTATACTTTTTGATATTCGTTTCGACAAGCTCAACGACCACGGACATTGAGCTTGTCGAAATGCTTTATTCTTAAGTAACGACATTGACTTACAAATAAAAACAGCCATTGCAATCAATTGTAATGGCTGTTTTTTATGCAAAAAAAAGCGCTAACCTTTCAGTTAACGCCTCTCTTTGAACTATAAAACATGAAAAAAACTATTTATTCTTATTTGCTTTTTGATTGATATTTATTTCACTCAAATCTACTTTCATTTCAAAATTTCTCAAACTAGCATCTATACTTAATTCATTACCTGTTAAAGGCGATATCAAAATATAGTTAGTGGCATTTTTCTTCAAATTACTAATATCGAATTGAACGAAACCATTATTAACAGTTGATTTCAATAATTCTTTATATTCCACATCCATCAACTGAACTTGAAGTCCATTTATAATTTTATTGTTTAGTAAAACACCCTCTTCCGATGTAATTTTTACTAAAATTATTTTAGGGTTCAATTTGTCAACACCTAATTTATGCGAAACCACAAATTCTGTATTGTCTATTTTATTTAACCAAGCTCCTTTAACTGCTATGTCTCCTAAAATAAAAAATAGTACCGAAATTAAAACAGTAACTAAATATTTCACTAAATGTTTCATGGTAACTTTATTTACCAAACCAATAGCATATACAGAGCCAATATGCAAAAATCTAATTATTAGGCATATAGAAATATATAAAAACTAAATAAATTCCAATATAGAACCACATGTTTCATTTTGGGAATAACTTAGAGGGTAAAAAAGCCACTACTAAATTTAAAATCTAGTAGTGGCTTTTTAAAATATTATCCTTTAAATTCAAAATGAATTTGCTAGGAATAGTATTATGCAAAAAACTATTTGCTATTTTTTTTCATTACATTTTTCTTGGTTAAGTTAAGTGCTTCTAGGTCTTTGTTGTTTAACTTGCACTTATCGGGGGTTGAAGTTTCGTAATACATTAATTCGCTGTTTTGAGCGCTAATAACTAATTTATTACAAAACTTTTCGTCTTTTACCCAAAGATAATAAAGCACTGAATTGTCTTGGTCAACAATAGCTTTATAAATTATATCTCTGTCTACTTCAGTAACTTCGCCATCAAATAATTCAGCAGCATCTTTTTTACCTTTTAGCTCTAGCATTTTATCTTCCACCAATAATTTTTTATCTAATAATTGGTTTTTGTCAGAAGGATAATTAGTCATCATTTTAGTTGGAGCAATATCAGCATCTCGAGCAGCGTTACTAGCATATTCAAAATAATTGTTCAACATTTGAACACCACGTTGCATTTCAAATTCCCAATCGTTTGTATCAATATTATTGCTACAAAAAGCTTGCGCTAAAATATCTTCGGGCAATGATTTACGTTTGAATTTATTCAAAATCACCAAACCGTTAAAATCTTCTTCGCAACTTCCTAATTTTGCTTTGTTTTTACTTCCCTTCGATTTGCTAAAACTTAAGAAAACAACTTCTTGAGCTTTTTCTTGTTTTTTGTATTTTAACAATTCGTTGTCAAAAGCTACTTCAAAACTACTAAACTTCCAGTTTCTTATCATAGCCAATTCTACAGCAGCATTGTAGGCACTGTCCATAAATAAAACAACCACAATTTTCTTTTCTTTAAAGGCATCAATTTCCGACTTTTTCTTAAAAAATCCGAACTGAGCCGATGCGCTAAAACTAATTAAAGCTAACAAGCTTATGGTAATAATTTTTTTCATATTTGTATATTTTAAAGTTGCAAATAAATCTTTCTATTCAAATATTGAAACATTTTTTTATTTTGCCTAACTAATTTTACTTTTTAAATGAAAAAAATCTCTTACCTAATTATCCTTTTGCTATTTATAAATGGCTTAAAAGCAGCCAATGGCGACACAACAAAAATAAAATCGTTCGATAATTTCCACATGAATAGATATGGAAATTTTGATACTTGGGTAAAATTTCCTGATGGCGCAAAAAAATATCAGAAAATTATTATGAAATATACACTTGGCTGTACCAGCAACGGCCAATGTGAATGGGATTATACCAATACTTTATTAGCAAGAGAAAATACTGGTAAAAAAGATTCGACTTTAAAAAATGTCAATAGTTTTAGCATTGTTGGTGTAAGTACAACTCCTGATTCACTTTTTTATTTTAGCGATACTACTTACAAATACAGCTATAATAAAACCACGAAAACCATTGATAGCATAGCAAATAAACAATTGGTTGTTTTGTTAAATAACAATTCACAAAAACCTACTTTAGTTACCGATACACTTAAAGTTTGGCCTAGTTATTTTACTTATAATTTTGATACATCTGGCAAAGCAATTGATTCATTTTTAGTGAAAAACAATGCAAATTATGTTGCTAAAATTGTAAGAAGTTATTACCAAGTTTTTGATGTAATAATCAATTATGAATTAGGTAGAATGATTACACCTTATGCAAAATTTTTCCCTAAAGATTTTAAATATACTTATGTTTTTGATGTGACTGATTTTGCCAGTAAACTAAAGGATTCTATTCAAATTAGAATGGATTATTCAGGTTATTCTTATGGATTTACTTGTACAGTAGATTTTGAATTTATTGAAGGAACACCAGCAAGAGATGTTGTAAAAATTGAACCTTTATATTTTGGATATTTTCCTTATGGAAATACAAACAATTCAATTGAAAACTATTTAGTTCCAAAAACTTTTACAAAAGATTTAAATGCAAAAGCAGTAAAATTACGATTAACAGTTTCGGGTCATGGTGGCGAAAATAACGAAGGTTGCTCAGAGTTTTGCCCTAAAAAATTCTATTTAAAACTAAACAATACTCAAATTGCAGAACAATTGGTTTGGAAAGACAATTGTGGCGAAAATGCCATCATTGCACAAGGAGGGACTTGGATTTATGATAGAGCAAATTGGTGCCCAGGAGAACAAATTGCTCCTTATGAATATGAATTAAACACAGTGGAAGGTAGTAATAATATTGACATGGATTTTGAATCGTTTGTTGCTAACGGAAGTGCAGGCTACAATGTAGTTGGCAACTTAATTTATTACAGCGATTACAATTATACCAACGAAGCTACTGTTGATGAAATTATTTACCCAAGCAATGATTTTAGGTATCAACGTTTAAATCCTATTTGTGAAAATGCTCAAATTATTTTGAAAAATAATGGCAAAAACGAATTGAAAAACTGTGTGATTAAATACCAATCGGGTAGTAAAGCCATAAGCAGTTTTACATGGCAAGGAAGTTTAGCTTTTGGTAAATCGCAAAATGTAAACTTACCATACATAGAATGGGATTTAACTGAAAAAACTTTTAAAGTTTGGGTTGAAAAACCTAATGGACAAACAGATGAAAATACAACTAACGACAAAAAAGAAACTTATAATGTGGTAGTTCCAAAAACTTTTCCAACTCAAATAATTATTGAAACAACAACCAATAAATTTCCATTGGAAAATAGCTGGACACTAAAAAATGCTGCTGGAAATATTGTAAAACAAAAAAGTTTTACAACACCTAGTTTGCGTCATGTTGATACTATGAGTATTGGTTACGGTTGTTTTACTTTTCAATTAGATGATAAAGGAAAAGATGGGTTAGATTTTTGGGCCAGTAGAAGTACAACAGGAACAGGTTCTATTAGAATTACAGCTACAAATCCTTACAGGATTATTCAACAAATAAATGCTGATTTTGGTAGTTTTTATAAAATAAATTTTACTGGTATAGCTAGTTTAGGAAATGAAGAAATAGAAGAAAAAAGTGCTTTAAAAGTATTTCCAAATCCTGCCACCAACCAATTAAATATTCAGTTAGAAAACACAACTAATAATGCTAATAAAATATATCAGGTTTATGATTTACAAGGAAAATTAGTTTATTTTAAAAACACAACTGATTGCTTGTTAGACGTAAATGTTACTTCATTTGCCAAAGGAATGTATCTATTAATAATTAACTTGAATAACCAAACACTTAAAAGTAAATTTGTAGTTGAATAATTAAGCAACTGGCTTCTAGCTAATAGCTAAAGGCTAGCAGCTAAAAGCTAAAATAAAAAAAA